>Ga0206123_10001482_pt1 | contig 21953 bp, 22 predicted proteins | sample Helgoland_Spring_2_FD_160086 | JGI IMG/M metagenome (GOLD analysis project Ga0206123, IMG submission 160086) | Pelagic subsurface seawater microbial communities from Kabeltonne, Helgoland, North Sea - Helgoland_Spring_Bloom_20160316_1 | ecosystem: Environmental > Aquatic > Marine > Epipelagic ...
CTTCCTTTTGCCGGTGGTGCTCCTTGTTTTTTTTTTTTTTTTTGCTGACGGCTGCGTTCCACGCCGCCTTATAGTATGCCGCTTCCTTCGGGTGGGTGGTTGCTTCTGCGCCCCACGATGTTGTACGCTGCTACTGCTTCTGCGATGTCATCGAGCAAAAAGTCCAGCCTTTTTTGGAGTGCCGCGCGTTTTGCGCGGGCTGCTCTTTTAATGTTGCGTTTGTCGTGAAGCTGTTTTTCTTCGTCTGTTGCTACGACAATGTCGATGCAGGTTTGCCGCGGCACCGAGTATTGCGTGCAGCGTTCGATCTGCGTTGCCTCTTTGCAGCTGGGCGGCACTGGGTCGGCGTCTGCGCCCGTGTACGCCAGCGCGGTTTCTGGCGCGTCGCAGCAGTTTAGGGGGCACCCGGCGCTGCCCAAGACGATTGCGTCGATTTCGCGCACGATTCGTTCCGTGACTGGGTCGATTGGTGCGTGCTTGTTTTCGAGCGCGGACCACGTTGCGTTTGCCAGCACGAACAGTTTGGTGACGTTGACCCTCATTTTTGTTTTTTATTTTTTATTTTTTATTTTTTATTTTTTATTTTTGTTTGAGTGCGGTTGCCGCGTGAGTATATACACGGTTTCCGCACCGTGCATTGATCTGCTGCGCCGGATGGTGCTCTGCGAGGCTGACGTTGCTGGCTTTGTCGCTGGGCTGCCTTCGCCGCCGCCCCACTACGTTGGGTTTACGACGTACCTCCGGCAGGCGTTGATGCGCGGGGTTGCGTACCGGCCGCCGCGCCTTTCTTCGTCGCGGGGTCGTGGGAAGACGCGGGCGCGGACCAAGGCGCGCGGGCTTGTTCTTGGGCGCCGGCTTGACGGCGCTTTTCGCCGTTTTGCGGCCAGCGGCGTTTCGGGGTCGTTGACGTCTGTTGTTGCCGCTGTTCTGCGTCGGCGCGGCATTGCGCTTGTTGGGTCTCAGCCTGTTGTGTTTGATCCCCGGCTTCGTGTGAAGACTGCGCTTGACGGCGTTGGCGTTGATTCTGGCGGGACTGTGTGGGTCATTGAGCTCAAGAACACGCAGCACCCCCTCGCGGAGCACCGTGCGCTGTACGACGCGCCGTGCCCCAACAATGCGTACCTGAGCAACGGGCAGCCCAACACCGAGCGTGCGCGGCACGCGCTCCAGGCTGGCTTTGGGGTTCTTGGGTTCCGGCGAGCGTTTCCGCGGGTGCCCTTGCGCGGGCTTGTGGTTGTGAACTGCCCCGACGGCGCTGTTGGGTACAGCGTGGACTGCGCGACCTACGCGTCCCCCTCTGCGTTCCCGATGCCCACCGCGGTTGTTTCGCCTCGGTCTGGCGGTCCCTGGGACCCTGAGAACCTTGAGCTCCGACGGCTTGTGTCTCGGCTTGGGTTTGATGTGCGCACGCACCGGCGGACGTGCGCTGGGACGGTTGGGCTGTACACGCCCGTCGCTGGGCGGCGGTCGCTTGCCATTGGGATCGGCGCCCGCTCCCGCCGCGCTGTCGCGCGGCAACGCGTTGATGTGCGGGCGATTGTGGTTTCGCGGGGCGCGTCGCTTGTCGCCGAGACGCTTTGAGCGCTCTTGCGTGGACCCTTCATATAAGCCACATTGGGTACCCTGGGGGGTACTTTCCGCCGCCGCTGCTCTGCGGGAATTTAAAGTTTGGATTTAAATTTTTTTATTTGCCATGTCGTCTGTTTGGACGCGTCCGAATGCGGGCAACGTTTCGCGGACGCCTGCGGTGGAGGGCGGCGAGTACGCTGACCAAGCTGCCAACCCTGGCCACGCCGACGGCGCGGCCTTTGTGCGCCAACTGATTGGCGATGGGGCCAAGGTTGAGGCCACTGGGCGTTCGATTGAGTACTGGAGCGGGGATTCCATGTCCGACACTGGGCTTGCCTACAACATTTCTGGGCGTGCTACTGTGATTGAGGCCGGCGTTGGCGAGCGGCTTGCTGGGTTCCAGGACCCGATCAAGGCGATTTTTGGGACGTCGATTTGCCACGACAAGACTGTGATTGTCAAGCGCAAGTACGTGGTTGGCGGCGCCGCGACCATTACGCCTGAGCGCGCGCCTGCGCGGACTGTGCAGGTGCGCGAGGACGTCCAGAGCGTCGAGCTGCAGCGGTACGGCGGGGACGTGACGATGAACACCAACCTCTTTCTGCGACCTGCTGACGCCGAGGCTGAGATGACGATGAAGCTTGATGCCCAAAAGAAGCAGCTCGAGAACAAGCTTGTTGAGCTTGGGTACAACGAGATTTTCGACAAGGCGTTGCGGCTTCCTGACGTTGCTGTGCGTGCCAACCCCACCTTCAGCAACTCTGGCGGCGTCGACGTCGACAGCCCGGAGGCGCGGGCGTACGCCCGCACCGTGTACTTCCGGTCGTGCTTTGGTGCGTTTGCCAAGCACGAGTTTCCGCTTGCGAACCTCCTTGCGTCGTGCAAGACGTCTGGGGCGTACACCTCTGCGGATGGGCCTGGCACTGTGCTTGTGATTCCGCACGGGTCGTCTGAGATGCTCCGGTACACCAAGTCGAGTTCGATGGACTACTCCATTTCTGGGCTCCGCACTGCGGACCAAAAGCCTGTGACGATGGCCATTGAGAACGTTGCGCAGGACCCGTCGTCCGGCGTGAAGATCATGGTGCACGTTCCTCCGACCAGCTACGCCCGCAGCGCGGCGCTTCCGTCTACCGACAAGGGGATGCTCTCTGAGGACGTTTCGATTTTTATGGTCTACCCCCACGATGCGTTTACCAATGACGGTTTGATCCCCGACCTCCAGAACGGCGGGTGGAAATATCCGAAAACGCCCGACACACTTGTCAACGTTGGCAGTGCTGGTACCGAGTCGCCAGCACAAGTGTACGGCAAGTACGAAGAAGTGGTGCGAATATACATCGCCGACAACGTTATGACTCTCGCCCAGCGCCAGCTCTTGAACGAATATTTTTCCAAGAGCATGCACAAGGTTGCGGACGACCTTGCGGCGGCTGCCAGTGACCCAGAAAAACAAAAGAAAATTATCGAAAAAATCTTGACCGGTAACATGAGAATCAACCTTTCCCCGACGATGAGCGGCCTCGGCCGTGGCCTTCGCCAGGGTCGAACTGCTGCTGGGATGGAAAACTCGGCCAGAACCAAAGAGCGCATGAAAGAGAACGCGCGTAAATATGATTTTGGGAAGTGTACGTCGATTGGACACCTTTTCTACAACTTTGTGCCCGCGATGTTTAACGGCATCGAAGAGTCGGAGCAAAAAATCTTTATTGGAAACGCGGTAGATCCAGTCGTAAAGGGCGATTCATCTGTGGCTACCAACAGGGTCGAAATTCTCTACGCGGCCATGACCTCGGGGGGGAAGGGGGATTCGGCCAAGGCTATTCATAATAACTTTGATGTTTTCATGGTTATTATGCGGATGATGGCGTGCATTAACACTACGGTCAATACGACAAAGCTGGGCAGTGGCGTCATGCTCGACTTGCTTAAACTGTGGAACCATGTCGAAGAAATCAAGAAAGGACTCAAGGTAGACCCTACTGCGACCGGCACCATCAATCTGACTAAGGACTCGCCGCCAATTGCCATTGTAAAACTTGCCAGCCAGTACAATTGGATTATGGATTGTGATGATACAGAAGTGAACAAAACCACCAATGTTGGTCAGCTCACAGGCATGTTTACTGTTCCGCCGGATACTATTGTCTGCCAGCTTGGTAAGGTATCAGAATGGTTGGATCGTGGCAATATTGCTAGTCTTAAGGATTACCTTATGGAAGCGTGCGGACTGTCCGAAGCAGATGCCGAAGCTGCAACAACTTCTCAATCTGTCGGCCAGTTTGAGAAGATGAAGAAGGGCGCCGTAAAGTTGGCTGAGGGCAACGGTGAGATTGGGACAGCCATTGCTGCGGATGAGTGGGTGAAAGGGATCGCGAAAGATTTGGGGTTTACAGCCTTTGCATGCCTTAGCCTGCCACTGACCGCGTTGGTGGCAGGTACAATTCACAAGGGGGACTTTAAAGCTTATAGGGACCAGGCCGAAAGGGTAGAAGAATACGCCAGCACTGCATGGGGCAAGTTGTGCGCTGCAGCCGCTGGATGCACCGACTTTATCGACAACCTTTCACCGGCGGTCAAATTTGCTAGCGGTGCCGCGTGTGCGCTTTCGATTGCTACTGTTGCAGGCTCCCTCCTCCATCCAGGCGGTATTGATGGACTTGCAGAACAGGTGGCAAGCTCCGTAAGAAGTGGTCTCAATCACTTTACGAACGTTTTCTCAAAAGAAGAGGGTGGTCAAGAAGCGGCTTCTAAAGCGGCAGAAGCCGCTATTGAAAAATTGAGCGAGTCGGCACACGTTTTCTCTGATACGCTAGAACAAGATGACCTACTGGCCCCCCTCGGCAAGCCTATTAGCTTTTCCGATCAAGTCAAGCACGTTCGGTACAATTCCAATGCTGTTGACAGTAATGCTGCCGACCGTGCTCTTGTTGTTCGTGAGCTTCGTGTCAAGATGAGCTCTGCCATTATTGCCAAGTGCGGTTCTGACACTGGCGAGCTCCTTGTTGGCTATCCTATGACTGGCGTGTCTACAAACCAGCGTACCGAGTCTATGACGGTTGCGCTGCGGGTGTACCTTGGGGCGATTCTCAAAAAGCCTGAGAACGTGACGATTATTCCGCATGTTGCCTTTGAAGGCATTGTTGTGCACGATGATTGGTTCAATGCTGTTGCTGGAGACCAGTACGCAAGCGATCCCGTTGCGACCAACGGTGTTAAGTTTACTGAAGTTGGCGGGAACGGGCGAATTGGCTACGCCTACCCTGGCACGTATGCCGAGCGTGATACCGCCGGCACCGGCGAAATTAAAATCAAGCAGGAAAACGCTGGTCCTCTTGGCCATCTCGACGATCCGTACTACATGGAGTGCGTCAACGGGTTGCAAGTGTACAAGGCTGCTCCGATGCAGACGGTTTCGTACTCCAAATAAATGCCTTAAATAAATAAACGTGCTTTTACTTTTACTTTTACTGCGTGCGGTTCTTAGAGTGTGTAGTTTGCGGCGTACAAGACTGCTCTTTTGTCGAACTGCGCCTCCTGGCATCCTTGCGCGAACACTGCTGCGTCGTTGATCTGGACCGATGTTGATTTTGCGCGTGAGAATGCGACGAGCAGCCTTGCTGGTTCTGGCGTGTATCGTTTTGGCACGATGACGTGAACGTGTTCTTTGATTGTTTTTCCTTGCGCTGCGTCTACTGTTTGTGCGATTGCTGATTTGACCATTGGCACGATTTTGCCTGCGCCGCCGTTTTGGACTGTGACGTTTTTGCCTGTTGCGTCCAGCCTGACTGCGACCGACGTTTCGTTTATTGCCTCCAGCACGCCGCGTTGACCGTTTCTGTAGGCGTACTCGACCTTTTCTGCTGTTGCGACCTTGAATGCGTTTGCTGTGATTGAGACTGGCATGCCTTTGCACAGCCCGTGGCGGTCGAGGGTGAGCTTGTGTTCTGCGGCCCATTTTCGGGTGAGCGCCTTTATCTGGTCGTTTGTGAAGACGATGATGGTCGCGCCTGGCGGGGCCTGCGGGAGGCGCCGTCGTTCGACAAACGTCGCCATTGCTTCTTTCCACGCGTTTTTCGGCATCGATGCTCTGTGCTGGTACGCGACTGCCTCGAGCAGCGCGCGCACGTCTGCGCACTCTTTGCCTGCGAGCCTGTGCTGCTCTTCGACGACGACGACCTTTGGGTTTCGCCTGGCGTACTCGTCTGCCTCGAAGAACCAGCGTTTTTCGGCGTTGTCTGGCAAGATTGGGGGAATTTGGTAGACGTCGCCTGTGCAGATGACCGCGCAGGCCCTTGCGCGCCGCAGCACCTCGTCGAGCAGCAGCGGGGGGACCATTGAGATTTCGTCAATGTATAAGCACGTGTCCTTCTGGAGATCGAGCTGCGGTCGTGCGACAAACGCTGCTACCGTCATTTTGAACGCGAGGCGGCTTTGCATTTCCTCCGGCACCGAGTCTAGGAGCGCGGCGGTGAGCCCCAAAAACCCTACGCGTTTGTACTTTGCGGCGTGGCGGAACCCCCTGACCGATTTGCCCGACCCACCCCAGCCCAAGATGACGTCAAACGGCTTTGCCGGCTTTGCCGCCGACTTTGCCGCCGGTTCCGGTTCCGAGCCTGCGTCGCGCCTTCGGCGTTTTTGGGTTTTCATCGCGGCCCACATCCGGAGCGTGCACGTTGGGCTGCTTTTGCTGGAGTTTGTTTTGACGTTGGTTGTGATACTTTACGATCCAAGCCGCATGGCCCACTTTACCTGGTGGGGCCTCGCGGCGTACGGGGTTTACGCTGGCGCGGCTGTTTTTTTTTCGCCTGCTGCCGCCGATTTTTTGTGGGGGGTTTCGGCGGTTACGTCGACCGTGGTCTTCGTTGGGGTGCTCTGCCTTTCTGGCGCGGGGTGCACGCTGCTGCAGGAAGCGCTCGACGACCTTGGGGGCAGCGGGTACCTTCTCGGCAACTTTGCTGTGCACTACTGGCCGTTGCTCCGGCTGTGCTACTCGCGCCCCCCCCTGCTGCCCCCGCGGTTCTGGAACCAGACGCTGTACGCGCTGACGTTCCCCCTTGCGTACCTGAGCGTGATGCAGGCGTCCGACGTGTACGGGTGCCGGATCCCGGAGGATGCCGTTGTGCACGCTGCGCCTGCGCTTGCGTTTGTGCCGGTAGCGCTGCGTTGGACGCTTTACTGAGCCTGCGTGTCCGAGAGCCGAACGACGGCCCACATTGCGGCGGCGGCCGCCAGCGCGACCGCGAATTCGAGCGCGGCCTTGTCGGCGATGCCTGCGCTTTGGGCGATTGTTGGCAGGAGCAAGATGACGACCGAGTGCGTTGCTGCGAGCGCGGTCCACGCCGTCAGCATGACGCCTGCGGCGGGGGGCGTTCCCAGCACTGCCGCTGGCACGTCGCGGCCCAAGATGACGATGCTCGCGACGCCGACAAACGCGCCGATTGTGCGGCGCATTGCGAGCCCCATCGTGATCGGCAAGTGAAAGTGCAGCACCGCCATCAGCTGGACCTCGAGCGTGGCGCGGACCACCCTCGCCAGCACGTCGCCGTTTTCGATGCCGGAGCGCCGGAGCGCTGCGGCGGTTGCCAGCGCCGCGGCGCCCAGGGACGTCGCCAAGTAGACTGCAAACCACTGCGTGGATCCGCCGCCCAGCGTTTGCTCAATCTCTGGGGGCACGTAGGCTGTGCCCGCCGTCGCCACCGCGAACACCGACGCCGACGCTGCGGTGACGGAGAGGTCGGAGACCCCCCACGCGATGCCGACGGCCTGCGTGCTGTTGCTGGTGTCCGCGAACGTTGCCGAGTTTCGGACCCACACCACCAGGCACAGAATGATGGCGATGGAGAAGACTGCGCCCGCCGGGCCGTCGTCGGCGCGCCTGCTAAAGTAGAGGCTTTGAAACGCGCCCTCCTGAACGATCGCTGCGCCGGCCTCGGCTGGGTTGAAGGCGGCGTCTTCGGCGGCGCACACGCGGTGGCCGTTTGCCAGGGTGAGGTGCAGCGTGCACTCTGCGTCCGACGTCGGCATGTGGGGGTCTGCCCGCGCGAGGACTCCGCGGTTGCCGTCGTTGTCTACCGTCGCTGGGTACGCGCACCCGTTTGCTGGGGTGCACCTGGCGTGCACTGCCGACGGCGACGTGCACGTTGCTGGGGGTTGCTTGCCCGTGTACACGACGCCGTCGCACCACGCGATCCGTGCCCCTGCGAGTTGGGCGAACGCGAGCGTTTGGATCCCTGCTTCGGCCAACGCAAACGCGCCGCTCCATTGCTCGCGCGGGGACGTGATGGTGTTTCGGACGTGCGTGCTGTTCAGCGGCGTGCCCCACGCGAGCGTCGACGCGGCGTCCTGGCGGAACGAGAGGGCGAACGGCGGTGCTGGGGCTCCGCCGACCAAGACGTTTGCGGTGTAGTACGCAACGCCGCCGGCGCCGTCGTCGATCAAGGTGGCCGGGGCCTCTGCGTTGAGCTGCGCATTTGCTGCTGCCGCCAGCGCCAGCGTTGCCACAAACGCCTGCCGTCTCATGTGCGGGGGTGTTTCAGTGCATCGGGCGCGCACCCCTTTATGTACGCTTCGTCTGTGGGGTACGCCGCGGCGCAGTACGCGCACCGCGTGGTTCGCTGCACCGCCGCGGGGTCTGCCGGCCCCACGGTCATCGGCGGGCACTGCCCCCACTGCAGCCTTGCGTGCGGCACCACCCGCCACCGGCGTGCTGGCCCTGGCGGCTGGGGCGGCACCCTGGTTGCAAACCGTGCCCACGCGCAGGGGCTTTTGGCGCACTGCTGCCACACGGCGGTGGGGATGCCCCCCCACGCTGCTGCTGTTTTCGGGGCGTACCCCGCGCCTACAACCTCGACGTCGATTGCCGCTACGACCTCGATCGCTGCTGCGGGGTCGCCCTGGATCGGCAGCGTTGTTCCTGGGAACGCTGGCCCCACCATGACGGTGGCAACCGCTGGGACGCCGTCCGGTTCGGCCGTCGTGACGCGCCAGACCTCTGCGCGGTCTGCTGGGGCGGTGCGCAGCCGCCACCGCTTGCTTCTGCCTCGCGGTTCGACGGATACGCCGCCGCTGGACGTCAGCAGCGGGGTTGTTGCGGGGGCCCGGCGGCAGTCTGCTGGCGCGTGGCGTGGGCCGCCCATGCACCCGGCGCCGCATGCCATGACGCTTGGCCCCATCATTTTGCCCAAGATGGCTGCCGCCGAGACGTGCTGCCTCTTTGAGCAGCATGTATGCGAGCGAGCGCACCGAGCACACCGAAGCGCGCCGCACGCGACGCACACCTTTGCCGCGACCAAGTTTGTTGCCAGCTGGGACATGTCCGGCGAGCACGCGCACCCCATTCCGCCTGCGGCCATGGTGTGGCTGCACGCTGTCGATGCCGACGGCGATGCTGCGCTTTTTGACCGGCTTTGCTCCGCGGTGCCGCGCCTTTTTTTTGATGCCGTTGCGGTCACCGAGCGGCTTGACCCTGAATGGTTGAGCGAGGCATGCGTGGTCGCTGGGCGTTTTTGCCGGGAAAGTGGTCCTTTGCCGGCCCTTCCTGCGTACGCCATCCGTGCCAAGTCGCCTGGCCCTGCCGACCTGACAACCGCGCTCGCGGTGGCCGGGCGGCAGGTGGACGCGCGGGCTGCGTCGCTGTTCCTGTACCACCTTTCGACGCAACGGCTGTCGTCGACGTTGACCATCGTCCGCGGGGTGCCGACTGCTGCGCACAACGCGTACTCCCTTCTTGGCGGGGTGCTTCCCCGGTACGCGGCCGAGTGCACGTTTGCTGTGACTGGCGACCGGTTCATCCACTTGTGCCTTCGGATGCACCTTCCCTCGTGGTGCACCATGCTTTCGCCCGGCGGGTGCTACCGGGACCTTTCGTCGCTTGTGCCTGCGACCGTCAACGATCTGGTGCGCCCCTACGTGGACGCGCAGGTCAGCGACCTTATTCGGGCGCGGGATCCTGCGTCGGACGACATTGTTCTTTTTGTGGTGGCGTGCACGCTCATTGCCGAGGTCTGCGGCTCGGGTGCGCTCGGCGTGCGGTACAACCGCGACATCCTCTTTGCGGTTGCTGGCCGTCCGGCACCCTTTGTGCTGTGCGATTTCCCGGTCGCCGGCCTTGCTACGGACGCGTACGGCTTTGTGGACGGCACCCGGCTTGTGGTGTGCAACGGGCTTGGAGTTGGTGCGGCCGTTTCCATGTGGGTCGCGGCGCTTGCGGCGCACGGCCGAGCGCCGCTGTTGATCGACTTTGTGTCTGGGCGGGCCGATGCGAGCAACCCCCTGCGAAAGTATGCCGTGTGATTACGCGCGTGCGCGGTGCCGCCGCACCGTGGCGGCGTACCCTACCGCGGACGCTGCTGTTGCGAGCCACCACCAGTTTGTGTTGTCGCGCCGCACCAGCGTGGCGGTCAGTATTCCCGCCAGCGCTGCGGTGGTTACGGTCCAGTGCGTTGCGGATGGCCACACCAGCCCCCCCAGCGTTGTGCTTAAGACGGCAAACGCCAGCTCTTCGGTGCGTGTGCGGTCGGTCAGGTCGTCCTCTGTGGCGATTGCGTACGCTGCAACGCCCCCGGCGGCGAGGGCGACGACGATTGGCTCGGCCGACCACCGTGCAACGTTCAGTGCGTTTGGCACTGTTTCTACCAGTGCCGGGAGCACCGTCCGCCATTTGAGCGCGGCGTACGCTGCGGATCCAGCGAGCAAGAGTGCGGCCATTTTTTTTTTTGGTTTGTTCTGTTTGGATGGGGATTGATTATATGTCGCCTGCCGGTCTACGCCCAACGGTTTGGTTTCACGCAGCATGGCGGAGCGGCACGCGGTCAACACGTTTTTGGAACACAAATCTGGCCAATACCGAGTCGCTGAAAGCGTGCGCGTTGGCGATCGAATGGGGTTGGTGCTCGAGTTGGTGACGCCGCGGGCGCCGCGGAAGCACGCTGCCCCAATCAAGGTTCGGCACACGGTGCTGCTCGGACAGACGTTTGCGCCTGACGGCGCCGCCGTGGGTGTCAACCGGTTCCCTGAGCAACGGTTGTTGGCGCAATCTGACGACAATGCTGGCACCGGTCTTGGGGACCGTTCCGTGTTTCAGCGTGCTGCTGCTGCGGCGACGGATTTTTTTGTGCTCAACGCATCTGGACACGCCCGTGCAAAGGACGACCCTGGCGACGACCAGGACCCACAGTCTGAGATGTTTGGCACGGTCCCAGTTGCGTGCACCTGCGACGACTGGAAGTGGCGCGGGGTTAAGCACAACCTTTCACGAAGCAGCGACCTCCGTCTTGCTGCCAAGACGGCAAAGCTGCGTCGTTTTGCGCGTAATTTTCGGGGTGTTCCCAATCCCCGGTTCTACGATACTTCGATCGACAACGGTCTTGCGGCGCGCGGGGGTTGCCGGCACATGGTCTGGGTTACTAAAGAGTGGACTCCATCGGGGCGCCGTTTACGGCAACGGCGGGCCCCTGTTCGATTTCAACCAGACGCATAACGCTCGCTTGGTGCTGCGAGCGTGCAATCGAGCGAGCGAGCCGTTCACCCAACCTGTGGCATGGGCAACCGACTGATGGCGCCTGCTGATTTTGAACCAGACTCGGGGGGAACTGGGCCCAACCTTTTGCAGCTTACCGCTGCTACTTTTCTGGTGCCCGGCGCCGTGTGCGTCGCGCAGGGTCGGCTTGTTGGTGTCTGCGTGCACTGCAGCAACGCCGTCTGCTCTACGTACGTGCACCGACCCGACCGAACCGCTGCGAACGACGCGGCGGACGTTCTTGACCACGTTCTTGTGTTTGCGTGGGTGTGCTACAACGTCTTTGTGCTTGCCAGCGCGCCCCCGCGACCAGGGGCTGTTGGCGCTGCGGTAGGGTGCGCGCTGGTGGTTGCTGCGACCAAGGTGCGCACGCGGTACCTGCCGTACCGATCTCTGTCCCGGTACCGTGTGCATGCGGCTATGCACCTTTTTGGAACGCTTGGTTCGACGTTGCTTTTAATTTAATGTAAAGAAAAAAAAAACAATAAATCAACCGCAATCTAAAGGGTGGCCGCACACTTTTCGCAGTAGAACGCCCCCTCTGGCACAGCATCGAGCCCAACGCAGCCGAGGTGGAACCACTTGCCGTGACTGCACTCGTCATTTTCACAACCTACCATGTCGTTGTCGTCTGCCACGATGCACGTTTTGCAGCAAAACGGCTTGAACCGGCCGGCGGTTTCCTTTTCCGTTGGAGTGAGGTAGATTTCGTCTTCTGGCAGCACGGCCGTCCAACCTTCCCCGGGAAACGCGGCTGGCCACTCGACCTCAAAGCCCTTGCCGTGCACTCGCACTGACCGATTAACGTCGAGTGCAAGTCGCGGCATGATGCCGTACGTGTTGGTGTCGTACCGAACAATGCACGGGTTTGAAACAACGCCGAGGTTAAAGGCGTCGGCCAGCGGCGGGATTACCGACACGGCAGCGCAACTTTGGTCGGTTGCTTCGCCCATGTACACGATTTGCTCTTTCGTGAATTCAATGTAGCCGCCAGCGTCGACCTCGTACTGCGTGTACCACGCAAAGGCAATTGTACCTTTTTGCATCGTCTGCGCAAATTTTCAAAGTTAAATTTAACTTGCACAAATAGAGGGAAAAGGACGATTCTGCCCGGAAACGAGCGCATCACGAGTTTTCGGGGGACGGCGGTAACACGCAGTTTGCGGTTGTATACAGCAGAATACGCAGCAGGCATTTGGATTTGGCGACGTGTTGCAAAGGTGCTTGCACATTCGCAGCGATAATTGTCGTTGTGTACAGTAACCAAATTCGCACGTGTTTTTCTGCACAGGCGTGCACACGCTAATATCGCTGGGGGTTTAGGTGCGAGTTGGTGGGTTGCATTGCACTTTAACGATTCGTGTGAAACGCTGCGCATTTTTAGGAATGGTTTGCGTGCGGTGGGACCTGCACATGGTGCAACAGCAGCTGCACACTTACTCTCTTTTTTCTTTTTGTTCGAGTTAAAACTAACTTAAAAAGGCAAATCCAATAAATTAACTTGGACATTTTATTAATTAGCAGTTACTAACCAATGGACGGTTAAAATTTTTATTTGATGAAACAGTTGGACTTTAAGCGGCTTGCGTGCACGTGCTGTTTAGTTAGGTCGAGCAGTTTCTGCGGTGGGGTGTCTGCCAATCGAACGGTGCCGTCTGCGATTGTGCACAACCCTGCGGAGACCATGTCTGCTACGGCATGGTGAAGGTCGATTGGGGAGACGTTTGTTGTTTCTGCAATGTACGCCGGGGTTGTTTCCCCGTTGGCGTGCGCGACGGCTGCGGCGACCATGCCGTGCATTTCCCCGAACAGCGCCGCTGCAATGTCTTTCGAGTGCAGTGCAACGTCGGCGCGGTTTGCATGATTACTTGAGCTTGGCGCCAAAAACATCTGCGGCTGTTGCCGAGACGCCGTCTTGCTGTGCTTCGGCAGCCTTGATTGCGGCCACGGGTTCTCCCAGTGCTCGTTGTGCGTCGGACACGGCGAAGACGCCTGGGTTGGTCAGCGAGCTACTCACCTTTGCGCTGGTGCGTGCCTGGAGCCCGTCGATCGTGAGCGGCGTTCGGATCGCGCTGAACCGTACGTGGAGTTGCCCCGTGGTGTGCTCTTGGCCCAGCACCGGAACGGCTCGAACAATCAGACCAGTGTCGGCAAAGTTGCTCTTTGGCGTCAAGTTGCCCTTCAGCAGTTCCTGGCCCGCCAAGAAGTCCGCGTTCTTGACGACGATGCCGCCGTTGACCTCGGTGCGATTTTGTTTAAGGTACCTTCCCCCCATAAACTCTCGGTTGCCTTCGTTGTACTTCCAAAGTTTGGTCATCGGGCTTGCCGTCGCACCCAGTTCGAGCGGCACCAGGTGTCGTACTTCCCCTGCTCGTTCAAACGTTTCAATGTCCGGCGCGTTCGCGACTTCCGAGTGGTGAAGGCCTGCCCAGCGGGCAGCACGCGCAATGCCGAGTCGCGCCGTTTCGGCGGGGTGGACTGCCATCTCGGCTTCGGTCGGGCCGATGCTGAGCGAGACGGGGTGGTTCAGCCCGGCTGCTGTGGCCACAACGTGCACGCAGTCGGCCGTTTGCTCGCTCAACGTGGGGCCGGTAGCATCAATGTGCGTGGCGCGTTGGGCCGTGTTGAGTGGGCAGTTGCCGTGAAACACAATGCCTGCGGCGCCCATGGGGTCGCCGGTAATGTGGGCATCGTGAATTTTGAGCTCGGTGATGCCGAGGTGATCAATGTCTTTGGTGCCGCAGCTCATCATAAGCTGGTCTGGCGTGATGACGGCCATGTCGTTTGAGGTCGGCTGCATTGTGATGCAGAACATGGCCTCTTTGACGTTGTGCTCGGCTGCGTTCGCCACGTGCGTCAAGTCAGGAATTTTTTGGGACGGCATCTTGTTTATTATGTAAAAAGAGAGAAAAATAAAACTCGTGCGTGAAGCGGACTCTGCGCTGCGTGCAACCCCATGGCTTATAGTGCGTCCTCGCCCAGCAGGGGTGCGTCAGCCGTGGCTTCGTCCGGCGCGCCAAAGACAATGCGCGCGGCCTCCCGCATCTCCAAGTCTTCTACCGGGGGAAATCCGCGGGCAATCCCCGTCTGCAGCGCGCCGACCTGCTCCGCCGTCGCCGGATACATGCCGGCGACCGCCAGCGTGTCCAGCGCTTTCCGGTCTACTGCTTGCGGCAAGGCCCACCGAAAAAATGCGCCTGTGGCCCGCGGCAGCAGTTCGGCGTGCGACGTTGCAAGGATTGCGTCCCACGCTGGGTGCGGACTCCTGGCGGCCGGCTCGCCCAGCGGGTTGCCTTCGAGGATCAACGTGACGTCGACCACGCCCTTGAACCCCAACGAGTCTGCTACGTCTGTTGCCTTTGTTAGGCACCGCCACGCGTAGGCCCACGACACATTTTCGGCGGCCGGCAGCTTGATGGATGCCACGCCGCCCCGCGTCATCTTGATCGCGGGGAGCCGTGCCGGCGGCGCGGCGGTGCTGACGCCGATCCTAACGTGGATCGTGCACTTGATGCGCGGGTGGACGCCCGCCACCGCCGCCACCACGCCTAGCGCGGAGACGCTGAACGCGTGGTGACGGTCCCACGTGACGGCGTGTTCTTCGGTTGCCGCCCCGACCGGCGCGGCCCACCCGCTCCGGCGCAGCGGGCGAAGCGGGCGAGTGATGATGCCGTGCTCCTCGGCCCGGGTCCACCAGACCATTTCGGAGGCCGGCTTCCGAAGCTTGCCGCGGGCCTGGATGGCTGCTGCCCGGTCCGGCCGAGCGGTGTGGAGCAGCCGCAGCGCGGCGTACGAGTTGTCGGCGTACGGCATGGCCCACATGTAGAGGGCGACGGCAAGGCCGATTTCCTCGAGCACGCCGACCGGGATCGAGCTGGACGCCCTAAACTTGTCCGTCTGCGCGGCGCACGCCGCAATGTACCCGCAGTACGCCTCTGGCGTTGCCTCGAACAGCGGCTGCAGGTGCTTCCAGAGCCGGACCGATTTCCGAACGTTGTTAACGCCGTAGTACCGCCTCCCTGGCCCCGGCCGGCGGAAGCGGTAGTTGTTCCAGCACGGGTCGCACATGACCACCCGCCGGTTCCGCGGCACAATGTTGGCCGGGCTGTCCGTGGCGTGGAATGCCGACTGGCACGTTTTCATCTCTGGGTGCGTGAACAACTTAATTTTAGCTGGGACGTTTGACGGCGTTTTGCGCCGCGGCTCCGCCGCGGTACGCCGAACGGCGAGGTCCGTCGTGTGGACGTCCAGCTTGATGGCCCGGCTTCGCAACGAGTAGAGCGAGTCGCTGGCCGCGCTGTTGGTCCCGACTTCCCTGTTTGGCGGCGGCAGGCCGTTCAGCACGTTTGGGATGGCATCAAATTTTTCCCGTTTCGACGAGCCCGGGACCAACGCGTTGACGGCGTTGAGCAGGACGTTCCCGCCGATGGCGACGGGCGTTTGCCCACCGGGCGTAAAGTAGAGTGCGCCTTCTTCGACCGCGCGCGCCAAGTTGTTTGGGCATGGCGCGCCCGCCGACGTTCTTGAATGCCCGTCCTTCGAGCGCGTGACCGTGTCGGGCACAATGTCGCCGATGGTGTAGCCTGGCATTGCGCGTCTGCACAGTTTGAATTGCGGCCGTTTGCAGGGGCAGCTGCGATTAGCCAGCTGGCCTAGTCGGCGACGCACTTATATACCGCGTTTTGGCGCACTCCCATTTACGCGTTAATTTCAGCATGTCCAAGATTCAATTTACGTACTTCAACGCGGCGACGGAGAAGATGGATGCAACGAGTCCAGAACCGTTTACCGTTGGTGGCCTCTCCAACGCAATGAGGTTCCTAACATCCAATCTTGGTAAAGACGACAGCATCGTCGGGGCCGAGGTGGTGCGCGCCGGCGCGCTGCCAGCAAGCGTGCCAGAGCGGATCGCGGGCGGCGCTGACGCGGAGACGCACATCCTGCGGCTTGTGGTGGCGGCGGCCCCCCAGCGGTCGCCGTTTGACCCCGGGGAGCCCGACAGCGGCAATCCTCGGCGCAACAACGTTGTGTCGATTGTCGATGCCTTTGATGCCGGCGTTGACGACGTTTCGTCTGGCCTCTACTTTTCGCTTGCCGCGACTGCGGCCCCTGCCTCGTTTGAAGTGCTGCGCCAACTGCTGGCGACGTACCTTGAGTACGAATCCAATTACACCGCAAAATCGTCGAAGCGGGCTGCAGCGCTGCTCGGCGTCTCCGCCGACCGTGCCGACGTTGTTCTTCGCAGCGGAAGCGCGGCCCGGCTGGTGAGCGCTGCGTTTGCCTCGGCCTGCACGTGTCCCGCGGCGTACGCTACCTCGACCGGCGTGGACTCGGTGTGGATCCGGGCGGTGGTGCAGCAGCTGCGGCGCACGCTTCTGCCGCTTGTAAACGCTGACCGGTTTACTAGCACCCCCGGCAAGACGCAAACCCCGCCGGGGCGCAAAAACAGTGGGCTTGCAGACGCCGTGCAGAGTACGGTTGCACCGGGCAGCCTGTACTCCGTCCTCCGGAATGTCATCGCCAAAATCAACGCGGCAGCCGGCGATCCACCGGGGACGGCGGTAGATGATTTTTTTGCTGGCGACAACGCCCCCTTTTACTGTGTCTCGGACTCGGACTCGGACTCGGACGAGGCAGTCGACAGTTCTGTACGGGACCTTCTACGCGAGAAGCCACTGGAGACGGCATCGCTTGCAGACGTCCGCACGTTTTCGCGCAAACACGCAGACCGCGAGGTAATGCTGAAGCTCCATGGTGACACGTACACCGGCCCAATCGATTCCGCGGACGCTAAAGCCAACTTCGAAATCAAAATTGATCCCAGGCCTCGAGACAGCACCAACGCTGACACGTTCGTCGATGACGCCGTCACGGCTTACGACGTCAGCGTTGATGAGGCAAATGTTTCTGTCAAGCAACAACGCAAGCTCGCCGACGGTACGCCCCCATCGAAATTCGTTCTCCGATACACACGTGTTCAAAGTTTGATCGAGCAAGCAGCGGAGGCGTTCGTACGGAAGCACGACCAGCTTATGGCGACGTTGCCTAACTACCTCGAAGACCTTGTGCGGGCGAAGATGCAGCGGACCGCCGAGTAGCCGCCGGTTGCTTTGCTGCACTGCTTTCTTTTTTTGGCGTACAATTGATTTTTTTTTGGTTGGAATGGTGCAGTGGCCCCCCCATTCGGATCCTGCCCGTATCGAGGCACTCGCGCGGTCGTGGCTTGCAACGATGCCCGCGGCGGAGATTGCCGAGCTCTGCGCGCGCGGCCTAACGCCCGCCACCACGGACGGGTTTACCGTTTTTTGGAGCCGCGGCAAGCCTACGGCGTTGGTTTGCACCCCCGACGATCTCCCCGGCAGCGTCGCCATTGCGCCCGCGCGGCTCACGACGATCGCCCTGGCGTGCCTTTGGCTTGGAATGCCGCCGCTCGCGATGGCCTCGTTCTGCCGGCGCGGCGTTGTGCAGTACGGTGCGGGGTCGCCGTTTTGGTGCGGGGTTGCGGCCGCGCTTTCCTTTGCGGTGCAGCCGTCCCCCTCGTTGTACGCGGCTGCGCTCGGCGGCACGCCCTGGCGGCGGGAGTTTGTTGCGGCCGCCGGCGCGCGGTTGCACGCGCGGGGGTCTGGCACCGCCATCGATGCGTTGCTTGCGCTTGCCGTCGGCCGTCCGTGGACCTCGACGCGCGATGCTGCGTGGCCTGCTGCTGTGAGCCGTTGGATCTCCGAGCACCGGCTCGAGTACGCCGTGCATCGGACTGCGATGCCGTCGTCTGCGACCGTCGCCTTTTCTATCTACGGGGTGCACATTGAGCTTGTGCACCGACGGGACGTTGTTTTTATTTTTTTGCTCTGCCTTTTTTGCGCCGACGCGCTTGGCTGGGGCGAACGGGTGCCAGCTGCCGGCGAGCTGCCATCGCCTGTGGCGTACGCCTTTTCCAGGCACACCTTTGTGCACCGGCCGCAGCCGGCGCCGGTGCACCGGCTGCTTGCGGGGCTCTCGAGCGCGTCCGCCTAGACAAACTTTTATTTTGCAATTAAAAGCTCTGGTTCGATTTTGAGAGCACAGTGGTCTTGTCCTATGAAAGGGACGAGCGTTAAGTTGGTCGATTCGAATCCGCCTTCGGTGTTTTTTTTGAAGACGCCGAACGTGGCCGCGCCAATTGTGATCACGTCGTCTGCGTTGTAGCTGCTTCCCTGTTGGAACGCATGCTGACGTGGGTTGCACAGCCTTGCCTCCTTGTCAACCGTGGCTAGCAAGCACGGCTTCAAGGTGATGTCGCCTATGTCTTGTCGTTCGTTGCGCGGATCGATTTTCGTGCCTTCAGTCCACGTGTTGGGTTCGCCGGCGATTTTTTCCATGGCGGAATTGAGCAGTTTCGACATCGGGTTCATATTTATTTTAGAGTTGTCCCAAAATACCTCGCAGACGGACGGAAACCTGCCATCCTTCTTCGGGGTTGGGTAACAGCACCCCGCCGCCGTGTACACCTGCATCAGCTGCGGGTACTGCGTGCTGTCCAGCAACTTAATTTCGCCCCAGCCCCCTTCATTTGGCGTGCCGTACTTTAAGTTTGGGTAGAACCCTTCAAACTGCCTTTCCCACTTGGCAGGCGCCGGCCCCGTGGCGATGCAATTCGGGTGTGGGGTTGTTGGCCGCGTAGCCTCCCCCATCAACACACGCAGCTGGGGAGTCTCAGGGTTGGACATCTTTTTAAACGCGGCTATCAGGTTGGTTTCGTCTACGTCGACGCTGTCTGTGACGCCCCGTATCAGCGGCAGGACCCCCCAGATGCAATGTCCCATTTCGGGACCGCACGTTAGGCCTTGCATCTCGGGATCTTTGGCCTGACCCAACGCGGTTTCCTGGGTTGCGGTAATGTGACACATGACTGCTGCCCCCCGCGTCTGTTCCCAGTGTGCAAGAATGCGGTTGCCGACCTCGCAGTCTGCAAACGCACGATTTGTCTTCGGATCGAGGGGAAACCGGAGCATCGTGTAGATGGCGGCGGCGGTGAGCGCATCTTTGTCGCAGTCACCGTTTTCGTTGTACGTGGCCCACTTGGTATTCCTGCTGTCGACTCTGTCGTCCGGAATAGTGTACGGTCCTACCAGCACTGCAATCGCGGCCATCCCGATTGCGTCGAGTTCGTCGTTCGAAAAATTGGTTGACCTGACTTTGGCGCAAAACATGCAAACGACCAAGTCCACCGCCGCCTTCCACCACTTCCGCACAGCACAGCGGTCGCTGCCTCGGAATGCGTTGATCGACGGCTGGCCCCGGTCTGCACGGTGAATTGCGACACCGCAGATGTCAGACGCGTACCAATGCACAAAGTTGCTTGTTGTGTTCATCATTGCTTTTTCCATTGTTCCCAGACTGCGCGTAAACGCATCGGAATTAAGCGCATCGTACCGGGCTTTTGCGTTTTGCTGCACAAGTTCTGAATGGTCTTCGGTTACAAATTTGATGCCGTACAGCACGATTGTACGTTTGGTCGGAATTCCGGTACGGGCGTCGTGCAGGCGCACCGATACCAACGACACGTCGCTTCGCGACACGTGCAGCTCGGCCGATCCCTGCGCTTCGAGGCGCTTGTGGGTGGCGTTGTACGTCAAGTACGTCACCTTCATGTACGTTGCACCTTCGAGCGGCATCAATTTGTCGACCTTAATTCCTGGGTCCACGACGCCGAATGTCAACGCCGCCTGCGGCTTCAGCCACGACTTGTCGTATTCGGACCCCTGCACTGTGATGCAGAAGACACCTTGGCCATCTTCTGTCACCGGACAATTCTGGTAACTTCCGTCAACACTGCTTTGCATGCTTGAACCGTCTCCCTGTGGCCCTTTGACCGGGCCCATTTATATGTCGACTGATCGACGGCACCAGGCCCCGGGTACGCCGTCCGGGCCGGGCGTGCAGACGCTGTGGATGTGGTTGTCACCGCCGCGGTGCCCAGGTCGACCCACACGGTGCCCCCCGGAACGGCGACGATGGCCGCTGCGCGGTTCTGGAGGCACCGGACCACCATCTCGCGGACGTCGAGGGTGTGCGCTGCATACTCTGTCGCAAAGCGAAGCGTGCCGCGCGGGGACATTTGCACCGTTGGCGCCGGCATTGCCGCGGCCACTAGCTTGGATGGGGTTCCCGACGGGGGCAGCACCCCCCGCAGGACTGCTGTCCGCGCAACCCGCCCCAGGATTGCTGCCCACGATGTTTCGTCCGACAGCACCGTTTCGTGCACCTCTGCCCCGCGGATCGCGTGCTGCAGCGTTGCGCGGGGCGCAGCGTCGCGCAGCAGCACGGACAGCGTTGTTGTTCCTGACACGCCCACCATCAGTTTGACGGTGGTTGAGCTCGCGATGATTACCTGCGCGCCCATCAGGCGTTCCGCGTACCATGCTGCATTGCACGCGTTCATGATCGCACGCTCTTCGCCAGCGCGTTTATAGGGTGCACGTGCTCTGCAACGCCGGCGTACGCCAACTGCACCCGCCCCGTAAAGTCGCAGACGGCTTCGTACGGCGTCATTGTGGACGACGTTGAGGTGCCCATCAAGTACCGCTCGAACCGCGCCGGCATTTCGCGGACCAGCCGGGCAGCGGGTGCTGGAGACGCTGATGCGACGCGTTCTCTGAACGCCGCGTTGATTGCCAGCAGCGTCATCGTGGCCCATTGGACGTCTGCCGGCAACCGGTCTTCGTCTTCTGCGACCATTGCAAACACGCTTGGGTGGTCTAACGGTCCTCGGCCGACCGGGCACGCGCACGCTGCTGGGAGTGCCCGTTGCCGCTGCGGTTTTGCAGCGGCGGGCGGGTCGTCTGCGTGCGGCGCTCGGTCAATTAAACGGTCTGATCCCGGTGGTTTGGCGTAGTGCTTGGCAGCGCTTCGAATTTCGTCGAGTGCGACGTTTGCATCGGCCATCAACACCCACACGTCGGCCATTTTTTTTTTTTTTTTTTTTTTTTTGAAAAGAAAAACGCGATTGTATAAAGAGCGACTGGATTTGTTGGTCGTGCACGACGCAGCAACTGCAGCGAACAATGGACCCTGCTTCAACCGCGATAGTTAACGCCGTTATTGCAAGCAGTTCTAAGCACCGCGGCGGCGAGCACGTGCAAGCAAGCGAGTTTGCAGGTGGGGGGGTGCGGCTTACCGGCCTCCAACAACTTTCTGGCGTCGCGTTGTGCCGAGTCGCCAAAGAGCTCGACAAGCTTATCACCGTAACGTCCAGCCGCGACGCCGGACTTACCGTTGACGTTGAGGACGTGCCTGGCGAGCATTCCCCCAAGACGGTGCTGAGCGTTAGTTCGGCGTCGCTCACAACCGCCGGTCCCGCGACGTTGACCTCGGTGCACCCGCTGCCGGAACGGTCCACATCGGTTGCGCTTGCTGCGTTTATCAAGGATCGATCGGCTGTCGAGGTGTTGCTGCGGCCTGCCTCGCTCACGGTCATTGCAGTGCTGCCCTCGAAGATCAAGGGCGGGCTTGCAGAATGCATCCGGAACGGGCGTCACGCGAGGAAATCGAATGGCTCTTCCGCTACGCCAGCGTCACGCCGGCCACGCCAGGCAACCAAAGTTACGTCCCGTTGCTGATGACGCTCCCCCTGCTTGGCGACTGCGGCGACACCTTTGTGCGGCAGCTTGTTGCCATGGACCCCCCCTTGCAAGCCGCCTTTGATGCGCACGCGGTTGTTGGCGGCGCGGCGTGGGCGCTGCCCGCGCTCAAGGTTCGCGAGCTGCACCGATGCCGCGCGCGAGCGTTAGCGGACGCTGCTGCGGCGTGGCACGTATTGCAATATCCGTGAAAAAAAGGTACGACTGCGTATATCGGAACGCTTTCGTGTGTGTCCATTAAAAAA
>Ga0206123_10001486_pt1 | contig 21912 bp, 19 predicted proteins | sample Helgoland_Spring_2_FD_160086 | JGI IMG/M metagenome (GOLD analysis project Ga0206123, IMG submission 160086) | Pelagic subsurface seawater microbial communities from Kabeltonne, Helgoland, North Sea - Helgoland_Spring_Bloom_20160316_1 | ecosystem: Environmental > Aquatic > Marine > Epipelagic ...
TGTTTCAGTTTGGGGAAATACAGTGCCTGCTTTTGGAATGTATCCTTATTTCCCGAACAACTCTGAGCAATTTACCATTGTAGAAAACAAGAATTTAAACTGCCGACCTTGTTCTAAAATTGGACATGATAAATGCCCTAAAAAGCATTTTAAATGCATGGAAGATATTGATGAAGAAGGAATTGTGAGGAGTGTGAGATAACGACTACTCTATGTTTTCGTTTTGTTGAAACCAAAGATAGAGTAATCAGCCAACATAATGAAATATAGAGATTCTTGGTGAACTGTTTTTTAATTTAATATTTTTATAAAATATCCTGCTGGTTCATTATCTAATAATTCTTCTCTATCACAAACAATTTCAATAAGTTCAGTATCTTCTTTATTCGTTAAAAAGTCACGCACATATTGTGGATTTACTCCTTTTTCAGTAAGAAGTTTTATTAAGTCATTGTCTAGCTCTTTTTTACTTTTTATTATCTGTACAAGCCCACCAATTGAAGCTTCAAGAGCCAATTCTTTCATTTTTAATTTGTCAGAAAATTTATAAAGTCCAGCGTGTCCAGCCATAAATGAAAAAATGTACTTCATCCATTTTGGTCCTGACCAGCCGTCCCAGAGTAAAGAAATATTTTCAGCAAAACTTGGTAAAGTTCGAATAGCCTTTTCTGTTTGGTTCCCGAGTAATAACAGGTATAGAAACTGATTGTCAGAATTGGATTCTTCTTGGATTTTAGTCAATTCTGACTCTATGAAAGATATTTTTTTAAGTTCCATACTAATGTTTACCAACAACCGAATAAGTATGCTAGTGTACTTATTCACATTATGTGTTTACTTCAAATTTACCAATTATTTAATTGAGTTTGTTCGGTTATAATAGCAGCAGGTATATCGTGTTTTCCTATAAAACGGATGAATTGGCAATCAATATTAGAGGTGGTTAGTTGTTCTTCATATTGGTCAATTTTTTCTTTAGAAATGTACTCGTCATCATCTCCAAACAAAGTAAATAGTTTATTGTTTTGAGCCAATAATTTTAAATCTATATCTTCTGCAAAAGAGCTCGACCATAGAATAAGGTTATTAATTTTAGATTGTTGGTTGGCTAACCATCTGCTTGCGGTTGCTCCTCCTTGCGAAAAACCAACTACGTTTATTTTTAAATTAGTGGTTTCGTTTGTTTCAATAATTGTATTATAAAGCTGATCGAGATAATTAATATAGTCTTCAATTTCTGTTTCTCGGTTATCTTTGGTCATCCAACTGGACCCCATTCTGCCATCATAACCAACTCCGTTTAAATAAAATTTAGATAAACCTTCAGGCGCAATTACGGCTGTATTCTCATTTAAAATAGGATTAAATTTCCTGATAAAATACTTGGCTAAGTAGCCATATCCGTGTAAAACAATCCAAATGGTTTGAGCTGTTTTAACGTTTCCTAACGTGTGGTAAAATGCGGTTTTATTTACTGTTATTTTGTGTTGCATAATCAGAAATAGCATTGGGTTTATACTTTACCGACATGGCAATCCAAATAGAACGAGAAAGGCGGAGCATGAATGGAGCTGTAATTGTTAAAACAATTCCGGTAGCAATTAGAAAAGGAGCCAGGCTATAGGCGTTGAAAATAATAAACGCAACGAAAACAGCTACTACTAATGCTATTGTTAATCCGTAATTCACAAACATAGCCCCCAAATAAAAGCCTGCTTCAATTTGAAAATCTTGATTGCATTTAGGACAATTATCGTGTACGTTTAAAAAGTTTTGATATTGGTAAGCTCTTTTGTTTACAAACAAATCACCTTTTCTACATTTTGGACATTTACACTTTATAATGCTACTAACAATGTTTGGTTCTTCAGCCATTTCTGTTCAGATTTAATTCTTCACAAAGATATTTATTTCGGCCACACTAACCCTTAATTAATATCACTTAGTTTAATTGAACCTGTCAAAAAGAACTATATTCTTAATTGTAGTAGCTTTTTTAGAATAGCTTTTAGGTTTAAAAGTTTCTTCATTTAATTTTATCGCTGTTTCAGAAGAATTGATCCAGTTATTAAAAGTAGTTTCATGTATAGTGAAAGAATACCTGTATTTATACTTTTTATCATTAATTGCCTCAGCATAAAATTTTTCAAATAGAGAAACTGTGTAAGTTTTTTCGCTATTTGGGAGTTGTAATGTTTTAGGTGAAAAACGATTATTTTTAGAGATGATAGTATAATTACAAATTACACTGTCATTTTTAGCTTTAGTAGCCAAGTAGGTAAAATCAATATCCATCATACTATGATTCTCTCCTTTGTATTTAATGGAGCTAATAAAATAAAGAGTGCTGTCTTGTCCTTTTATATAAGTATGTATAAGGCCGGGAGAGCCTCCTTGTGATTGAGAACCTCTGGATGGGGAGCAGTTCCATAAAGAAATGGTAATTAGCGTAAAGAGAAAGCTACTTAAAACTAATTTTGTTCTCATAATTAAGGGGTATGTTGTTGAAATATTCTTTCGTTTTTAAAGAGTCTGATGATGAGTAATCATAAACAACTAATAAACCAGTTTTTGGTTCGTTGTAAGTTACTCTAGTAATAAAAGAGTTGTTCTTTTTTAAAAAGTAGGTATAAAATTCTTGTTTTTTACCATTTACCTTTTCAAATTCATATTGCTTAAAGCTGGTATCTGATTTAATTATTTCAGGCAATTCACTTTGGTGAAGCGTTTCGCTAACGGCAATAAAAATTTTATAATCTTCTGCTTTGTTTGCTATTAATCTATTTAAGAAAATTTCATTACTTTCTGTGTAACAAAAGCTCTCATATTCATTAACGTTTTCTTGCGATAAAGGGTGGTGATTAACCTCTCCAGCTTCTAACGTTAAATTACTTCTCATACCAAAAGCAATTACATTTTCGGAATTTTTGCAAGCAAAAAAAGAAGTGATTAAAGCAATCAAAAATATTTTTTTCATTTTGTTCTAAATAAAAACAAGAGTAACATAGGAATGTTACTCTTGCCTTGATAAATTAATTTTATTAATTACTCTCCAGTAACAATAGTTTTGTGAGTAATCACAAGACCTAAAATGTTTTTGTTGTGATAATCAACAGTAGAGATTTTAGAAATCTTACCATCTTTAGCAGCAGATTTAATAGAAGCATCTACTCCAAAACATAAGAATCCTAAATAACAGTCTCCTGAAGATTCACCTACTTTGCTTCCAACAGCGTTAGAAGTAGCACCTACAGGTAAAGTAATTGAACAAGAAGATAATATTGTTACAACACCTAATCCTAATAATAATTTTTTTGCGTTTTTCATCTTAGTAAAGAATTTAAAGTTAAGTAGCAATTTTATAACATTTAATCCAAAGAACCAAATTTATTATTGATTTTTTTGATGACTTAATTTGATTTAGTTTTAATTAATTTCGCAGCATGGTTGGAATTAATGAATTAACGGTAAATTTTGGAGAACGATACTTGTTTAACAAGATTTCATTTATCATCAATAAATCGGATAGGATAGGATTGGTTGGAAAGAATGGTGCAGGTAAATCTTCTTTATTAAAAATTATTGCAGGAGAATCTGAATCTGATGGGGGGAATATTTCTATGCCAAGCGGATTTAGAGTTGGTTATTTACCTCAAGATATGGATTTTGCTTTTGGTAAAACCGTAATGGAAGAGGCTAAGTCTGTTTTTAAAGAAGTTAATGGCATTAACGAAAAAATAGAAAAGATTAATGAACAACTTGCTGTAAGAACAGATTATGAATCGGATAGCTATTCAGAAATGTTGAATGAGTTGAGCGATTTGAATGAGAGAATTGGTTTGTTAGGAGGGTTTAATATTGATTCTGATTGTGAGACAATATTAAAAGGATTAGGGTTTTCTCCTGAAGATTTTACACGTTTAACAGACGATTTTAGTGGAGGGTGGAGAATGCGTATTGAATTGGCTAAAATTTTACTGTCAAATGCTGATGTGTTATTATTGGATGAGCCTACCAATCATTTAGATATTGAATCAATACAATGGTTAGAAGATTTTTTAAAAGTGTACCATGGAGGTGTTGTTTTGGTATCTCACGATAGAGCATTTTTAGATGGGGTTACCAATAGAACGATTGAGATTTCTTTAGGAAAGATCTTTGATTATAAAACTTACTATACTAAATACTTAAGTCAACGACAAGAGCGAAGAGATCAGCAAATGGCTGCTTATACCAATCAACAAAAGCAAATACAAGATACCGAGAAATTTATTGAGCGTTTTAGATCAAAAGCAAGTAAAGCAGTTCAGGTTCAAAGTAGAATTAAACAACTAGATAGGTTAGATAGAATTGAGATAGAGGAAGAAGATAATGCTTCGATGCAGTTTTCATTTCCTCCAGCTCCAAGATCAGGAAAAGTTACTGTAGAAGCAAATGAAGTTGGTAAAGCGTTTGGAGATAACCAGGTTTTTAGTGGGGTTAATTATTTTATTGAAAGAGGTAAAAAAGTAGCGTTTGTTGGAAAGAATGGAGAGGGTAAAACAACTATGATTAGAGCATTGGTTGGAGAGCTGGAGCATGAAGGTGATTTAAAAATTGGTCACAATGTTGAAATGGCTTATTTTGCTCAAAATCAAGCTGAAGAGTTAGATAAAGAAAAAACAATTTTTGAAACGATTGATGAGGCAGCCCACGGAGAAATTCGTAAAAGAGTTAGGGCTTTGTTGGGTTCTTTTATGTTTGGTGAAGAGGAAATTTCAAAAAAGATAAAAGTGCTTTCTGGTGGTGAACGAGCAAGAGTTGCTTTATGTAAACTACTGTTAGAACCAATAAATTTATTGGTATTGGATGAACCTACAAATCATTTAGATATTCGATCAAAAGATGTGTTGAAACAAGCTTTAAAAAATTATGATGGAACATTAATTGTTATTTCTCACGATAGAGATTTTTTAGATGGTTTAACGGAAGAAATGTATGAGTTTAGTAATGGTAACGTAAAACAATTTTTAGGTGGTGTTTATGAATTTTTAGAATCTAAAAAGGCAAAAACCATTCGTGAGTTTGAGCACAAAGAAAAAGTTGTAGAGAAAAAGGACAAAAAATCATCAGACAATAAGCTGAGTTACGAAGAACGTAAACAGAAGGATAAGGATATTAGAAAGACTCAAAATAGAGTTAATAAATTAGAGAAGCTGATAGCTGATTTGGAAGCTAAGGTAGATGAAATGAATAAAACTTTATTGGATCCAGCGGCTTATTCCGATGAGTTAATGGAAAGCTATAATGTTGTTAAAAAGGAATTGGATCAAGCTATGCAAGATTGGGAAGATAGTGAGCAACAATTAGAGGCTTTAAATTCTTAGAAAATTAAGACATTAAAAAAGGGATATCAATTTGATATCCCTTTTTTATAATTGTTTATCTAATTTACATAATCATTATTTTCTTAATAATCGTTTTTTGTTCTCCCTTAACACTTACATAGTAAATTCCTTTTTCAACATGTTGAAGGTCTAGTTTATAAGCAGAGTTTGCATTTTCTTTAGACTCGTTGTAAACAACAGCTCCTAATAAGTTGTAAACTTGGATAATTACTTCACCATTCATTTCAGTTCCTAAATCAATTGTAAATAACCCTTTGTTTGGATTCGGGAAAATGGTAATGTTAACTCTTGTATTGTCAGAAATACCAACATTTGTTGTGTTGATGTCAAGGTTAAAACTACAGCTATCAATATTTCCACATTCATCTGTTGCTGTTAATGTAATATTTACTGTTCCTATTGCTTGTGTTGATCCTGCAGAAGGAGATTGTGTTACGGTTATATTTGCATTGCTAGAACAGTTATCACTAATAGTTGCCATAGAAGTATAATCTAATAGAACAGTATCAGTACCATTACTTGCAAATTGAAATTGATCTGCTGGGCATGAAATGGTAGGTGCTGTGTTGTCTTCAATCGTAATTATTTGATCAAACGTTTCAATGTTGCTACAGTTATCAGTCGCAGTCCAAGTACGCGTAATAACCGATTCGTTAACACAGCTTCCTGCAACAGTTACGTCAGAGTAAGTAATAGCTAGTCCTCCACTTGGACAATTACTTGTGGCAGTAGCATCCCCAGTACTAGCTGGTAAGCTGGAAATATCACATTCAATTGTTGTGTTTGTTGGTTCATTAGTCCATGTAATTGATGATGTAGTGACATTTACATCAAAACTACAACTGGTGTTGTTTCCGCACTCATCTGTAGCAGTTAAGGTGACGTTAACGGTTCCTACATTTTGAGTTGTTCCACTTGCAGGCAATTGTGTAACTGTAATATTCGTATTATTTGAACAGTTATCACTTATCGTTGCTAAAGATGTGTAATCGGATAAAACAGCGTTAATTCCATTTGCTGCAAATTCACTTTGATTAGCTGGGCAAGTAATAACAGGATCAGTATTATCTTCAATAGTAATAACTTGATCAAAAGTTTCACTGTTACCACAATTGTCAGTTGCAGTCCAAGTACGCGTAATAATAGATTCGTTTGCACAAATTCCGGCAGCAGTAACATCAGAAGATGTAATGTTTAATCCTGCATTAGCACAAGTTGTAGTTGCAGTTGCGGAACCTGTATTTGCTGGCAAGTTAGAAGCATCACATTCAATAGTTGTATTGGCAGGTTGGTTAGTCCAACTGATACTACTTGTGTTTATTATGGTATCATTAAAGCTACAACTAGCGTTATTCCCACACTCATCTGTAGCAGTTAAGGTAATATTAATTATTCCTACGTTTTGGGTAGAACCAGCTGCTGGCGACTGTGTTACAGTCATATTAGCATTACTTGTACAGTTATCACTAAAAGTAGCCATAGTAATGTAATCATTTAGTGTTGCATTTACACCATTAGTAGCATTTTGTGATTGATTAGCTGGGCAATTAATAACTGGATCAGTATTGTCTTCAATAGTAATCACTTGATCAAAAGTCTCAGTGTTACCACAAAGGTCTGTAGCAGTCCAAGTACGAGTAATTACAGATTCGTTAGCGCAACTTCCAGCAACAGTAGCATCAGAAGATGTCACGGTTACTCCAGTAAGACAAGTTGAAGTTGCAGTTGCGGAACCTGTATTTGCTGGCAAGTTAGAAGCATCACATTCAATAGTTGTATTGGCAGGTTGGTTAGTCCAACTGATGCTACTTGTATTTGTAATAACAACATCAAAATTACAACTAGCGTTATTTCCACACTCATCTGTGGCAGTAAGAGTTACATTAATTGTTCCTACATTTTGTGTAGATCCAGCTAAAGGCAATTGCATTACTGTAGTGTTAGCATTACTTGAGCAATTATCACTAATGGTAGCCATAGTTGTATAGTCGGTTAATGTTGTGTTAACACCATTAGGAGCATTTTGTGCTTGGTTAGCAGGGCAAGTAATAACAGGGTCAGTATTATCCTCAATGGTAATTACTTGATCAAAAGTTTCACTATTACTACAATTATCTGTAGCAGTCCAAGTACGAGTAATTACAGATTCATTAGCACAACTTCCTGCAACAGTAACATCAGCAGATGTAATGGTTAATCCTGCAGCAACACAAGTTGTGCTTGCTGTAGGAGTTCCTGTATTAGTGGGTAGGCTTGAAGCATCACATTCAATAGTTGTATTAGCAGGTTGAGTGAGCCAAGTTATTAAAGATGGAGGGAGTATTTCAACAGTATAATCTTCCACTTCACCATATCCTGAATCACCACAAGGCAATGTTTGTGGAAGTGCTCCTGTGTCATGTAGCCTAACTCTCATTCTTGTTGAACCAGTAAGAGCAGTTAAAGGTATTGGTATTGCTAAAGTGTAAGGGCTTCCTGTTCCAGCACCTTGTGGAAATACAAATTCTTCACTTGCTGCGTCAAAAATAAAGTTCTGATTAAAGTCTATCCATACTCTAACTTCGTCTGAAGGATATGCGTTACTATAGGTTACATTGAAATTAGGAGATGTTCCTTTACTTAAGTTAGTTGTGGTGGTTGGGGTAGGAGTGGTAGCATAATCTGCATAGCCACTTGACCCTGTAGTGTTGTTGATAGAACCAAAAGTTACATTGGTAATGTGTTCAAAGGTCGTATTTGTTGATGAAGCATCACAATAGCTTGGATCCTCAATAGTAACCGTATAATCTTCTACTTCACCAGATCCTGAATCACCACAAGGTAATGCTTGAGGATTGAATGCTGGGTCATGCAATCTTACTCTCATTCTAGTTTGACCAGGGAGAGCGGATAGTGGTATTGCTATTGGTAAGGTGTAAGGACTTCCAGTTCCTGCTCCTGCAGGGAATGTGAATTCTTCACTTGCTTCAAATGTAAAATTTTGATTAAAATCTATCCATACTTTAACTTCATTTGTTGCATATACATTTGTATAAGTAATGTTAAAGTTATAAGGAATAGGTTCCCCTCTAGTTAATATGGTAGTAGTGGTAGGGGTAGGAGCATATTCTGTATAACCATCTGATACAGTAGTGTTATTGATAGTACCAAAAGTTACATTAGTAATGTGTTCAAAAGCTGTAGATGTCGATGATGCAGTACAATAACCAATATTTGCATTGATATAGTTTGTTTTAATTTCAGTATCATTATTGTTAGCATCTGTTGCTACAAGAGTAGCCGTATATGCTCCTGCATTATCAAAGGTAACTTGTGGGTTTTGTGAATTAGCATTAGTACCACCTTGGTAAGTGACAGTTGCTGGTGCAAAAGTCCAAGTCCAACCAGTGGCTGATGCAGTAGTTGCATCGGTAAAAGTTACTGTTTCAACTGTTGATGGAGCTGTGTTGCTTGCTGAAAAATCAGCTACAAAATCAGCTACATTAATATAGCTTGTTTTTATTTCTGTATCTGGAGAAGTTCCATCAGTAGCAACTAAAGTAACAGTATATGCTCCAGGGTTGTCAAAACTTACTTGAGGGTTTTGAGAATTGGCGTTAGTACCACCTTGGTAAGTAACAGTTGTTGGAGAAAATGACCAAGTCCAACCTGTTGGTACTAGATTACTTAAATCTGTAAATGTAACAGTGTTGTTTATTGTTGGCGTAACATTGTCTGCTGAAAAATCAGCCACAAATGGAATAGGCTCAATAGTAACGGTATAATCCTCTACTTCACCATATCCTGAATCACCACAAGGTAATGGTTGTGGAAGTGCTCCAGTATCATGTAGTCTTACTCTCATTGTAGTTGGTCCTGTTACGGCTCCCGCAGGTACTAATATTGCGACAGAGTGTGGGCTCAAGGCTCCACTACCCCCAGGTGCGACTGTAAACTCTTCAGTTGCAGGGGTAAAAAGATTGTCTTGATTAAAATCTATCCATACTCTAACTTCATCCGTTGTGTATGTACCTGTATAAGTAATGTTGAATGGGTAAGAGGATCCTTTAGTTAAGGTTGTTGTTTGAGTTGGTGTTGGAGTTACTGTGTAATCTGCATAACCACTTGAAACTGTAGTATTGTTAATGGTACCAAAAGTTACATTGGTAATGTGTTCAAAGGTTGTGTTTGTAGCTGATGCAGTACAATAGCCTACTGTTGCATTAATATAGTTTGTTTTAATTTCAGTGTCATTATTGTTTGCGTCTGTTGCAACAAGCGTAACAGTATATACTCCTGCATTATCAAAAGTAACTTGTGGGTTTTGAGAATTGGCGGTTGTTCCGCCTTGGTAAGTTACAGTTGCTGGTGCAAATGTCCAAGTCCATCCTGTTGCTGCAGTAGTAGTAGCATCCGTTAAGGTTACGGTTTCAGCTGTAGTTGGAGCTATGTTACTTGCTGAAAAGTCAGCTACAAAATCAGCTACATTAATATAACTTGTTTTAATTTCTGAATCTGGAGTGGTTCCATCCGTAGCAGCAAGTGTTACAGTATATGCTCCCGGGTTATTAAAGCTTACTTGCGGGTTTTGAGAATTGGCATTAGTACCACCTTGATAAGTTACTGTGTTTGGAGAAAATGACCAAGTCCATCCAGTTGGTAGTGGTGCAGATAAATCTGTAAATGTTACTGTACTATTAATTGTAGGAGTAACGTTGTTTGCTGAGAAATCAGCAGTAAATACAGTTGGTCCATTAAACCCATCAGATGAGAATAATCCACGACCGTGAGTTGCAGCAATTACTTCGTTGTCAGAACTTCTCATTTGTAGCATATCAACTCTAACATTGGCTAAGCCTGAATTTGAAGTAGTCCAGTTTGGTGATCCAGCATTTAAATTAGTTGTAGTCCAAACCCCAACCTCTGTAGCTAAAATTACTTCAGTATAATCATTAGGATTAAATAGTGCCCATCTTACAGGCATATCTGGTAAATCTCCTTCTTTTTGTGTCCAGTTAGTTGCAGCACCGTCTGTTGTAAACCACACAGAGCTAACTCCGTAATTAGATAACGTAACTAAAAGTGTGTCATTAGATCCTCCAATAGCAATACATGAGATGCTTCCCACAGGTAAGTTTCTTGTTATGTCCGTAGATGCTGGAGCTCCGCCTTGAGCATTTGTAACTCTAAATACTTTTCCAGCTCCTGTTCCGACAAATAAAGTAGTTGATGTAGTTGTGTGAGGAGAGACACTCAAGTGAGAAGCCATAGATCCTAAGCCAGCTATTGTGAAATTATCAATATTAATTGCTCCAGTAGCTGAATTTATTCTCTGAATTGTGGAGGTTGTTCGAGCTGAGTATAAAATATCTTGATTGTTATCATAATCACCAGGGTTAATAAAACTACCAGTTCCTTGATCATTTTGAATATTACTAAAACTAGTACCTGAATTGGTAGATCTCCTCCAGGAGTTACGGACATAAGAAGTGAACTGGAATTGTGCATTTGTTTGATCGATAAAGCAAAAACCTCCGTCTCCACCTGTTGCTTCTGTTGTTGAGTTCATTCCTGCAGATACATATCTTTGTGTTCCGTTATCTTGAGCTCCTGCTAAAAATTCATTTGTCCCAGCCGTAGGGTGTATTGCACAAGCATAATATTGAGTTACATTATATCCATTTATTCTAGAATCTATATCAATATCATTTGTTAGGGGAGCATTTCCATTACTAGAGTAAAAAACCCCTCCATCATTACCAAAAATAATTTCAGAAGAAGATCCTGGTTTATAAACAACTGTGTGCTGATCAGCATGTACTAGAGATATAGGCAAAGTTCCTAGGCCTGGATTGTTAGACCATTTAGAGATTTGTGGCCATGTAGCACCTCCATCTAATGTTTTAAAAAGATCAATACCTCCAATAATAACGTTTTCTCTATTATTAGGATCAACATCTAATGTTAAGTCATACCAAGCTTGACCTCTTGTGAAATCAGTAGCTGGAATTCCATTGTCACCATCATTAGGTTCTGTTAAGCCAGCAGCAGAAAAAGTAAGTCCATTAGTAGATTTTTTAAATGCATTCATAGCACCCCCAACTTCAAAAGCTGCATAAACATAATCAGCATCAGAAGGTGCACAAGCTAAATTTACACGGCCAGAACTACCGTGGTTGTGTCTTAATGTAAAAGTAGTTCCAGCTGGAGTAGTAGAGTAAATTTTTCCGCCACCCGCACCGAAAGAATTAGCATCAACACCAACCCAAATAGAGTTGTCAGCCGCAATATCAATGTCTGTTGGTGCTTCTGGATTTCCACTTACATTCGGTAGCATTTGAGCCCAGGATATTCCTCCGTTAGCCGAACGTTGCAATCCTTCACTACCTCCATGGAATTGACCTTCATAAGATTTTACTGCTACTGCAGCATAAACAACACCAGCTCCTCCTTCATTTCTTACTACTAAATCATTGATGTAATAAAAATCAGTTGTAGATGCTAATTGCGTGAAGCTTGATCCTCCATTGGTTGATTTCCAGATACCGGCACCTCTACTTGCTGCAGCACCCCATCCTTCACCAGTTCCAATATACATTGTATTTGAGTTTGTTGGATCAAAAGCAATAGCTGTTACAGCTATATTGTCCCAAAAATCATTTACAGGCTGCCATGTAGAAGCAGCACTTGTAATGTTGTTGTTAAACCATAAACCTCCCGTTACACTTCCTGCCCAAACTTTGTTTGTTGTTGTTGGGTCCCATGTTAAAGCTCTTGTTCTACCACCAACATTATTAGGACCTCTTTCTATCCATGGAGAGCCTGCATTACCTGGTGCCGCAGGGATTATAGTTTGTTGCATAGCTTTTGTCATAGCTAAAACTGGAGACAGTTTTTCTTTTTCAGGTCTTCTTAGAGATGGATTCATTGTAGCAAGGTAGTCTTGTTCCCATGCTAAATCGGGCCTGTCCCTCTTATCCATTTCTTTTATCTCTTCTTGAGTATGTCTTATTTGAGAAAATTTATGCTCATTTAAGAATTTTTCATATTTCGCACGCTCCGTTTCTCTGTCAGTTTGCACTGATTGTGTGTTTGAAAAATTAAAACTGGCAACAGCCACAATTAACAATGTAGTGCTTGATAGGATAAGAAGTAAGTTTTTATTCATCTTTTTATGTTTAAATTAGCTACAATTTAAGACGCACTTTTATAGTAAAAGGTTGTTTCAAAACAATTGCTTTATAAAGGTAAACTAAAAAGAGTAATAAATACGCTAAAATTTAAATAACATAAAAGATTTTATGTTATTGTTTTAGTGTGTTTTAGTCATAGATTCAGGTGTGCAAAGCACAAAAGAAGCAATCCCTACATTTTCTTCATTTAAAGAGTTAATCTCTTTTTGTTCAACAGATGCAATCGTTACAATTTTTAAGTTTGGATTAGCCTGTTTTAAGTACCATACTATTCCCTCAAAATTATCAGAGTGATAAGTGCCGTTATAATGAATGAATGTACTCCCTTTTCGGTAATTCTTTAAAATGAAATGAGCCATAGTTGCATCTTTTATTGCTTGCGCTTTTGGTAGGTTTTCGCCACCATGGCCTCCAGCCATTTCTATGATTTTTTGATAGCCAGGTAAATCTTTATCATATTTTATAGGTAATGGAGCTATCCATCTCTTAGCATGATTGTGCATATTATTTAAACCTTCAAAACCTTTTTTATAAACTATATTAGCGTATCTCCTCGGTATATTAGTGGCAATGAAAGGAAGCTGATTACTCAATGAAAAGTCAACTAAAGGTTGGTAATCTGTTTTGTTGTTGGGCCAAACTTTAACTTCTTTTTTAAAAGTATTATATGAGTGATGACCTCCTAAGTATTCGTTAATTGTAATTTGATTATCGGCTTCAAACATTTCTGCACCTAAAACTAAGTCTTCGTTTATGGAGTTAAAAATATCTTTGGTTAACTCTAGTTGCATCCAATGACAAATGGGATTGTCGTGTAATTCTCCAAATAAAATGATATCGGCAGTTTCTACTTCCTTTAAAATTTTGTCATAAGATGCTTTTTTTCCGTTCTGATTAAATATCTGGTAAGCTTTTTTATCGCTTTTAAAAGCAAATAAAAAAACAGCTAGGGTAAATAATAATGCAATTTTCTTAAGTGGCATAATAGGTAATCTTAAATTGTTGGTTGCGAATATATTGTAAAATCTTTAGTTAAGATTCATGTATGAAATTATATTTTCAAATTCTTTAATTATTTTGCTAGAACTTTCATTTTTGTTGAGCCAGCTAATATGTTTTTTAAGAATCGTTTCTGAGATTAACTTTTCTGTTGAATTTAGTTGTTGAATGTTAAACTCTTTTGGTCGCTCTAAAATGTTGAGGTAAATATGATTTATTTCTAACAGTTCTAAATCTAGGAGTTCTTGATGTAATTTAGGAATGTTATTAATGTTTAAAACGCTAACTGTAGGCGCTATTTCAAAATAGATTTCAGGGCAAACTTGAATCATTTCTTTTCTGTTAGAAATAAATTGTTCCCAAGTAAAACCTTCGCGTATCTCAGCGCCTAAATTATGACTGGCATCTATACTTGCACTGATATGAACTTTATTAAATTTCTTCCAGATTTCTAAGATGTTCTTATCCTTAAAGTTTAGGTTAGAAAAATTGGTGTTATATCTCAGTTCAATGTCAAACAACTCCCTTCTTTCGAGCTCTCCTAATATTTGGTAATGCTCTTCCATTATAAGTGGTTCGCCACCTGCAAAATAGATTTCTTCTATATCGTTGAGGTACTCAAAAAGCTCATCAAAATTGTTGGTGAATGCTTTGATTATTCTTTCGTTTGAGGCATTTCTTTTACTTCCTTCTTCAAACCAAGCTGAGCTATTTCCATGCCAACAGGTTTTGCATTTAAAGTTGCAGATATTGGAGAAACGAATGTCTAAATAAATAGGCTCAGGATTGTTATCTTCAACTCTTACAAGGTCTTTTTTATATTTGAGGTTAGAAATTTGACGAAGACTTTTCTTTCCAGATTTTTCAATATTATAACAATGACTGCATCTTTTGTCGGCAATATCATTTTGAAATTGCTCTCTTAATTCTTCAAACTTTTTCCCGTTCCAAATGTCTTTAATAGATTGTTCTTGAACATTGCCTAAAAACCTTTTGTTGTTGCAACATGGACTAACTCTTCCGGTTTGAGCAACGTGCAAATGAACCCAAGGAAGGATGCAAAAATGTTGTTTTTCTGTGAGCGAAGAAGAGTCCAAAGTAATAATGTTGGTTAAAATCACGTTCTATAATCATTCACGCAATTTTCTCAAAATTACCCATTCCTAATTATTAGGAACAATGTTTAAACCTTAAAACTGTTTGCCATGAAGAAGTTCAAAGTCATTTTAATTTTATTTTCAATAACTCAAATTTCATTTGCCAATAACGGAGATAAATTTCCCAACATAAAAGGCGAATCACTAAAAAATAAAATGATTGAAATACCCAAAGCAGCAAAGGGTAAATACTGCTTAATTGGGATGGCTTCTTCAAGAAAAGCGGAGGCTGACTTAAAAACCTGGATGCAACCAGTTTATGATTTGTTTATCAATCAGAATACATTTATACCAATTGATTATAACATGGATATCTTTTTTGTACCCATGTTTACTGGAGCAAGCCAGGCGGCTTATAAAAAAGTGATGAAAAAAACCAAAAGCGAAATAGACCCTGAACTGGCTCCTTATGTATTGTTTTATAAAGGGAGTTTGGAGCCTTACAAAGCACATCTTAAAGATAAGAAGAAGCCCTACTTTTTTGTGTTGGATGAAAATGGTAAAATTGTTTACTCTACTTCAGGAAAATATACTGCCAAGAAATTAGATAAGATTGAAGGGATTGTTTCGGAGTGATTACTTATTTTCCTTGATTATATCTTGGATTTCTTTGATAACAGGATGCTGAGAAAATACACCCATAAATTGTAGCGAAGCAATAAAATGGATTCTTTTACCAAATTCAGTTGGTTCTTTAAAGTGAATGATAATAATTCTAGGTGAAAAGAATATAATATCGGTTGTTTTATAAATATTTGAAATTGGGATTTTAACGGATTTAAAGAAATTACTAATGTAAATAAAATCATCATCGAGAATAACTTTTTTTGATCTACCTACTGAAATATAGATCATTGCAGTTCCAATTATCCAGGCCAATAACATCTGAATATGAATTTCATTTCCCATATCTGAAAATAATGAAGCTATTGTTCCGTAGCCGAATCCAGCAATCCAGAGCCCGGAAAAAATAAATTTCCAAAGAAAAGTTGTCGATGATGAAATAGTCCTATTCATATTACTTTCTCGTATACTCATGCACGAACTTACAAAGTTGTTTTACATTTTCAACAGGAGTTCCGGGTAAAATACCATGCCCTAAGTTGAAAATATGTCCAGATCTTCCTTTAACAGAATCTAAAATCTTTTTAGTTTTTGCTTCAATAATATCCCAGTCAGCAAAAAGAGCTGTTGGATCTAGATTACCTTGTACAGCTACTTCGTAGTTTAAGTCTTTCCATGTTTTTGCTAAATCAGTTTTCCAATCAATAGCTAGAACATCTGGGTTAGCTTTTCTTAAACTAGGTATTAAGTGTGCAGAGTTTACCCCCATTGAAATTAAAGGAACATTTGGGTATTTTCCTTTAACAATTTGTATCATTTTTTCTACGTGAGGATAAACATACTCGTTATAATCTTCAATATCTAAAGCTCCGACCCAACTATCAAAAATTTGAACTGCCATCGCTCCACTTTCTATCTGAAAGTTTAAGTAATTGGCCATTACTGTTCCTAGCTTATCCATTAATAAATGCCAAGCTTTTGTTTCGTTGTACATAAACGATTTCATGGTAGCGTAGTTCTTAGAAGGTCCACCCTCTATCATGTAACTTGCTAAAGTAAAAGGAGCTCCAACAAAACCAATACAAGGGACATTCAATTCTTTTTTAAGAATAGTTAATGCTTTGCCAGTGTAGGCCATTTCTAATGCTGGATCAACTACTTTTAGTTTTTCAACATCTGCAACAGTTCTAACCGGATTGTGAATTAGTGGTCCGTAACCTTTTTTGTATTCAAAGCTAATCCCCATTGGCCCTAAAGGAATTAAAATGTCAGAAAAGATAATTGCTGAATCTAATTCAAATTGGTTTATAGGAAGTAAAGTTACTTCAGCTGAAACTTCAGGAATTGTACTAATATCGATTATACTGTACTTTTCCTTAATCTTCATGTACTCTTTTTGGTAACGTCCTGCTTGACGAGCTAACCAAAGTGGCGTGTAAGGAGTTTCTTCTCTTCTACATGCTTTTAAAAAGTTGTCGTTAAATTCTGCCATATCTATATTATTTAGCCAATTTCATGGCAATATTTATTGCGTTAATAATTCTATTCATATCTTCATCAGATAGCACAGAACATAAGAACCATGCTTCAAATTGGGATGGTGGAATGTAAACTCCATTTTCTATTAACCCCCAAAAGAATTTCGTGAACCTTGCTGTGTCACATTCTTGAGCCTCATCAAAATTTGTTACTGTTTTAGCATTGAAGAATGGATTAATCATCGATCCAAAACGGTTAACCGTTAAATCAATTCCGTTTTCTTCAGCAGCATCTAATAAAGCCTTTTCAAGTGTTTCTGCTTGTGTGTTAAATTTATCGTAAGGATTTTGATTTTTTAACTCTGTTAAAGTAGAGATTCCTGCAGCCATAGCTACTGGGTTTCCAGATAGTGTTCCTGCTTGGTACATTGCACCTAATGGAGAAACCATCTGCATAATTTCTTCTCTTGCTCCATAAGCTCCTACTGGAAAACCACCCCCAACAACTTTACCTAAACAAGTAATGTCAGCTTCAATTCCTAATAACTCTTGTGCTCCACCAAATTTTGAACGGAAACCAGTCATTACTTCATCAACAACTAATAATATTCCTGCTTCCTTTGTGATTTTTCTTAATTCAGAAATAAATTCCTCAGAAGGAATTACAACTCCCATGTTACCAGCAATCGGTTCAATGAAAACTGCAGCAATGTCATCACATTCTGCAATGTGTTTCTTTACAGATTCAATGTTGTTGTATTCTGCAATTAAAGTGTTTTGAACAGCTTCTTTAGGAACTCCAGCACTTCCTGGTATACTTAACGTTGCTAATCCAGAACCTGCAGCAACTAATAAAGCATCAGAGTGTCCGTGGTAACAACCTGCAAATTTCACAATGTGGTTTTTACCTGTAAAAGCTCTAGCTAATCTGATTGCACTTAAAATTGCCTCAGTACCAGAGTTTACAAATCTTACTTTATCCATTCCAGGAAAAGCATCACAAACAATCTTAGCTAATTTAATTTCATCTTCAGTACTTGCTCCAAAAGTAAAGCCTGTACAAACTTGTTTTTGAACTGCTTCAATAACTTTGTTGTTTGCATGTCCTAAAATCATTGGTCCGTAAGAAAGTACCAAGTCAATGTATTCGTTACCGTCTACATCATATATTTTAGAACCTTCAGCTCTCTCCATAAATAATGGATTTCCGCCAACAGAACTAAAAGCTCTTACCGGAGAGTTTACTGCTCCTACTAAATGCTCTTGTCCTGCAGAATATAGTTCTTGTGATTTTGTGTTATTCATTTCTTAATATTTTTGCCGCTTCTTTAGCGTGATAAGTAATAATTATATCTGCCCCAGCTCTTTTGATTGATAATAAAGTTTCCATCATTACTTTTTGTTCATCAATCCATCCATTATTTCCAGCAGCTTTTATCATAGAATATTCACCACTAACATTGTAGGCTGCAATAGGTAAATCAAAGTTGTTTTTTAAATCCCTTATAATATCTAAATAAGATAAAGCTGGTTTAACCATTAATATTTCAGCTCCTTCATCAATATCTGCTTGAGCCTCTTTTAATGCTTCGTTTCTGTTTGCAGGATCCATTTGGTAGGTTCTTCTATCTCCAAAACTTGGAGCAGAATCTGCGGCATCTCTAAAAGGACCATAATATGAAGAACAGTATTTAACAGAGTATCCCATAATGATGATGTCTTGAAAGCCATTTTTATCAAGTTCGTCTCGTATTTCTCTAACAGCAAAATCCATCATTCCTGAAGGCGCTACCATATCTACTCCAGCTTTTGCTTGAGCTAATGTTTGTTTTCTCAGATTAACTAAAGTTAAGTCGTTATCTACATCATGGTCACATAAAACACCACAGTGTCCGTGGTCAGTATATTCACAAAAACATACATCGGCAATTACCTGTAGTGTAGGGTAGTTCTTTTTGATGTAACGAATTGCTTTTTGAATAATTCCTTCATCATTCCAACTTTCAGAACCTTCAGCATCCTTAGTTAGAGGAATGCCAAAAAGAATAACAGATTTAATCCCCAGGCTAACAACTTCATCCAATTCTTCATCTATTCTATCTAGGGAATAGCGAAAAATACCAGGCATTGAAACAATCTCTTTTTTGATGTTTTCAGCCTCTTCAATAAACAAAGGGTAGATAAAATTAGATACTTCAAGCGAAGTTTCTCGGAGTTGAGCTCTAATTTCTTCTGTTTTACGGTTGTCTCTTAATCGTTTTGCCATGTAAAAAATTTGAGAACACAAATATAAGATTGTTGACCTCAGAAAATATGAGAAAAGTCAGAAAGTTTAGTTTGTCATATTAATTGTCTTAACTTTGATATTGTGAGCTCTGAAAAACATATTGTAATATTTGATGGAGAATGTAATTTCTGTAGCTTTTGGGTGAAATATGTTATGAAAAGAGATGTAAAAGATGTATTCCGTTTTACTTCATTACAATCAGAAAAAGGAAAAGAATTGCTTATAAAACATGCTATTGATAAAGAGTTAGATTCAATTGTTTTAATTGAGTTTGGTAAGGTGTATATTAAATCGACTGCTGCTCTGCGTATATTAAAACATTTGGGAGGTTTGAAATCTGTTTTATATGGATTGCTAATTATCCCTCGTTTTATAAGAGATTTTGTTTATGATTTGATTGCAAAATACCGTTATAACTGGTTTGGTAAGAGTGCTTGTGAGTTTGTACCTTCTCAAAATATGAAGAACAAATTTTTAATGTAAGTTTGTAGCTTGTACGCAGTTGTAGATATAGAAGCCACAGGAGGGAATCACGTAAAAGGTAGGATTATAGAAATAGCCATTATTCTTTTTGATGGTAAGAAAATAGTAAGTGAATACTCTACACTTATAAATCCAGAAGTTAAAATTGATTGGTACGTTACTAAATTAACGGGCATTAAAAATGAAATGGTAGCTGATGCACCTTTGTTTAAAGATGTTGCTCAAGAAATTTTAGACTTAACTAAAGGAAAAGTTTTTGTGGCGCATGATGTAGATTTTGATTACAAATTTTTAAAAGCAGAACTTAAAAAAGCAGGATTACCATTTAATGAGCCTAAAGTTTGCACACTAACATTGAGTAAAAAACACTTGCCTGAAGCAGAATCTTATAGCTTAGGAAAATTGTGTGATGCTATGGGAATTCCAATTCCTAAAGAAGTAAGACATAGGGCTGCAGGTGACGCTGTTGCAACTGCTAAATTGTTAGGGTTGTTACTTTCATCAAATAACTAATATTGTTAGTTTTGGTTTTTAAAAAATATAGAATAATGCGTAAGATACTGTTTGTTTTAATTTCAATAATTCTTTTTTCTTGTGGTGACGATAAACAAGATAAAGTAACCATTGCTGTAGCTAATAATATGAGATATGCTATGGATGAAATTGCTGAGGAGTTTAGAAGAACACATAATTTAAATATTCAAATTTCTAGTGGCTCATCAGGCACTTTAACAACACAAATTAAACAAGGAGCACCTTTTGATATTTTCATTTCTGCAAATATGAAATATCCTAACGTTTTATTTGAAGAAGGCTATGCTGTAAATTCACCTGAAGTTTATGCTTACGGTTCGTTAATTTTATGGACTTTGAAAGATTATAACTTGTCAGAAGGGCTAGCAACTCTAATGAACAGTAAATTTAAAAAAATTGCAATTGCAAACCCTGAAACTGCTCCTTATGGTATTGCTGCAGTTGAAGCTATGAAAAATGCGGGTTTAAATGATTCGTTAAGCTCAAAAGTTGTATGGGGAGAAGGGGTCAGTCAAATTAATCAATATGTAAAATCCAAATCTGTTGATGCAGGAATTACTAGTAAATCGGTACTTTATTCAAAGAATATTAAAGAAAAAGGTAGGAGTGTTGAGGTAAATAAAGAGTTGTACACGCCAATTAAACAAGGGATTGTATTGTTGAAGCACGGTGAGAAGTTAAATGCTAAAAATGCAGAATTGTTTTATAAATTTATGTTTTCAGATAAAACTAAAACAATTTTAACGAAATTTGGCTACGATGTAAATTAGCCTTAATGATTAATTGGATTCCTTTTTTAATAACTTTAAAATTAGCGTTTATTACAACGTTAATTTTATTTTTCCTTTCTATACCTATTTCGTATTGGTTAACTTATTCTAAGTTTAGGTATAAATTTATTTTTGAAGCTATTGTTAGCTTGCCACTTGTTCTGCCACCTTCTGTTTTAGGATTTTATTTATTGGTTACTTTTAGTAGTCAGAGTTTTATTGGTGAGTTTTTACTTAATAATTTTGATGTGAGTTTACCCTTTACTTTTCCTGGTTTAGTAATAGGTTCAATAATATACAGTTTGCCCTTTATGGTTCAGCCAATACAATCAGGTTTTCAAAATTTACCTATAGCTTTAAAAGAGGCTTCATATACTTTAGGTAAATCAAGGTTTCAAACATTAATTAGAGTTTTGCTGCCGAATATAAAGGCCTCAATGCTCACAGGCTTGGTCTTGACTTTTGCACATACAATTGGTGAGTTTGGAGTGGTTTTAATGATGGGGGGTAATTTGGATGAAACACGAGTAGCCTCGATAGCTATTTATGACAGTGTGAATAAATTAGAGTATGATACTGCTCATTCATATTCATTAGTCTTGCTAGTTTTTAGCTTTATTATATTAACTATAGTTTATTTGTTTAATAAAAAAGGGTTTAAAGCTGTAAAATGATAAAATTCGATTTACATAAACAATTTAAATCACATGGATCAATTATAAATATTGACTTAGAAGGTGAGTGTGAAGAAGGTAAAATAATTGCTGTTTATGGTAAGTCTGGAGTAGGAAAGAGTAGTTTGTTAAGGATGCTCTCAGGCTTAACTGAGCCAGATAATGGAGAGATAAGGGTTGGGAGTGAATTGTGGTATGATAGCAATTCTAAAATAAACCTCAAAACCAATAAGAGAAGTACAGGGTTCTTATTTCAGGATTATTCATTGTTCCCGAACATAAATGTGATGAAAAATATTTTATATGGTGTTGAAGGAAATCCTGATCAAGATTTAATTGACCGAATAGTTGAAATAGGAGATTTAAAAGAATTGCTAGATAGAAAACCAGAGACACTTTCTGGGGGG
>Ga0206123_10001487_pt1 | contig 21903 bp, 14 predicted proteins | sample Helgoland_Spring_2_FD_160086 | JGI IMG/M metagenome (GOLD analysis project Ga0206123, IMG submission 160086) | Pelagic subsurface seawater microbial communities from Kabeltonne, Helgoland, North Sea - Helgoland_Spring_Bloom_20160316_1 | ecosystem: Environmental > Aquatic > Marine > Epipelagic ...
AGCTGCATTCAATCTTTTAACGGTATCTAGTGCAACATCTAAATCTTTTGTAAAAACTGCTGCCTGAAAATGAACATCCAAACTATTAGCCAACTTAATTGCCTCACGTCTTTCTGAATAAGAATAAACACAAACTACTGGTCCAAAAATTTCCATTGTGGAAACTTTCGCTTTAGCAGGTGGATTTAATAATACTGTTGGCTCGTAGCAAGTATCGGAAATTCGCTTTCCTCCACATAATAATTCTGCACCAGAATCAATAGCCTCATTTACCCATCCTTCTATCCTATCTACTTCTTTTGGTAAAATTAAAGGACCAACTTCCGTTTTTTCATCCATTGGATTTCCAACCATTAATTTATTTGCCAACTCAGCTAATTGATTAGCAACCTTATTACAAATACTTTCATGTACAAACACTTTCTGAACCGACACACAAACTTGTCCGGCATGATAAAAACCTCCTTTTAATAATGCTGGCAACATCACATCAAATTCAGCATCTTTCTCTACGATAACTGGAGCAGCACCACCATGCTCTAAAGCACAAATAGTACCTACAGAGAGTTTAGATTTTAAATACCAACCAACTTTAGCTGACCCAATAAAAGAAAGGTAGTTTACACGTTTATCTGTTGCCAATTTCTCTGCTATTTCATCTTCACATATTACTACTTGACACCAACCCTCTTGAACACCTGCTTCTTTTAAAATACCTATTAATGTTAAACACGAAAGCGGAGTAGTTAAAGCTGGTTTTATTATTACAGGGCAACCTGCGGCAAAAGCAGTAATTACTTGATGTACGATTAAATTTAATGGGTGATTAAAAGCGCTAATCGAAGCTACAACACCTACTGGCTCTCTGGTTGTAAAAGCAATTCTATTTTCTGACGCTTTTGTTAACCCCATCGGAATTTGACTTCCTTTTAATTGACCAATCTGCTCAGCAGCTATTTTAACACCATTTATTGCTCTCACAACTTCAACACGAGAATCTACCAAGGGCTTCCCTCCTTCTTGAGCTGCTAATTGAGCAAGCTCTTCAATTCGTTCCTGCATAATTCCAACTACCTTCTCAAGGACAGCAATTCGTTCATGCGCAGGAATCCATTTTTCTTGATTTTTAAATAAACGGGAAGCAATGGTTAATGCTTTTTCAACCTCAACAATTCCATCAAAAGGAATTTCTTTAATTAATGTTTGATCGTATGGGGATAATACTTTTAGCATTCTTTAAATTTTCATTTCAATTAGACCTTGACTTCGCTCAGTGCAAGCTGCTCCATTTCCGTTCATATCTTTACTCCAATTACGCAGATATCATCAACTTGCTCTAAGTCTCCTCTCCATTTTTCAAAATGACTTTTTAAAATCAAATATTGTTCATCCATAGATTTACCTTCAATGGAAACAAGTAATTTTTTAAAAGGTTTACTCTTAAACTTCTTTTCATCTAAACCTCCAAATTGATCTGCATAACCATCAGAAAAAATATAAATACTATCTCCTGATTTAAGCTCAACATTCTTTGTTGTAAAAGATTTAGGAGCATCCACCCTTCCTATTGATTGTCTGTCGGCTTTTATCTCCTCTATTTCACTCGATCCTTTTCTCAAAACCCATAAAGGATTAAAAGCCCCAGCATAACTAAGTACTTGGGTATTCTTATCTAAAACACAAAATGCGATATCCATCCCATCTCTAATGGCATTAATACTCACACCAACATCATTTTTAGATTTATTTAGCTGCTCACTTATTAATTCTCGTGTTTTATCTAATATTTGTCCAGGATCGCTCAATTTGTATTCTCTTATTGCTCTATCCATTGCATTATGGCAAACAACACTCACCATTGCTCCAGGCACTCCATGTCCAGTACAATCTCCAACTGCAAAAAGAACTTTACCATCTATTTCTTCTACCCAATAAAAATCTCCAGCAACAATATCTTTAGGCTGATAAAACACAAAAGAATTGGGCAAACAACGTTTCATTAAATTATCACCTGGAAGAATAGCCTCTTGAATTCGTTTTGCATAAGTAATACTATCTGTTATTTCACTGTTCTTTTGTTCTATTTCACTACTATAAACTTGTAACAGATCATTGGCTTTCTTTTTTGCTCTATATCTATAATAAAGTAGAAATGACAATAGCAGGATAATAATAACTCCCGTGATTAAAAAATACTCTCTTTGCTTTTTTTCCGTTAACTCTAACTCATTTAAAGCTTGCTGTTTTTCTAAGCTTAAAATCTTTTTTTCTTTTTCTGAAGATGTAAATTTAGCCTCTAAATCTAACGCATGTTTAGATTTTTCAATACCATGTAAACTATCCTTTAAACTAGTATGTAATTGAAAAAACTCATACGCTTTAGCATATTTTTTTACTCGTGCATAAGCATCTGAAATTATTAAATAATTATGTTTTAATAAATCTTGAGCATTAGCTTTTTTAGCCATTTCAATACTTTGATCAAAATTGGTTATTGCGCTAGAAAAATTAGATTCTTCTAAATAAAGTTCTCCAATATTACTGAGGCTTATTGCCACTCCTATTTCATTATTTAATGCTCTATCAATAGCCAACGACTTTTCAAAATATAAAATCGTTTTATCTATTTCCCCCATATAATAATATACAATTCCTAGGTTACTGTAACAATTTCCTAATGAAGCTTTATCATTATATTTTGAGACAATCTCTATAGAAATATTATAAGAACGAACAGCATCTTCATATTGTTTTTTACTGACAAAAACTAAACCTATGTTGTTATAAATCCTACCTAACTCTAATTGATTTCCTACCTTTTTATATAACTTAGTGGCTCTTCTATAAAACTTTAAGGAGTTTTCTACATCATCAATATTCCTGTAAGCATTACCTAAATTATTGTAAACCATACCCAACAATTCATCATGTTGAATTGAATCAGCTATTTCTCTAGCGTTAAATAATGCTTCTAAGCAATTATCAAACTCTCCTAAAACCTCATAAACATTAGAAATTGTGAGGTAACTATTTATAATTTGCTCAGAATGATTAGTTTTTTTACTTAACTCCAATGCTTTGTTGGCATAATAGAAAGCAGTGTCGGCATTACTATTATATGCTACAGCAAGTTGTTTATAGATATTAATCTTACTTACAGAGTTAATACCCTCTTTATTTAATTCAGAAACTAACGAGTCTATAGTATTCCCAACGGTAAATTGGTACGAAAATATTAGAATAATTATTACGAGTATTTTTCTCACATTCTAAATGTATAAAAAATTCTATTAAATCCTCACACCAATTACACAAACATCATCTAACTGTTCTAAGTCACCTCTCCAGTTTTCAAATGCTGCATCAATAATTTGTTTTTGGCCTTCCATTGATTTTTCTTGATTGGAAAGTAATAATTCTTTGAAAGCTCTAGATTTAAATTTCTTTCCTTTTTCGCCTCCAAACTGATCAATATAACCATCTGAAAAAATATAAATACTATCACCTTTTTGTAACGCTATTGTATGCGTTGTGTATGGTTCTGGATTATCAAACTTACCTATAGGCTGCTTGTTCGCTTTCGTTTCTAGTAACTCTCCATTTCTTATAATCCATAAAGGATTATGAGCTCCAGCATATTGCAATGTATTCCCTTCAATAGAACAAAGTGCTATGTCCATTCCGTCTTTTACCTCATCCTCACTTTTTTCAAATTCCTGAACAACTATTTCTCTTGTTTTATCTAATATTTTTCCTGGGTCTGTTAATTTATATTCACGAACACTCCTGTTTAACCCATTATTACACACAACAGAAACCATAGCCCCCGGAACTCCATGACCAGTACAATCGGCTGCTGCAAAAAGAATTTTCCCATCTTTTTGCTCCATCCAATAAAAATCTCCGGCAACAATATCTTTTGGTTTATAGAAAATAAAAGATTCTTGCAAGTATTCTTTTACCACTTTTTGAGGTGGCAAAATTGCATTCTGAATACGTTTTGCATAAGTAATAGAATCTAAGATTTCTCTGTTTTTTTCGTGAATTATTGCACTTTGGTGTTCTACTTCTTTTTTTTGTGAAAGGATTGTTTGATGCGCCTGTTTCTTAGCTTTATATTCTTTATAAATAAAAATAGCAGAGACCATCATCACTAAAAATGCTATAATAAAAGTATAAGTCAGTTTTTTTTGAGAAGCTGTTTTTACTTGTTCATTTTTCAACTTTTGAGCAGCTACTTCTTCAACTTTTACATGCTCTAAAGAATCTGTAAAATGCTGCTTTTTAAATTGGAAGTTTAATTCATTTCTTATGTCTTCTTTTTGAGTTTTTTCATTTATCAAAGAATCTCTTAGATAAATATGATTCTTAAAATGATGGTAAGCTAGTTTTTTTTCATCTGTCAGTTCATACATTTTATACAAAGCCTCATTCGCATCTCTTTCTAGTTCTTTTGCTCCAATATCAGTTGCTAAATTTAAAGCTCCTTTGCTGTAAAATATCCCTTTCTGGACATCTCCTTGTGTTTGATAAATTTTTCCTAATTCATTTAATACAATACTTTGTCCATGAATATCTCCTAACTTTTCTTTTATTAGTAATGCTTTTTTTTGATACTCTAATGCCTTTTTATATTTTTTTTGCTCAAAATAAACACTTGCAAAATTTACATATGATATCCCAACACCTTCTTCATCATCAATTTTTAATGAAATCTTAAAAGACTCTTCGTAATGCTTCAGAGCTAAATCATAATTTTTCAATTTGAAATAAGCACTCCCAATATTCCCTAGCAATAAACACTGACCAAATTCATGATTCATAGCTACCGCATAATGATAAGCTTCTTGATAATTTTCAAGAGCTTTATTAAATAGTTTTTGCTCAAAATAAATATTAGCTACATTATTTGTAACACGAGCAATACTTGCCGTGTCACTCCTATTTTTTGAGCCTAATAGTATTTCATAATAAATTTCTAATGCAGCTGAGAAGTTTCCTTGCTCATTATAAACTAGACCTAAAGCAGATTGCGCATTTACAATTTGTCTTTTAGCATCAACATTAGCCGCATGTTTTACTGATTTTTTTAAACTTTCAATTGCTTCACTATAATTACTTAATAATCTAAAGATAACCCCTAAACTATTATACGAATCAGCAGTAATGGTATCATTACCACTTTTTTTTGCGTACGCTAATCCTAACTTAGCAACAACTAATGCTGAATCAGGGTTATACCTTAAAATTGCTCTACTTGCTTCATCATAAGCATACGATTTAGCATAATCAGATTTAGCATTTTCAGCAATTGTATAAAGTGAATCAAAAACGTTTTTTTGAGCAAAAAGATTACTAGTAAGAAAAAATCCTAATATAAACATGTAAAGAATGAAATTCCGAATATTAAATAATCTTATCATGTCAAATTAATTGTAAATAACAAAAAAGGCTATGAAGAATCTTCATAGCCTAAAAGTAAGTTTTCTTATTTAAAGTCTTTTTTTAATAAGCTAACAAATTACCTATTGCAGTAGCCACCTTTTCTCCATTAGGCAACAAAGTTGCTTCCAAAGTAGAGTTTAAGGGAATAGCTGGTGTATCTATAGATCCAATAATTTCAACTGGCGCATCTAAGTCTTCAAAACAATTTTTCTGAATACGAGCAACTAACCCTAAAGAAAACGAGCATTCTACAGATTCTTCTGTAACTACTAAAATCTTATTATGTTTTTTAGCTACCTCATACATTGCTTCTTCATCCAACGGATTTAATGTACGTAAATCTATAATTTCAACTTGTCCTTTATGACTTTTTTCAGCAGCTAAACTCCAATAAACGCCCATTCCGTAAGTAATGATAGCTACAGAATTATCTTGTTTAGGAGCTTCTAATACCGTTCTTGCTTTACCAAAAGGAATTACATAATCTTCATCAGGCTCAACAGTCATTGCACCTTCAGTTCCTTTAATTTTACTCCAATACAACCCTTTATGCTCCAACATTACTACTGGATTTGGATCATAATAAGCAGCTTTCATTAATCCTTTCAAATCTGCTCCCGTACTTGGGTAAGCTACTTTTACTCCTCTAATATTGGTAACAATAGATTCTACACTTGATGAATGATAAGGCCCACCAGAACCATAAGCCCCAATAGGTACTCTCAACACCATGCTCACAGGCCATTTTCCATTCGATAAATAGTAAGATCTACCAACCTCAGTAAACAACTGATTTAAGCCCGGCCATATATAATCTGCAAATTGAACCTCAACAAATGGCTTTAAACCAACTGCCGACATACCAACGGTACTTCCTACAATAAACGCTTCTTGTATTGGCGTGTTAAATACTCTATCGTCTCCAAACTGTTGTGCTAATGTTGCAGCCTCTCTAAAAACACCTCCAATTCGTGCACCAACATCTTGTCCGTACAATAAACTTTCTGGGTGCTTTGCCATAATTTCTCTTATGGCAAACAAAGCAGAATCAACCATAACGGTTTTATCTTTTCCTGCAGGTTCTCTTTCTCCTTTTTCTTCTGTAATAGGAGTTGGAGCAAACATGTGGGTCAGCAAATCTTCTGGCTTAGGATCTTCTTCTTTAAGAGCCAACTCGTAATCTTTAGCTACTAAAACTTTCGCTTCATTTTCTAATTGCTCTAACTCAGATTTATCAACACCTTGCTTTACCAAAGCATCATATAATTTCGGAAATGGATCCTTACTCCAAGCTTCTGCTAATTCTTCTTTATCATGTCTGTAAAACTCCATTCTTACACCAGAAGTGTGGTGATTTAACAACGGTACTTTTGCATGAATAATAAATGGTCTACGCTCTTTACGAACGATTGCCAATACTTCATTAAAGGTATTGTAAGATTCTTCAAAGTTAGTACCGTCAATGGTTCTAACATCCATCCCTTTAAATCCTTTAGCGTAATGTGTTATATCTTGCGCACGAGTTTCTTCAGCATTAGCAGAAATATCCCACTCGTTATCTTGTACTAAATAAATAATTGGCATTTGTTTTAACACTGCCATTTGAAAAGCTTCAGAAACTTCTCCTTCCGTACAAGAAGCATCTCCTAAACTACAAACTACAACAGGATTTTCTCCTTTGTAATCTTCTGCTATTCCTAATTTTTCTTTGTGCTGAATTCCCATTGCAACACCTGTTGCAGGAATAGCTTGCATACCTGTTGCAGAACTTTGGTGTGGTATTTTTGGTTTATCAGCATCGTTTAAACTTGGATGCGAATAATAGGTTCTTCCTCCAGAAAATGGATCATTTTTCTTCGCTAAAACTTGTAACATTAATTGAAATGGAGTCATTCCAATACTCAACAAAATACTATCATCACGATAATAAGGGAAAACAAAATCTTGAGGTTTTAATTGTAACCCACAAGCCAGCTGAATGGCTTCGTGCCCTCTAGAAGTTGCATGTACATATTTAGAGCAAACCGTTTTGTTTTCTTCATACAGCTCAGTCATAGCCTTTGCTGTACTCATTAACTTAAAAGCTTCAATTGTTGTTTCTTTAGAAACTACGTTTGTTTTATTTGCTTTTTTTGCTGTTGCTTCCGCCATAAATATATTTACCTTCCGATTTTTGCAAGGAAAACAAAGATAAGAAAAAACGTAATGACAAAATAAATTTTAGCTCAATTCCATAGGAAACCCGTCTAAACTATTGCTTAATAACAAAATGTATGTTCGTCTCTAAGTCTTTAGCTGGTGTATCTTTTGGGCTGTTTAAATATTCCTCAACAGGATTCATTTTTTTATTTGCCTTAAAAATTTTGTTCTGTTTACGAGCATACATTGCGCTCCAAGCATTCCCGATGTGCTCATAAAACCCTTTATGATGAGTTGTAAATACTTTTGAAGCTGGGTAATTATCTCTAAACATTCCATCTAACAACTTTACCTCTCCAGTAACCGGAACTGCAGCCGTATATTCTACAATTCCTTTTGCTGGATCCCATTTATGATAAATAGAAAATGGATTACCCGCCACTTGAGAAGGGAAATCTCCTTTAACATGTTCTAACAATTTGGTATAATCTTTTTCCATAGCAGGACCAATTTCTTTAGGGCTTGTAGTGGTTTTAATACCAATGTAATCTCCACCTTTAAAAGAACCCTCTCCAACAAATGTTAATTTAGATTGTATTTCTCCAGTCTCCATTTTTTCTTTTAACATTCTTAACCCTCTATCAAAATCCATTGCAATAAGTGCTTTAAACATCCCTAAAAGAAAAAACATAAAGAAAGGTAATGAGCTATCCATCAACCACCTCAACTCTGTTCCACCTTCAACTTCTTTAAGTAAAAACCATACTTTGGCTTTAGATTTCCAAGGTTTTAAAAAGGTTAAATCAATGTCAATTCTACTATCAGTTTCAGCAAACATATTCATGTTTCCATCTCCACTAACTGGACCAGTCCATTCGTAATACTTACCATCAGATTTTACTGTTACTTTCGCATCCTGATCTGCAATTAACCAAGGGCTCCAATCTGTCCAAGTATGAAAATCTGAAAGAGTTTTATGTACTTCTGTTATTGACTTTTTGATAATTGTAGCTTGATCTATATGAAATTTAGGCATAACGTTACTTGTTTTGTTTACTTGTAAATATAAGAAAAACACTTCCCCAAATGACACAGGTCTCTTCTTTAAGCTAAAAATTAATCCTTAATTTTAAACATTATGGGATCGAAACACATCTTACTTATTGCAGAATTATTTATTTTATTTATTACAACTCCCATCTTACTATGTTTAGATATCCATCCTATTTTTAAAATATTACCCGTTCTGCTTGGATTTATTTATTGTATAACAATAACCATAAAACAAAGTATAGTCTCTTATAAAGAAATGTACGCTATTAACCTTAAACGAAGTTGGAAACCCATAGTCCTCCAATTTATCACATTTGTTATTGCCTCTACCGTTTTAATGTATTATTTAAATAATGAAAGCCTGTTTATTGTGCTCCGAAAAAACTGGACAATGTGGATTGCCATCACATTATTTTATAGCATTTTTTCTGTTTACCCGCAAGAGTTTTTGTACCGTACTTTTTTCTTTAAACGTTATAGTGCTCTTTTTAAAAGTACTAGTGTAATAATTATTTTTAATGCAACTATTTTTTCTTTAGCACACCTAGCTTTTAACAATTTATTAGTCTCAGTACTCACTTTTATTGGTGGTATCTTATTTGCATTTACTTACCACAAAAGTAAATCACTACTGTTGACTTCAATAGAACACGCTTTGTATGGTAGCTGGCTATTTACTTTAGGAATGGGAGAAATGTTGGCCTTTCCGATGCCTAGCTGAAGAAAATAATAGACTATTCTAAATACTTAAAAAAGTAATAAATAATCGATCTCTTAAATTAAATACAAATACCACTCTATCATTTTTTGGAGGGAAGTTTCCGTTTTAGTACTTTTCATATCTATTATGAAAAAAATACTACTTCTATTTGCTGTCATCTCTTTTTTAAGTGTATCGGCACAACAATTTCCCGATAAGACATTTTACTTAGTAGATTCATTAGATTTAAATGAACTATCTACAGGTCAAAAACAAAACTTAGATTCTCTTCTCACCGTTTTTCATAAAAACGAAAATAATTCTTCAACATTAAAATTAGTAAAGGGCTTAAAAGAGATCAATAATCCTTTAATCGAAAAAAAATACTATCATCACTTTGCAAATCACTACAAAACACTAATTGCCAAAACTTCTGATGCAAAAACCTTAAAAACACTCAAGTTAACTTACGTTGAAATTATTGACGAATTAGGAAACATACTTAGTTATTCTAATGATATCCAAGGAGCTATTTTTTATTGGGAAGAAGCCTTACAAACTTGTTACGATGAGGGCTTTGAGTCATCAATAGCTTCTGATTTTTTATCTGAATTAGCACTTTTATATTCCTACACTGGAATGCACTCAAAAGCGTCTAACTATGCATTGAAGGCTCTTAAAATTGATGAAGAGAACCATGATCAAAAAAGATTACCGATCTCATACGGAACACTTGCATATACCTTTATATTAAATGAGGCACATGACTTGGCTCTGCCATACGCAATGAAAGCACTAAGTCATAATACCAAGAGCGGAAAGAAACAGGGCATGATAAGTAATTACAACATACTTTCACTACTTTACGAGGGTAAAAACGATTTAGATTCATCTCTTTATTACGGGCAAAAAGCATTAGAATTAGCAATTGAAATTGACGATCAATTTAGTGTTGCCAGTTCATACGAGGCTATTGGTTCTGTTTTGTTAAAAGATAAAAATTTTACAAAGGCCTTGTTCAATTATTCAAAAGGTTATGCTATAACTGATAGTCTAGGGCTTTATGGATATAAAACATCATGCCTGATGGGTATGGGACGATCCCATGCTGGATTGGGAAATTATAAAGAGGCAAACCAATACTTGACTGAAGTATATAAGATAGCTTTAAAGTCCGAAGATTTACAGATGTGTTTTTATTCATCACAAGAATTAGGAAAATTAAACTCTATACATAAGAATTGGAAAGAAGCAACTAAATATTACGAAATATCAATACCACTTTTAGATAGCTTAAATAACTCTAGAAACATAGAAGCTATTGCATCTAAGGTAATGCAACATGAGTACGAAAAGAAAAAAGTTATTGATGACAAAGAGCATGAAAAAGCATTAGTACTAGAAAAAGCGGCTAAAGACAAACAGGAAATTATTCTTTACATTTCATTAATCGCTTTTTTATTGATTATCATTATTATAGTGATCAGTTATAAGAAGATAAATCTTAAAAACAAGGGCTTAGAAAAATCATTAGATAAAAATCTAATTTTAACTAAAGAGCTTCATCATCGTGTAAAAAACAACTTAGAAGTTATTTCCAGTTTATTAAACCTTCAGTCACGTAATATTGACAACCCTAAAGCACTAGCAGCAATAAGGGAAGGTGAAAATAGAGTGAATTCAATTGCTTTAATGCATCAAAAACTATATCAAACAGATACCATCTCTGTAGTTGATTTTAAATACTACACTAGAGAGTTAGTAGATCATTTAAAAACTGTTTTCGCCAAACCTGATCAAAATATTACGATTGATGTAATTGCTGAACAAATCAAATTAGATATTGATACTGCTGTACCTCTGGGTTTAATAATAAATGAATTAGTTTCAAACTGTTTTAAGCATGCATTTGGAAACAATACAGAAGGAAACATAAGTGTTACAATTGCATTTTCCGACTCATCTGAGCAGCAGATCATCTTAATTGTCCAGGATAATGGAGTTGGTTTACCAAATAGTTTTAACGTAAGTAAATTGAATTCATTGGGAATGAGATTGGTTACAATGTTAACTGAACAGTTGGATGGCGAAGTAGAGATAATTAATAAAAATGGTACTTATGTAAAAAGTATAGTGGCTAACACAGAATTAAGAAAGCAATTAGACTAATGAGTAAGGCAAAAATATTAATTGTTGAAGATGAATTCCTTATTGCTGAAAAACTGAATCTTATTCTTCAGGATTTAGAATATGAAGTTATTGGTATTGCCTCAAAATATTCTAAAGCTATTAATATAATAGAAACACGATTGCCTGATATTATTTTAATTGATATTGTTTTAGGCGGAGCAAAAGATGGTATTGATTTAGCACATGAAGTAAATTTAAAATATAAGATACCTTTTATTTTTAGCACTTCACATTCTGACAAAGCAACGGTAACACGAGCAAAAGATGCTCAGCCAAATGGTTACTTATTAAAACCTTTTAATAAGGCAAATATTTTTACAACTATAGAAATGGCTCTGGCAAGTCATCAGAATAGCAGAAACCAGCGACTTACTGACTTACTGTCTGAACTCTCCGAAAGAGAAGCAGATGTTTACAAGGTTTTATTAGCAGGTAAAACAGATCAAGAAATAAGCGATCAGTTATTTATCTCTGTCCATACTGTTAAAAGTCATTTAAAAAATATTTTAATAAAATTAGCTGTTAAAAACAGATTAGAGGCTGTTGCCCTGGCTAATAACTAGTTATCCTCCTACTCTTTCTCAATTAATTTCAAAATCACTCTTTCGAGTGACTGGAAACTTATACGCTCTAAATACCTTTGTCTCGATGAATGATTTAGAGATGTATTCCAAAATTACTTTACGTAAAAAAGAAATTTTACAGCTTGTAAATAATGGAGCAACAGATCAAGAAATTGCACTAAATCTTAATATTTCGATAAACACGGTTAAAACGCATTTAAAAGAAATCTATAAAATATTAGATGCAAAAAATAGAACACAAGCATGCCTTATATATAACAATTTAAAAAATACAATAACATCTTAATCTTTAATAAACTAATCTTATGAAAAATCTACTTATTCTACCATTTGTATTACTCTCAACTATATTTTCTTTTGCTCAAGACGGAAGTGTAGACCTCACTTTCAACCCTTTAGGTGCAGTAGGTGCTAATGACCAGGTAAGAGCAATGACGGTTCAAGATGATGACAAAATCATTATTGTTGGTCAGTTTACAGACTACAATGGTACAGCTATCAATCGTATTGCCCGACTGAATCCCAACGGTAGTTTAGATGCTTCTTTTAATTCTGGAACAGGTGCTGACAATACTATTTTAGCTACAGTAACTCAAGCAGATGGTAAAATTATTATTGGTGGAGCTTTCACTTCCTACAATGGTGTTACAAGAAACCGTATAGCTCGATTAAATGCCGATGGAAGCTTAGATACTTCTTTCGACCCTCTTTTAGGCGCTAATTCTAATATTTTTGGCTTAACTGTTCAAACGGATGGTAAAATTATCATTGGAGGTATTTTTACGGACTATAATGGTACAGCAAGAAATAGTATTGCAAGGTTAAATGCTAATGGAAGTTTGGATACTTCTTTTGACCCTGGAACTGGAGCAAATAATATCGTTATAAATACGGTTCTCCAACCAGATGGGAAAGTGATTATTGGTGGTTATTTTACGAATTATAATGGTACAGCAAGAAATCGTATCGCTAGACTAAATATTGATGGAAGTATAGATACTTCTTTTGATCCAGGAACTGGAGCAAACAATCATATTAGAGCAGTTACCATACAAACAAACGGAAAAATCCTTATTGGCGGTTTTTTTACTCTTTATAATGGGGTCTCAAGGGTTCGTATTGCAAGATTAAATATAGATGGAAGTTTAGACACTTCTTTTAATCCAGGAACTGGTCCGAATGGGACTGTTTACTCAATGGTTGTTCAACCAGATGGAAGAATAGTAGTTGGTGGGATTTTCACTAATATTAATGGCAATGGAAGAACTCGTATTGCTCAATTAAATACCAATGGAGGTGTAACGAATTTTGCTAGTGGATTAGCTGGAGTTAACAATGATGTCTACTCTGTTGCTATTCAAGGTTCCATTAAAATTATTATTAGCGGTAAATTTACTTCATCTGGATCTAACTCATTAGGTAGAGTATGTAGGCTCGAATCTAGTAATATTGCTGGTTGCCCTAATCTAAGCACTGATACTAGAACAGAATGTGACTCTCTTATTTGGATTGATGGCAACACTTATTACGTAAACAATAATACCGCCACACATACATTAACAAATGTTATTGGTTGTGATTCTATAGTCACACTAGATCTAACTATCAACAGTTCAACTACTGGAACAGACACTAGAACAGAATGTGACTCGCTTGTTTGGATTGATGGTAACACTTATCACACAAATAACAATATGGCTACTTTCAATATAACCGGTGGAGCAGCTAATATGTGTGATTCGCTAGTAACCCTTGATTTAACTATCAACAATTCTGCTACTGGAACAGATACAAGAACAGAATGTGATTCACTTCTTTGGATTGATGGCAACACTTATTATGCAAACAACAACTCTGCTACTTTTAATATAGCTGGCGGAGCAGCTAATATGTGTGATTCTTTGGTAACTCTTGATTTAACTATCAACACAATAAATTCATCTATAACTCAAGCAGGAACATTATTAACTGCAGATGAAGTTGGAGCAAGTTACCAATGGGTGGATTGTGATAATGCGAACGCACCAATAGCTTTAGCTACTAATGCAAGTTACACAGTAACTAGCAACGGAAATTATGCCGTAGAAATAACAGTTGGTTCTTGTACCGATTTATCAGCATGTGTAAATGTAAATTCTGTTGAAGTAAGTGAAAACAGTTTTAGTAACAAACTTACTGTTTATCCAAACCCTACAAATGGTAATTTTTCAATTGATTTAGGTGAGGGTCACAAAATAGTGACTATTACTATAACGGATGTTGTTGGAAAAGTAATACAATCAAAACAACACATTCAAACTCAATTATTGAATTTAAAACTAGAAGCAAAAGCAGGAATCTACCTATTAGTTGTAGAATCTGAAACTAAAAAATCTGTAATACGATTAGTAAAAGAATAAAAACGATTTTTCTTACAAAAGCTACATTGCATTAAAATGCAGTGTAGCTAAATAGTTAAACGAACTTATTCCAGACCACTTTTTTAGCCAGAATAGTTTGGCTTACACCTCTTGCCAATACGAATAAAATCATAGCTAACCACAAACCATGGTTTCCGAAAAAATGAGCGAACAAATAATAACTTGGCAAGAATATTAGAAAGGTAGCAAACAACATTGTATTGCGCATGGCTTTAGATGATGTTAAACCGATATAAATACCGTCCCAAACAAAAGGTACCACACTAAAAATTGGAAATATAATAAGCCAGCCAATGTATTTTGATGCTATATCTACCACTTCAGTTTGATTGGTTAAAAATTCTAAAATATGCTTACCAAATAACAAATAAGTCAATGCATAAAGAGCACCCAATCCAAAACCCCAATAAAAACAATAATAAACGGCTTTCTTAAAATTCACTTTATCTTTTGCACCAAAGTATTTACCACTAATGGATTCTGCCGCAAAAGCAAAACCATCAATTCCATAAGCAGCTATTGTTACAAACTCCAACAATAAAATATTGGCTGCACCTATTAAATCTCCTTCTTTGGCTGACATTATTTTAAAGAATGACAAAGCAAAAATTAGACACAAGGTTCTTATAAGAATATCAGCATTTACACCAACAAACTTTTTAATTGCTTCTAATTCTAAAATATTTTTAAATGATTTTTTTGTTAATCCTTTTCGGTAAAAAATAACGAATAGTACCCCTGCCAATATAAATCCTAAATATTGAGCTGCTAAAGTACCATAGGCCACACCAGCAGTTTCTAAGTTTAAATTAGTTACCAAGTAATAACTAATCAACACATTAAAGACATTTACCGCAATGGTAACAGCCATCGCTATAGTTGACTTTTGTTTCCCTAAAAACCAACCTATAAACGCATACAAACCTAAGGTAGCAGGTGCTGCATATATTCGAATATTAAAATAAGTTATTATCTGCTCGTTTACTGCACCATTAGCATCAATTAAATACATTGACAGCTGCAAGAGTATATCTTTACTTAAAAAGAGTAATAATGCGCCAGAGAAGGCAATGAGCAGACCTCTAAACAACAAACGATATGCTTCATCATCATTGCCTCTACCAACTTCTTGGGCTGTCATTCCAGTAATCCCCATACGTAAGAAACCAAAAGCCCAATAAATGAAGTTAAAAATCATTACCCCAAAACCAATGGAAAGAATATATGCTTCACTATTTAAATGTCCCATTAATGCCACATCTACCACACTCAGCATTGGCACTGATAAGTTGGCTAAAATGTTAGGGATAGCTAGTTTTAGTATTTCTTTGTTCAAGGATAATTATTTAATGAAACAAAAGTAGTTTTTATAGTCCACAAAAAAAGGAAGACCAATGGTCTTCCTTTATAATTGTTATTCAATTAGATTCTTTACTTCTGTATGCAGATCCCCACAAGCTGAGGATGACATTTAAAATTTATGCTAAACATTCTTTTACCAATGCAGAAATCAATTTTCCATCAGCTTTTCCTTTTAATTTACCCATAACTGGTCCCATTACTTTCCCCATATCTTGTGGTCCAGCAGCACCAACTTGAGCAATGGTATCTTGAACTACTTTACGTACTTCATCTTCACTCATTTGAGCTGGTAAATAAACACTCAGCACATCAATTTGAAAATCTTCATCTTTTGCCAAATCTTCTCTTCCTTGTTCTTTAAATATGTTAGAAGCATCTTTTCTTTGCTTTACTAATTTTTGAACAATTGATGCAGCCATTTCTTCTGAAATTTCACCACTACCATCTTTAGTTCCTTCTAACATAAAGGCAGACTTAACAGCTCTTAATGCTTCTAATTTTTCTTTTTCTCTAGCCAACATTGCTTTTTTAATGTCAGCATTTATTTGTTCTGGAAGTGTCATATTCTAATTTTTATAAATAAAAAAGTCGCTTCCAAAATTACTAAGAAGCGACTTAAATATGTTGTTTAATGTGATTAATCTACATTATCATGTAAGAATGAATTATCATCATTTAATCTTGGTTTACCTTCTTCATCATTAGAAAGTGTGAACCTAGAAATTGGGTTTTCTGAAGAATGAGGTGTTTCATCTAAGTTTATTTTCCTTCTCTTGTATGCTGGCTCATTCTCTAAATCGTTAATTCCAGAAGGTGTTTTCATTCTCAATCCTAACTCCTTAATTTTCATTATTCTCTCTTGAGAACGTTTCATTTGTTCTTCATCAGGAATTCTGTTCGTGTAAACAGGCCCTTCTTCAGCATTATTTTCAGGAGTTTCTTCTTTCTGAACAAATGTAATTTTTTTCTCTGGTTCTTCAGCCTCCATTTCAATTGAATCATTAGACACTTCATCAACTGTATCATTCTCATTTAAGCTCCAAACAATTGTTCTATCTTCTTCAGAAGTAATTTCTTCAGTAGTTTCTGATGTAGTTTCTTCAACAACATCCTCTTCAACTTCATCATTAGTAGCACTCCAATTAAATGAAGCTGTTTCAGGCTCAATTAATTCTGAAGATGGAGTTTCCATTTCAGCCTCAACCTCTTCTTCAAACTCATTTTCAACCGTCTCTTCAATTTCATCATTCACTGTATTTACAACAAAATCAGAAACCTCAGCAACTGGCGCTTCATCTTCAACATCATCTTCTAAGTTAAAGATAACTTTCTCCACTTCTTCCTTAATAGAAACAGGTGCCTCATAAGTATCTTTTACAACATCTTGAACTTCTTCAGCTGGTGTTTCAAAATTTAAAGTTGGTTGTTCTGTTATCTCTGTTTTTAATGTAGGCTCAGTAATCTCATTGCTAGGCTCAACTGTTTTTTCAACTTCGTCTAAACTAGTTGTAATACTAGTTGGAACATCAGCATCTAAAGCCATTACCACTTTTTCTGGTTTTTGACCCAACGTAAAGCTATCTGTACTATTTGCTCCAAATCCTGTAGCAATAACTGTTACAGAAACTTTATCTCCTAAACTTTCATCTGTACAATTCCCCCAAATTACATCTGCAGTTAATCCTGCTTCTTCTTGTATAAAATCAGTGATATCACCAATCTCATCCATTGTAATTTCTTCTAATCCAGAAGTTATGTTTAATAGGATATAGTTTGCACCTTTAATTTCATTATCATTTAATAATGGAGAGGCTAATGCCTTAGTAACTGCATCAATCGCTCTATTTTCTCCTTCTGCTGATCCAGAACCCATTATTGCTGTACCACCGTCTCTCATTACTGTTTGAACATCTCTAAAATCCGTATTTACATAACCTGTAACCGTAATAATTTCAGAAATTCCTTTTGCTGCAACTGTTAAAATATCATCTGCTTTTGAAAAAGCTTCTCCCATTCTTAAGTTACCATACATCATTCTCAATTTATCATTGTTTATGATTAGTAAGGTATCAACACTTGCCCTTAACGCCTCTAGACCTTCATCAGCTTGCTGCTTTCTTCTTCTTCCTTCAAAAGAAAAAGGAATAGTTACAATACCAACAGTTAAGATGCCCATCTCTCTTGCTGTTTCTGCAATAATTGGTGCTGCTCCAGTTCCAGTTCCACCACCCATTCCGGCAGTTATAAATACCATTTTTGTATTATTCTGTAAAACGGTTTTAATCGCTTCTACATCTTCAATAGCTGCATTTTTACCAACTTCAGGATTTGCTCCTGCACCCAACCCTTCAGTTAAAGTTGTTCCCAATTGTATTTTATTAGGAATAGGGCTTTGCTCCAATGCTTGCGCATCAGTATTGCAAATCATAAAATCTACTCCAGTTATTCCTTGGTTGTACATGTGGTTTACAGCATTGCTTCCACCTCCACCAACTCCAATAACTTTAATAATTGACGCTTGATCTTTTGGTAAATCGAATTTCATAATTATGGGCTTTATTTAATTTATCAATTTTATATTCTATTGTTCGTTGTCTTCAAAAAACTTTTGTCCAACATTCATTATCTTATCAAAGAATCCACCTTTGTTCTTTTGTGAGTGACTCACAACATCTCCACTATTCGAAGCATTTTTAGTTTTTAATCCTTCGTATCCTTTAATTACTAAACCAACACCTGTTGCAAAAAGTGGACTTGTTAATTCCTCAGCATTACCTTTTGCTAAATGCTCATTTGGATAACCAATTCTAGTGTCCATTCCTGTCACATATTCTAACAATTGTGAAATATGTTTTAACTGAGAACCTCCACCAGTTACAACGATACCGCAAATCAGTTTATTTTCATAACCTGAGTTTTTGATTTCGTAATATATGTTTTCAATTACCTCTTCCATTCTTGCTTGAATGATTTGAGCTAATGTTTTTAATGAAATCTCTTTTGGTTCCCTTCCTCTTAAACCAGGAATAGAGACTATTTCATTTTCTTTACTTTCACTTGCTAATGCAGATCCAAACTTAACTTTCAATAATTCTGCTTGGTTCTTAATAATTCCACAACCTTCTTTTATATCTTCAGTAATCGAATTACCACCAAAAGGAATTACTGCTGTATGTCTAATTATTCCGTCTTGGAAAATAGCAATATCAGTAGTTCCACCTCCAATATCAACCAATGCTACTCCAGCTTCTTTTTCTTCTGCACTTAATACTGCCTCTGATGATGCTAATGGTTCTAAAATTAAATCTTCAACTTCTAAACCAGCTTTGTGAACACATTTATAAATGTTCTTTGCAGCAGCAATCTGACCAGTAATGATATGAAAATTAGCTTCTAAACGAACTCCAGCCATCCCAATAGGATCTTTAATTCCTTGTTCGTTATCAATAATATATTCTTGAGGTAGTACATGTATAATTTCTTCTCCAGGAAGCATTACCAACTTGTACATATCATCAATTAAAGCATTAATATCGTTCTGACTTATTTCATCCTCAACGTTATGTCTTACTTTAATCCCTCTGTGTTGTAAACTTTTAATGTGTTGGCCAGCAATTCCGACATTAACAACTTTAATGTCAACCCCAGATTTTGCTTCAGCGTCCTCTACAGCCAAACGAATAGATTGTACTGTTTTGTCAATATTTGAAACTACACCTCTAGAAACTCCGATAGACTCAGATTTACCCATCCCAAGCACTTCTAATTTTCCATGCTCGTTTTTACGACCAACAATAACAACTATTTTAGTTGTTCCAATGTCTAATCCTACTACTATTTCTGAAGCTGTGCCTTCCATTTTTTAAATCTTTCTTTTTTTACAAACCACTTGATTTTTATACTTCAAGTTAATTTCAGAGTATTCATTCCAACCCGTTTTAGCTAACCCTTTTTTATAGAAAATCATCAATTTTTCAAACTTTCCTTCTAAGTTTCTAATCTCTCCAAATACAATTTTATGATTTCCTACCTTTGGTATGAGTTCAAACTCAGACACTTTATTAACAGCTATTTGTTCAATTTGAGCTTTCCAGAACTCAGACTTGTCGATATAATTCGACAATTTATATACATCATCCAACATCGTTTTGTTTGCAATTGAATCACTTAAATTGCTGTAATTGAATTTATATCGTTTAGCAAATGGCTCATTCAAATTACCATTAACCACCAATAATCTTGCAGAGTACTTGTTAGAAAGTGGCATTAATCGCCCTTTCTCATCTATATAATAACTATCATTCTTTGAAAAAATTCGAACTATTGGTCTTCTTTGTTTTACATTAACAATCAACTTTCCATTAACTGTTTTATAAACCTGAGCATCTTTTATAGAATGATTGTTATTTAATTTTTCTTCGATATGATTAACACTAAACTCACTTAATAACAAACTTCCGGTGTCGGTTTTAGTAATAATCTGCGAAAGCACATCGTCCTCACTAATAAACCTATTTTCAGTTTCATAATCAATATTGATTATAGGCTTTTCAAAAACAATTTCGTTTTTTGACTTATTTACAAAGCCAAGTACTACAATAATTAATACAAGCGCTATTGCCCAAAGTGATATGTTTAGCCATTTATTCATCTGTACTTGTCATCATGTTTTCTAACTGCTTTTTTATTGGCTGAACAAACACATCAATATCTCCAGCTCCCATCGTTAATAAAACATCTATATTTTTATCTGATAAAACAGTTAATAAATCTGCTTTTGAAACAACAGTTTTATTTGAAATAGAAACTTTGCTATTTAATAATTCAGCCGTAATTCCCTCCAGAGGCAACTCTCTTGCTGGATAAATATCTAATAAAATCAACTCGTCCAACAAAGATAAACTCTCAGCAAACTCGTCCATAAAATCACGTGTCCTGCTAAATAAATGTGGCTGAAAAACTCCTGTCACTTTTTTGTTCGGATACAACTCTCTTGTAGACTGAATACACACCTCCAATTCTGATGGATGGTGGGCATAATCATCTATATAAACAATTTCATCTGTTTTAACATGTGTTTCAAACCTTCTATAAACACCTTTATAATTTCCTAAAGCAGTTTTAATTTTTTGATGATCTAACCCTAACTTGTCAGCAATAGCAAATGCTCCAACAGCATTTTCAACATTATGAATTCCTGGTAACCCAACTCTAACTTCACTTACAGCTTTCCCTCCAACATTTACATCCATAAAATAGCTTCCATCTTTTATAGAAACCCTATCAACCCCTACATTAGCACTTTCAGTTCCTGAATAACTCGAAACACTAATGTCGTTTTGGATAACCAACTCATCAATACAATCTTGTTTTGAAATCAGCTTACCTTCTTTTTTGATTTTGCCTACAAACTCACTGTAAGCATTTTTCATCGCATCCTTATCTCCGTAAATATCTAAATGATCCGCGTCTATTGATGTTATTAATGCAATGTCTGGAGACAATGTTAAAAATGAACGATCAAACTCATCAGCCTCTACAACTAATGTAGTTGGACTTTCATTTAGCAGCAAATTGGAATTAAAGTTTAAACTTATTCCTCCCAAGAAAGCAATACAATTTACCCCACATTCATTTAAAACATGTGCTACAATTGATGATGTTGTTGTTTTACCATGTGTTCCTGCTACAGCAATTGTAAAATAGTTTTGACTAATTAAGCCTAGCACTTCTGAACGTTTCCAAAGCCTAACACCTTTTTCATTTAAATATATAAACTCTTTATTATCTTTTGGAATTGCTGGGGTATAAATCACCAAAGTACCCGTCTCTTTATTTTTTATTGAATTTGGAATTTGATTAACATCCTCATCATAATGAATCTCGATCCCTTCAGATTCTAATTTTTCTGTTAGAACCGTCTTAGTTTTATCATAACCAACAACCTTACACTCTAAAGAATTGAAATAACGTGCAATAGCACTCATTCCAATCCCACCTACTCCTAAAA
>Ga0206123_10001489_pt1 | contig 21893 bp, 17 predicted proteins | sample Helgoland_Spring_2_FD_160086 | JGI IMG/M metagenome (GOLD analysis project Ga0206123, IMG submission 160086) | Pelagic subsurface seawater microbial communities from Kabeltonne, Helgoland, North Sea - Helgoland_Spring_Bloom_20160316_1 | ecosystem: Environmental > Aquatic > Marine > Epipelagic ...
ATGGTAAAGAATTAAATCATGGTATGAGTTGGTTATCAAGTACGATTATAGGAGAAGCTTTACTATATAAAAAATCTAAATTATTGGGTATTTTATTTTTAAAAAGACGTATTAAAAAAAAAAAAAATATATCAAGTGGTATTAAAAGTTTACGCTATTGTATAAAAAATAAACCAGAAATGAATGAATCCGTTAAAATCAAATCAATGGGATATAGACCTACAGGAAATATCAATGATAATTTAATGTTAATAACTTATTTAATATATCCATTTATATATAAACTACATTCTAAATCAGTTAATAAAAAAATTCCGTTTATTTTTTAATAAACCTTTAATTTTATAAATTTAATATTTCATTTTCCCAATTTATTTCAGTATGAGATTTTAACAACAGTTTTGCATTTTTAACAATATTACTAACATCTTTGTTTTCTATTAAAATTTTAGCTAATTCTTTTTCATCTCTAACTATTATACAATTATAATTATGTTTATATACAGTTTTTAAACCATTAATCCATTTATCTGATAAAATTAAACAACAATTCTGATATATTGCTTCTAAAAATGTATATTGACTACCTCCTCCGTCATTTTTAATAGCTGACATATCTACCATATATTTAGCGGGGGATAATATTTTATTAATATCACCAAACGATTTAGAAAACCTCCCTTTATAATTAGACAAAGGATCTTTATCAGACATCGAATCTATATTTAAATCACGTAATACTCTATAAACATATAAATCATTCTTTGCTCCATAAATTTTAATATTATTTTTATTCTTATTTTTTAATAGTTCATTTGCTTTTAAAATAAGTTCAGTATGTTTATCATAGTCTATTCTAGATATAGATACTGCTTCGTGTTTTTTAGTATCCGAAATAGGATATTCGTAAAAAGGATGTGGTAAAAATAAACTATCAATATTATATTTTTCCTTTAAAAAATGTTTCACTGTTTCTCTAATTGTTATTACCTTAAATCTTGATAAGTTATCTAAAACAGGCTGACAACTTTTTCCTTTAACTTCTGTAGGGTCATGAATGACAATGATTGTTCCATCTGGGAAATAATCTAAATATTTATAATAATTTTTATCTATAGCAGTAATAAGAATCGTTTGTAAATTTTTACCTTCATCAATCGACACATTTCTATATTTTACACCATATCCATAGTCTCTCTGTTTTTTTTCGGTTTTATTCCCAATTTTATATAAATTTAAATTATGTTTAAGTGATAGATGAGCAGTAAATGAAACCCATCCACCATACACAGGTTTTGCCATATAAATTAAACTAATATTACTGGTCCCACCATTTTGTCGATTATTTCTCCGATAAAGTCTATTATTAAATTTATTACCACCTGTTTGAAATTTATTATTTATACTATTTAAATAGTTTTCCAAGATATGTCTTCCTAAATAACTGTGAATATCTACATACTCATTAGACTTTTTATCAAAAATATATTTATACATTATAATTAATATATAAATATATTATTTAATTTATTCATTTTTTAATTGAATTTCTTAAATTATACTGTTTATTGGATGTTGTTTTATCAGAACTCCATATTTTAGTGTCTTCTTTTGTATCTGTTGTTTTATTTTGTACCGATTTTTTAAATGTTGTATTAATTTTATGGGTTTGTTGTTTTTGATTTCTAACTAATACTGTTTCTAATGTAGTATACACATCTTCACCATATAAATTTATTAAGTGTTTAATTCTCCTACATTTAGTACAAAATTTAGAAACATAACAGGTTTCTTTTTCACATAACGTACAACTCAACATCTATATATATATTATTATATTTTAATATTTATAATTTTACACAAAATATTTTACAACCTACTAAATATTATATTAACAGTATATTAATTCCGCAAATTAATAAGTGTATTTTAAGAACGTAAATAAATAATATTATCTAAACTAAATTTATTATTTGTATTATTTCCATTATCAACTCCTTCCCATACTATTTCCCCCGTATGTTTAACACGAATACGAACACTTCCGTGTTGACTAAAACATACGAATAATAATGTCTTATGAGGTCTATATTTTTTATGTAATATAGTTATTGTTTCTGGTTCAGTATTACCTGGTTTTCTATAATATTTAACTAATGTTCCAGTTAATTTTACAATATTATTGTCAATTATAACTGTAGGTTTTGCGTGATCATTTACTATTTTATAATGATTATGAAGTTTTAAATCTTCGCCATTATATATTGACCAATGCACTCCTTCTAAAGATATAGTAGAACTACCATGATTAATTCTAATAGAATCATTTATAATATGAATTTTATGTATAGAATTTTCATCATTAATACCAATGGAGTTTATAATAGATAAAGGTTTTATATTATTATTTAATTTATTAACAACCTTATATACGGCATTAGTACAACTTTGTCCATAGACTTGATTTTTATTTAATGTTTTGCAGTTAGAAGCTTTCCCCTGAGAACCATATGTATTTCCTACCCAACATTCCCCTAAAGGGCGATTTTTACCTATACCATTTTGATATTGTAAACCATAATACTTATTATTATTTTTTATAGCTTTATTCCTACAATGATTAATATTATAATTACCTATTTTTTTAGGTAAATCTCGTCCTTTACAATCCTTATAGCATCCCATATAAAATTTAGCTCTCCCAGTCAAGAAAACTAATCCTCCTAAAATACTATAAGATATATTACTTTCTTTATCTAATTTATCACTAGATACCATAGGATATCTAATATTACTCAATGATATTAATTCATTTCTTTTATAATCTATTGTTGGTGTCATTAAAACAAGACTGTTTTTCTGGATAGTACATATAACATATCCTCCTTTAATATATAATGGAAATGAACAATCTCTATCTGGAGTATAAGATAAAGGCACTGTTCCTAATTCTAAGGTATCGTTTAATTTAATATTACTACTATAATGTATACAGCCATCTATAAAAATTATATTTCCTTCTTTTTTAATTTTAAGTTTTTCTAGATGATTTGAACCTAAATTTTCTCTCCAATTATTATTATGGAAAGTAATTGTTCCTGGTATATCTATTAATGTATTTTTAGTATTTAATAATATTTCAGGAATAGTGCTATACGCTAAATTTTCTATATAATGTTTGTTAATTTCTATACCAATCCATTTAAATTTAGATAATTCAAAATTTCCGACTGCATGCCAAGGATCAGCAATATACACTTTTTCATCATAGGGCCATAAAATATCACCAATTAAATCTAATTTACTGCTTGGAGAGCCATCTAAATATGTGGTAACCGTTTTATCTTTTACCGTTATTGCTATATGATGCCATTTATTTAATGATACATTTCCTATAGATACCGATTCACCATAAGTATCTGTATTTTTTTCAGTGGTTGATATCGCAAATAAAATTCCAGCAGAATTTGGTTTAATCCATATACCTGGAAATCTATGCTTATTTATGCTTCCGTGATGAAATATATTTCTATAATTCCTATTTAAATTATTTATTTTAATCCAAAATACTACACTATATTCATAATTATATTTTTTACTATATACAGTTGTTTTTTGAGTATCGATAGTTTGCGGTCCATTGGTCCAAAATTTAGCTTTTCCTATATTATTAATATTTTTTTCTATTGATACTGCTTCACATAAAGCATCATTTGAACATAAGGAAAGGGCTTCTAATTTCATTAAATTTTGTTCTCTTAATAATTTTCCAGTATTAAATTTATTTTCATTATAAGTATTGCTAAATAGTTTCATAATTTTTAAATTCTTAGTATTTAAAATCTTAATTTGTTTTTTATTAATCATCGTTTTATCAGGAATAATTAATGTACTAATTTTATCAAAATAAGAACTTGTTGGATGTGTTTTACAAAAATTTCCTATATTAGTTCTGGTCTCATTATCAGTTATTATATCTAGAGGTTTATCGCAAAAATGTGCTGAAATAGATTTAATAGGTGCTAAATTAGAGACATAGTTTTCTCTATTATAATTTATATTTATATAAAGTAAAATTAGAATTATTACAATAAATATGTATATATTCATTATACTATATATAAACATAAATAAATAAACTATTAATTCTTTTTATTCATAATCTATTATTAATGTATTTTTTATATAATTAAATATTAATAATAATTTACTGTTAATGTATTTTTTATATAATTAAATATTAATAATAATTTACTGTTAATGTATTTTTTATATAATTAAATACATTAATAATAATCTACTGTTAATATTCTATATAATTTAATATTAATACCAAGCTAAGATTATTAATAACTTATTTATATGTCATAAAACCTATACCATCTAAACTTACTATATCTCCTTCGCCTTCTAAAAATGTAATATTTCCATTCTGACTTACTAATACTTTATTACTTTTTCCATTACCATTAATATAAAATGTTAAGTCTTTATTTGGTCTTAAATCATTTTTAAGTTTAGTAATAATTGTTCCTTTATAGTTAGTATTTTTAGGACCGACTACTCCCTGTAAGCTAATATACTCATTATTTTTAATAACTTTTGGAGAAGCATAATTTTTCCCAACTAAACCTTCTGATTTACTTAATTGACTAATATCATTTATAGTTAATACCCGATTAAATAATAATAAACTCGTAATAACTCCTTTAAACTCTTTCACATAGCCTTTACCTATTAATAAATCATTATGACTTTCTACTGGAATTAATGTCATCGTTATCTCATTTGTTTTTAATCCATCTACATACCATATTAATTTTTTTCCGATAATGTCTCTTATTACTGCGATATGAGTTTTAACTCCCCATTTTATAGTTTTTTTACTATTAAATCCTTGATATGGCTTACTATTTTGACCAGAATTTCCATAATAATATGTAATCGAACCGTTTGGCTCAATTGTTAATGTCCCTTCTCCTCCATACGCTTTTGCTATAGGATTTTGACGACCATTTGATTCAGCTGTAATGAACATAGCTATTGTTTGATTACCAGTTATTTTAAATTTAGATACATTTCCTAAAGAATATCCTGTATCTAATCCATTTCCCTTAAATAAATTTATATTTAAAATATTTCCACTCATTAAATCGGAACTTACTGTACTTCCTAAATTTTTCCAAGATGATTCTAATTTTATATCTAGATTATCATTCGAAATATTCCAATTAATACCATCTAATGATATCCAATGATATCTTCGTGCTGTTACGCCTATTTCTGAAGCTTTAGTTATTCTAATAATACCATCAGTATCAACTTCTATTGTAGCAGTTCCTATATGATTTGATACATTAAATAAATGAGTACTTTTAGGACAACAGTTTTTAGGAAGTTGACCTATAATACTTGGTAATTGATAAATATGTCCACCAGTATATCTTACTAATCCACTTAAATATATGTCATTATCTATAATAGAATAACTTCCTTCTCTATAAACACCTTTATAATTTTCCCAATGTGTAGATATTCTCCCGTCGCTAGTTTGTTTAAAAAGAAATGTTTTACTACTTGGGTAAACCTTACTATGTGATATATAACCAGAATCTACAATAATATTTTGTTTTTTGTTTGCCCTAAATTTATTTTTAATAAAACATTTTCCTTCTTGTTCTCCCGATTTTATATAACTGAAGCTTTTACAATTTTCTACAGATTTACAGTAATCTCCACAACTATTAATAGACTCAATAGGTAATCCAGCCTGAATATCTGACCCAGGATAATCTGTATTTTTCTCGATTTTATATTTTTTATCTCTTATAAAATCGTTTGGGTCCCATGTTTGAGATATTATTTCATGTTTGTTAATATCTAATAATTGTATCTTAGCACCTGCGATTCTTTGATCACAGCATTTATCAGATCTATTATAAACAATCACTTTAGATACAGTATGAACCTCCCCTAAATCTACCATCCACCACTGATTACTTCCGTAACCAGTATGTGATATACTATCCCCTTTTCCATATAATCCAGAAGTATTTCCATCTAATGCATTTAATGGATTAATACGAGAACTACCTGATTTTCCACCATAATAACTAGACTGGGTTGCGGTTTTTCCCTGTGCTATGTTTTTACCTAAATTATCATAAACCTCTACTTCGGCTATATTTAAATAATCATGTTTAGGTAATAATAATCTAACATATTTACATCCTCTTTTTATCGAAAAGTCTATCTGGTTACCAAGATCTTTATTAAATTTTAATCCATCAAACGAAAATTCGCCTTTTTTTAAATGACCCGCTACTCTTTCGATTCTTCCATCTGGATAAATATCGACTCTTATTCCTATCTTTTCTAATCTGTGAAATACTAATCTTTTATTTGGTCTATAATCTATTGGTAAATAACCTATTATTTTCTGAGAATCATTTACTAGACATCTACCTGTTAAAATAATTAAATTGTTTGTTAAAAATCGTTTAACGCTGGGCTGTCTGGCAGTGTTTTCGGATAAATATGTACTTTTATAATGAACCCCATCCGCTAAACCTAATAAACGTACCGTTCTATTTTGATAGTTTGGGAAATCCTTTCTAATACCTCTTTTATTTGATATTGAGCCTGATAAACTGTGACTTCCTTGACTATCTGTTATAATATCCTTGTCATCTATATAAGAATCTATATATTTATTTTTATCAGCACTGTTTTCGCAAAATTTTGGAATATTTTTTAATGTTTTACAGTTTATATTAGGACTGTCATTTAATAAGACACTTTTAATATATGTTTCTGGAACAGCTATGGAGAATATTCTAAATTGTGCGATATTTACATTATTATTATTATTATATTTATTTCCACCCCCTATTTGTAATTTAACATTATTATTAAAATTTGGCGATGATGCCAATTTTTTTGTCCCTTTTAATACACCATCAACATAATGCTTTATTTCTTTTCCATATAAAACTGTTGTAATATGTGTCCACCTATCTAAACTTATTTCTCCATTATTAATATCTAATCCATCATTACTATTTGTTTCAGTAGAACACCTAAAATGTATTCCTGTGCTATTTGGATATATATATATTCCTGGACATCTATTGTTATCGGAACCGTTTCCTGCTAAAAATATTCTACGCCATCTACTATATACAGCTTTTATATTAATCCAATAAGATATTGTAAACTGGCTACTACCTCCACTGATATAAGTTGTTACACCCTTTTTAATAATCTTATCTTTTTTAATAAATTGTTTTCTTAAACTACATTTATTAAATTTATCTATAGTAAATCCGGCATAATTATCCTTTTTCATTAAATTTTTACAATTGTCGAAATTTGTATTATTATATTCTTTATAGGTAGAATTATGCGATATTTTTTTATTTCCTATATTTTTAATAAATAATGTCTGATTTTCATATTTTCTAACTGACCTTAAACGATTATTAATATCGTAATAATAAACTATTAACATTTTATATACTCCTCTCACTGGATCTGTAAAATGTTTATTATTAACTTTTATAGTAACACTATTAGATTTAATACTGTTATATATAACATCAGTAACATATATACCACGGTGATTACTCCACATATATTTTGGATCACCATACCAAGCAAGGTATATAGGATAATAATTATGTACAATATTATAGTCAGTATTAGTCATCTTTGTAAATTCATCAGGGCATATATTGTAGTTAAAGTGTCCTAGATGTTTATTCGTTAAAGTCGTGGAATTATCTATTAATAATTTAGATAATTTATTTAAATCTATATCTTTATTTAAATTTTTACATAAATAATTGTTAAAGACAGTTTCATCCATACCTTTATTACATAAAAAGCCTTTTGATAAATCATTATAAGTAATACTAAAATTTTCTTTAGTTTTTGTTAAAATTAAAAGTATTAGTAATGCTAATAATAAATAGATATATATGTTCATTATATATTATTATATAATATTTATAGAAAGAAGTATTATACAAATAAATAATAATTATTTATAGAATAAATAATATAAAGAGATATTAACACTATTATTATTATGACTATTGGAATTGATATTGGTAATTATTCAACTAAATTATCGAATTTAGTAAATGGTAAAATAAATATTATTTTAAATAAATCTTCACAAAGAAGTTCTAAAACACTTATGTCATTTAAAGATATTCGATATTTTGGAGACGATGCTTATTCTCTACAAGTAAATAATTATAAAAATACTGTTTCAGATTTTATGATAACTATTCTTAATAATAATTACAATAAATTATATTTATTTCCAAATTTATCGAATCCAAATTTATCGAATCCAAATTTATCGAATCCAAATTATACGTTAATTTTAAATGGTACAACCTATGATTTAAGTCCTGAATATTTATTAGCAATGTATCTTACTAATATTAATAACAATTTAAAAGAAAATAATATATCGACGGATTATGTTACATTGGCGGTCCCAAATAATTTTAATCTCTATCAAAATAATATTTTATTAGAATGTTTTAAAAATTCTGGATGGAAAAATCCACATATTATAAATAAAAGTATTGCTCTTGGATTAGAATACACTTTTTATCGTTCAGGTAAAGAATTAGGTGAAGAAAGTGAACCAGTATTATTTATTGATTTTGGGGAAACATCCACTGAATTATCCCTAATAGAATGTAAATCGTGGGAAATTGTTACCAAAGGAAGTGAAACAATAGATAGTATTTCTGGTTCAAGTATTAAACAAATACTCTATGAAGAATGTAAAAAGGAGTATAAAACTAAGTTTAAATCAGATGTTATTGATGGAAGCAAACAATCTATTAAAATTTATAAAGAATTAAATAAAATAATTAAAGATCTAAGTATTAATAAAAATTCTAAATTTATTGCAGAAAATATTAATGAGGATCAAGATTTAATTTTTAATTTAAGTCAAACTCTAATAGAAAATTATTTGGAAAACAATATTACAAATTTAGATAAATCAATTAAAACCTTATTAACAACAGCTAATATAAAACTAAAGGATATTAAATCTATCGAAATATTAGGAGGAATATCTCGTGTTCCATTCATAAATACTTGGTTACAGGAAAAATTTAAGACCAAAATAAAACATACAATGGATGCGGAAGATAGTATAGCGAAAGGATGTTGTCTATATTCTTCTATAATATCTCCTAAAATTCAGATGAAAAAATTCTCAATATTTAAAAGTATTTTTAATAATATTACTTTAAGTTGTAATAAAAAATCGTTTACATTATTTAAAAAAGGCGATAAAATACCGAAATCAAAAAAAATAAGTATTAATACTAAAAAAAACATTCATTTAGAAGTTACTAATGGTGAATCTAAATTAAAATTTTTAATTAAAGTTGATAAAAAAATAGAATCGATGACAGAAGTGTTTGTTGTTTTTGATGTAAATATTGACAATACTATTATTATATCTAGTGCTTATTATAAAAAAAAAATAGTGATTAAAGAACCTGCTCCTTCTCTCACGTCCACAATATCTGATATAAAGGAAAAAGGAGTGGAACAAAAACCTGATGGGAAAGGAAAAGAAAAAGAAGCGGAACAAAAATCTGATGGAAAAGAAAAAGAAAAAGAAGATAAAGAATCGAGCAAAAAGGAAACAGAACCAACTTCTAATAAGAAAGAAACAATAGAAAATAAACCAACCGAAAAAATAATATATCAACGATACAATTTAACGATAGAAGACCTAAATAAATCAAATATATTAAAAGACCATTTTAAACAATATTTAAAATTAGAAGAAAAATTTACTAAAAATGAAACTAAAATTAAACACAGAGAATCACTTATTAATAATTTAGAAACATCTGTATATGAGTTTAGGGAAGCATTGGATAGTAATAAATATATAATGTTTATTTCTCCTGATATTTTAAGTAAATGTGAGGAAGCTTTAGTAAAAGATTTAGATATATTTAATGATTATTTAGTTGATGAATTAGATACAACTATATTGGAGGAAAAATATAAATTTTATAAGAATATTAAAATAGCTTATAAAAAAAATAAAGATTTAGAAAAAGATAATAATGAATTCATTGATTCTATTATAAAAAAACTAGATTATTATATACATTATTTTGATAGAGAAGAAAAACTATTGGATGAATACAAAATATCTATTGAAGATAATAAATCTAAGTTATTAAAATTTATAAATGATACTAAAGAAGAAAATAATATTATTTTAAATAAAAAACCATATGAAAGAATATATACAAAACAGGATAAAAAAAATAGTGATATGGATTTATTAATAAAAGAGTCAAAAAAAATAATAGACGACTATAATAAAAAAAAAGAGGATATTAAAGAGTTAGATGAGGAGAATAACAAAAAGGACGCTGAGAAGGAGCTTCAAGAGAAAGGTGTTAACGAAGAAAACCAAAAAATGTCGGAAGATGAAAAGGAATAATTTAGCTTAATAGTGATATTTTATCTTTAGGGAATAAATTATCATAACTTACTCCCATTATAATTGCATAATTATTTTAAATTAACAGATTGTCATACTATATGTTAATTTAAATTATAAAATATTATTTTAAATTAACAGATTGTCATACTATATGTTAATTTAAATTATAAAATATTATTTTAAATTTAATATAACTTTTATTTTCGAAATTATGTTATCTAATTTATTAATATTTTCTGTATCATCTTTATAAGTATGTTTCATATTTTCTAATCCATCAATACTGTTTCTTAAATATAACTGGATTGTATTTATTAACTTATTATTACTTACTGTATTTCTTTTTCTAATTAATTTTTTATAATCACTATCTACATTATTTATTAAAGTATCAATAAATATAATACCTTTTTCTCTATTACTTTCATACCACCATCTTCGAATACCCTGAAATAAAGTGTTATAATCTATTACTATTAAATTACCATTAATTGATATTTTTTGATTTTTTTCTAATAACGCAAGAACTTTTAAATTTATCAATACATTTTCATCCATATAAATACTTATAGATAAATTTATAAATAATTATCTATAAATGAAAAATATATATTTAATATTTTTAAGTTTTTTTACTATATTTTTAGCAAATTATGCTACATTAAATCCTGAAAAAGAGTTCTATATAGCTTTAAAACATACTAATACTGATATATTAGAAAATACTCTAATAAATATTTCTGATTATAAACACGAATCGTATGGTAACTATCTAACAGTTGAACAGATTAATAGTATAATATCAGTAAATTATACCGATACTATTATTCTATCAAATTGGTTAGATAAAAATAATATAACAATTATTAAAAATTATACAGATGGATTAAAATGTTCTGGAAATATATTTTCTATTAATACTGCGTTTAATACTAACCTACAACCTTCATTCAGTTTAAAAGGTCTTTATTATAAGAATTATCAAGATTACATAATTCCAAATGAATTAAGAAATACAATAGTATTTATAGAGGGTCTTAGTGAACCTAAACATAGAACTAAAATAATATATTCTAAAAATAAAAATAATGATGTAGATAGTGGTTATTGTGGTAAAGAAGTCATAGATAGAATTTATAACATAACCAATTTAAATAATATAACTTATAGTTCGGTATGTTCTATAGAATATCAATCGAATGGTGGATACAGTGATGATGATTTATTAGCAGCTGAAAATATTAATAATGTCAACAATAATACTGTTTCTCATATTGTAGGAGATAATGTAGGGACAGATACAGAAAGTCAATTAGATATACAAATGATGGGTATAAATGTTCCTAATGCTAATATATGGTTTTGGGACGGAGATTATTGGTTATATAGTTTAGCAGTAGATATGGTTAATAGCAAGTCGGTTCCAGATGTGGTATCTATGAGTTGGGGATGGGCGGAAGATCAACAGTGTACTGTTGCTAATTGTAATACAACAACTTCCCACGAATATGTAGATAGAGTTAATACAGAATATATTAAGTTAGGTTTACGCGGTGTAACTATTACTACTGCTAGTGGTGATGCTGGTGCTCCTGGTAGAACAAATGAAGATTGTGATATAGAAAGAAACATAACAGCTATATTTCCTGGGTCATCTCCTTGGATTACAAGTGTTGGTGCTACTTATATATTAAATAGTACTGCTCAAGTAAACTGGACCACACCATTATGTATTAATAATACGTGCGCTACAGGATTAAATCAATTTGTAACGAATTATAATGATACTGGATGGACATCGGGGGGAGGAGTTTCCAGATATAATAACCGTTCATCATGGCAGAATAACGCTGTACATAAGTATTTAACATCTAATGTATCACTCCCATCAGGTATTAATAAAAATGGTAGATTTTATCCCGATGTATCTGCTATAGGACATAATTGCCCAGTTATAGATGGCGGGTTTTTAGAAGCAGTCGATGGAACTAGTTGTTCGTCTCCTATTTTTGCATCAATCATATCTATATTAAATGATCATCAGGTTAAACACGGAAAACCAAAATTAGGATTTGTAAATCCTCTATTATATCAAATGCACGACTCTAATCCTAAAATATTTAAAGATATAACGACGGGAAATAATTGGTGTACTGAACAGATGTGCTGTGATACCAAAGATGGGGGAGGATCTGATTTTGGGTTTGAGGCATCTAAGGGCTATGACCCAGTATATGGTTTGGGGACGCCAAATGTAAATTTAATGAAAGAGTGGTTAGATAAAAATACGATTTAAACTCTATTATTTTAATAAAGTACACTATAAAATATGATTATTATTTTATATTAATGAATATTTTAATAAAATATTCATTAATATATGTATATGTTACTAAATTTAATATAATAATTTTGTACGATATACTAAAAATATAATTCTAGAATGTTATAAATAATTTATTTATCTGGTTCTAAAAATTAAAACTAATAATATTACAAATAAACATAAAAATATTAATCCTGAAAATTTATTTGGGTTAGAAATATTTAAAATGGCAGGAGGTGTTGTAATAATTTTAGTAGGTTTATTATAATTATGTATATTTATAGAATCCTGTAATTCCTGTGGTTCCTGTGATTCCTGTGATTCCTGTGATTCTTGTGATTCTTGTGGTTCTATAGGTAATTCTAATTCAGATAATTCGGTAGATGATTCTTTTTGTGATTCTTCGGTAGATTTTTGCTGCATTACATTTGCGGAAGCTGCTATAGCAGAGTTAGGATCCTTATTAAATTGTTCTATTAATTTAATGTCCGAAGATGAATTATTTTTCCCTAATTGTGAAAATGGATAATAATAACAAGTACTCATATATATATACTATAAAAATAAAAAAATATTAAATTTAATTAATATTTTTTTAATTAATATCTTATTTAATTTAATATCTTATTTAATTTTTAGCCTTAGGCTTACGCTTTACAACAGTTCTCTTAGCTTTTACAGGTGGGGGAACTACTTCTTCCTCTTCTTCATCACTAACAGAAGCGTCTAACTCATCATTTGATTCTTCATCATTTAATTCCTCATCAGGTTCATTATCTGCTGAATTTTCAGACTCACTATCTTCTACAGTATTGGTCGGAGCTGCATCCTCTACATCATCGGCATCTTCATTATCACTGTCTTCAATGAATGAATATCCAGACATACTATTGGATACAGTGTGTATCTTTAATTGCTGAACGTTCCATTTATATCCATATTTACCACCATTAAAAGTAACTTTATCACATCTTACAATAGCAACAATTTCACATTTTCCTGATGCAACTTTAACTAATTCATCAATATCTGTAATAGGAGTTTTATCATTATCCAAATACGCCTTAAATCCCATACCATCATCCCATACTGGAAGATTTAATTTAAGTCTAGGAGCATATTTCTTATTAATACGTCCAGTTTCTTTATCCTTAGACCATTTAATACCAGACCTCAAAAGCGCTTTACATACGCCTTCACCAGCATCTTCATCATCTACCCAAGTAAAACTATTTTGAGTAGCATGCTGTACCAATGAATTTTCCATATTAACAATCAAATCATACAATTCTTTTACTTTTGGTTTTGGTACTTCATTGCTTCCCTCGATTGGAGTGAATCCATTAAACGAAATATCTATAGAATAAGTTTTCTTATCGCTGTTTTTTTCTCCAGTTTTTTTATCAATATCTTCATATACATTTATCCCAAAAGGAGATAAAATTCTAGGTGTTTGGACTAAAAGCCAACTACCTTTATGTAAGACTTTTGCGTATTTGCCGCCATAATTATTTGCCATTGGACCATCATAGGTTACTGCTTTCGTATCGACGTGTTTTGCGAGATTAATTGAGTTGTTTGCCATTGTATATACTTTTTATATAATAATCTTTAATGAATCAAATTTTTTTTAAATATTTTTAATATTTATAAAATAAATATTAGAAAATTTAAATTTGATGAATAATTATAAAAAATTAACTTTTAATAATATTATGGATACAATAAATGTTTTATATAACCCTAATAATTGTTTAGCCAGACTGAAAAATAATTTAAAGCAACAATGTACGTGTAAAAAGAAACAAAACAGTTTATTCTGCGGAATTCATATGAAATGTTCTAATGTTTATAGAATAGATTTACCAGAACAAGATATTTTGACTTCTTTTCCTATAAGAAAGAAAAAAAAAACTCTTATAAAATTGACAGATTTGTTAAAATATAATAGACTAAAATCATTTAATATATTAGATTTAAAATATACATTTGACTTTTATAAACTTAAAGGTGAATTTAATCTTACTTTGGAGGATGAGTCTCTACTTGTTTTAAAATTAACTCAATTTTTAACTCAATTAGAATATTATAAAAACAATATTAAGCCTATTATTAAATGTCAAGCTATTATTAGAGGATTTATAACAAGAAAACTTAATAGATTAAGAGGTCCAGCATTGTTTAAAAGAACACTATCAAATAATGATACCGATTTTTTAACATACAGTCCAATCCATAAAATAGATATAAAAGATTTTTTCTCATACAGTGATTCGGACGAATTTATCTATAGTTTTACTATAAAATCTTTAAATTATATTATCAATACAACCAAATTAAATCCGTATAATCGGAAAGAAATACCTCATTCCAGTATTGAAAATATTAAAACAATTTTAAAACTAAATAATACAGATCTAACAATTAAGTTTGACCTTCCTACTGATAAAAACTCTCTTATTAAACAAAAATGTATAAAAATTTTTCAGAGAATGGATGATCTAAAATTATATACACAGCCTAGATGGTTTTTAGATTTAGATGTTATTAAACTTAAAAAATTATATAGCGAAACAGAAGATATATGGAATTATAGAACAATGCTAACACCTGACCAAAAAAAAAAATATACTAAAAGTGGTACAGCTTTCACCTATTCGGTATCTAAAATGAATAAATTAGAAGATAAATATTTACTGCAAAATATTATACTTACTGAATATGAAAAATTTGCGTTTGAGGGAGAAACTCCAGATGATTGTATTACATCTTGTTATTGGATATTAATGGGTCTTAGTATTGTATCCGAAAATGCTGCTGAAGGTATGCCTGAATTGGTGCATTCACAGGTTATTCATTAATATAATTATTTTTATAGTATAATTTTTATAAAATAAAATTGATTTATTAAACTATTTTATTTTATTTTTAAAAATGTCTTATTGGGGAGAACAAATCTGTAGTAACACGGTTAAGAGTACGCAAAAACTTTGTACCAACAAAGCATATTATAGTTTAGAAAATAAATTGCTATGTGGGGTTCATAGTAAAAAACACAATAGAACAATATTACCTAAAAATCCAGAAAAAGATAAAATTGAAAAGAAAAAATATGACCAACATTTAAATATTATAGAACAAGTTGCTATTAAAAATAGAGAAAATAAAATATTAGGAAATGTCTATGTTAATAAACTAAAAATGATGAAAAAACCTGATATAGTAAAAGGTTTCCTTAATGTTTTTCCTAACTTTAAACATCAAAATAGAAAAGATGGATATGGGTGTTCTAAATTATCACCAAAATCATTGGGACCTATTAAACACAGTATGCCTAATCTTCCTGAAGCTAAGAATCTCGAGAATTATCACCAATTTGCCAAGGTTTGGAAATTTGAACTTGATCAAAATGGTAATGTTCTAGATGAATATTTTAAAAAAAGGATAGAGGGTTATAATAACATAGAACCATTTAGATATAAATATCAAAAAAAATTCTTATTAGAAAAAAATGGTACATTAACACCTGAATTCTCTGTTTATTATGATATGGAAGGTAACCCACATAACTATACCTACATACAATGCCGTTATTTTTACTGTAAATTTTATGAAGACCTTGCTAAAGAAGAAGACGATTTTAAATTATTAAAAGATAAACTTAAAAAAGGGTACAATCTTAATATTATAGGCTATGATGGATATAATCCTTTAGAAGATTTTATGGAAATGTATCTAGATACTACAAAACCATTTGGACACGAAATGGTTTTGTATACAATGTTAAAGGAAGATAATAGAAATAACTACCCCTGGAATATTTATTATAAAAAAAACCAAGATATATATAATGGATTAATTTAAATCAAAATATTTATAAAATATTCCACCAAAGTTAAAGTTAGTATTTAATTATTTAGTAAATAAACAAATAATTTTCTCTTCATCAGTATAAACAATAGCTATTTTAAATTTATCTTTATACTAAAAAATTTGCCGAACTTATGCGGTATAAGGTCCTAACTTTCTAAAAGATTGATGCTTCTTTACAAAATAATATTTTAATAATGAATTCTAAATATATGCTAATAGATACAGATAGTATATTGTCGACAACTCAATTAGGTTGGTGGAAACATAATAAAGAGATTTATTTATACCCTAAAATATGCAATAATTTACATTAATATAATAAAAAAATGCAGCATCTTTCCATATATAGCCCAATATAATTCCGAAGCCATATTTATCTTTACTAAGATTGGAAACTTACTTGGTGATGCAATAAATCCTATCTGAGTAAAAAATCAACCTAATAATCCACGTTGAGATTAAATAAAATCATCCCTACAGCAACTACTAGGTGAGGCATAGGTAAATTTAAGGAAAATATAAAATTAAAAATTTTTTTTTGGCAAAAAAAGTTTTTCTAATAGATAAGGGTCCCCATAAAGCGAATGCTGTAGATAAAAATGTACTAAGAACGAGAAGTCATAAATTTAATGCTATGCCTGACCAGAATAACTTTGTATATCTTTCAGAAAACAAGACATTATAGTACGCGTCAAAATTAAGATCATATCTTCCAATAGTTGGCTGATGGACAAGACTTTGATGAAATCCATATAAGTATTCCTAGAAAAATAATGTACCAATAATTAGAAGGACGGAGTTAAAGAAAGTACAATTTTTAATTTATCTCCCTATTCTTATCCCCCTTTTTAGAAGAACATTTGCTTCCCAGTCAGCCTCAATTTTATATTGATACTTTGCATCAATATCTGAAACAAGAGCTCGCGCTAATATTCCTTGATCTTCCGCGGCATCACCTAGATTATTTTGAGCATCTTTAATAGCATCTACACCATCAGAGCTAGTTACTTTTACAGTACTGATTCCCCAACCACAACAAAAACCATTAGCAGGCTGAACTTGCGCAGCTTGAAGAGTAGGATCTAAAACAAGGTTAGCATATACTAACGCGGCTGCTTTATTAGGCGCATTGTATGGAATTGCCCAGTAAATGAAATCACCAATCATGTTGTCATAAAAAGAAAAAGCTCGAGACGTTAGAGGTGTGTTTCCACGAGAGTTTGTTGGTCATGCACCTCTTAGAGACAGAGTAAAGCTCATATCAACTTCACCATTAGCAAATAATGCATGCATTTCAGCATTATTAGTTGGATAAGTTTCACCACCCCTATGAAGATCATCTTCTCAAGAATTTAACAGAGCCCATACATGTGGAGCCCACTTGTTATAAAGTTCTTCATTGTATTGTCCAACCCATTGATCATGACCGCCACTAAGTTCAAAGAAAATTTGCTTAACAAATCTAGTTCCAACAAATCCATTTTTTCCTGGTCTGATATATGTGAATCTACCTGGGTTATCAGAAATCCATTTAGTTAGAAATCCATAATTTCTTGGCATATCATCATAGTTATTTCTAGCTGAGTCATACATGAAATGAAATTGTGCACTAGACCAAGGACTTTCCATACCATCTACTGGTCTTCCAAAGTCTAAGTTAACTGCAGGGTTATTCCAAGCAACAAAATTACTATTTGGTAATCCAACCGCAAAAGGACCATAAAGAAGGTCTGCTTGTTTTAAAGTCCAGAAGTTTTCACCATTGATCCAAATTAAGTCAATGTTTCCATTATCTCCTGTGACACCTGCTTCTTTTTCACTTAACACCTGATTAACAGCATCAACAGTACCTGCTGCTAAAGGCATTCTGTTCAAAGTAATGTTGTAATCATTTTTTAATCGTACTCCATAGAAGTCATCCACAAAACCATTAATTGCGTCGGAACCACCCCACGTATATACGTTTACTTGTCCACCATTAGCAGCAGCTTTAACATCATCCCAAGAATTAAATCCTGGAGCAACTTCTTCTGCTGTATCATTGGTAAATTTCACAATACCACGCGCAGAAGGTTGTGTGATAGCAGCGCGATTATTCATAAATAACAAATTTAATCCTAAACATATAATAGCAACATTTTTAATCTTCATATATATATATAATTTAATTTAATTAATTTTTACTCATTTCTTTTATATTTTACACCCTCGGAAATTTAAAATGGAACAAAAAATTTAAGACAATAAGAAACATTGTTTAGTTGTTTCGTTATTATGATATATTGGTGGTAAAACAATACTAATATAATGAGGTACAGCTCTTGATAAACTTATAGAATTTTCATAAATACAATCCCAATTATTATGATGATATTTAAGACAAAATTTAGCATTATTTTTTTCAAATTCACTATTACATAAATCATTTAATGGTGAAAATGTAAATGTTTTACCAAAGTCCAACTTTTTATTATTATCCGAAGTTTCTAATGTAAAATTAGTATGTCTTTTATAAATTTTTTTATAAAATATTATTAGTGAGTTTTCTATTAAATAATTATCTTGAATACTTCCAGATGGTTGATAATTTTCAGGATTTTTGCTAAATTCATATAATTGATTATCAAAAGCAATCACATATGTAATAAAAATTGAATATAATATCATATTTACTTAAATATATATCACGTTTAATATTTAAGTATGCATAATAAATGTATATATTGCAACTATTGTAAAGAAAATTATAAAACTGTATGGAAACATCAAACGAAATGCATATATATAAACCAACATTTTTAGATACATATTATGATAATGCATTATCAAATGAAATATTAAAAAAAGAACATCCAGATGTAAAGTATATAGCAACAAAAAAACACATTATACCATCACATACGAGTTATGGTGATAAATTACATATTGAAATATATACAGACGAAAAATTAGAATTTAAACAAATAGAATTTGATGTTATATATAAAATATTGTAAACTTTGTTATGGCGTATGATACTTTATAATCTAAAATTATAGTGTTAACTATGAATTTATCCAATCATGATTTAAAATATCATCAATACTGTATCTTAATTTATAATTAATAATCAACATATTATTAATTATATCTCTAACTTGTAAAGGTATATTAAATTTATAGTTAATATTGTAACTTGCTTCATCATGTGGATAATAACCGTGTAGTAATAAATATAAAATAATTCCTAAAGACCATATATCACTTTTAAAAGATATTGTTCCTAGATTGTACTCTGGAGAATTATATAATGACGTCCCTTTATTATTAGTACTATAAACATAATTTTGTTTAGAAATGATACTCATACCAAAATCAATTAAAATGAAATGATTATCATTTTTTATCAAAAAATTCTCTAATTTAATATCACCATGTATAACATTTACATTATGACATTCTTTTACACAATGAGCCATTTTAATAAATATTTTTTTTACCTCATTTATATTTAATGGAATTTTTTTGTGTAAATAGTCATATAAATCGCCCTTTTTATAATATTTAAATGCCAAACAATAATTTGTCTCTTTTACCCAATAATCTATTAATTTAATTAACAATTTCGAGTTATATTTATCTATATGAAGTAGTATATTTTTTTCATTATTATAGTTATCTATATTATTAACACTTTTTATTATAAGTTTGTTATTTCTTAATATAAGACTACTTATATTAGTAGTATCTATTCTTTTATCTAATGTTTTATAACAAGATTTAAATAATAACATAATAGTAAAGTATGTTATTATTTATATATATATATATATATTTATTTAACTTTTAATAAATTGGTCTGAGATATATCGTTGTAAATTAAAATAAGTATAGCCCTTTTCTGAATCAGTTATCCCTTTTTTATCTTTTCTAACAGTGTCTAATGGCGATAAAATAGTTTCTAATTTATTATCTGGAATAAATCGTCTTCTATTATCCGAAACCTGAAGATCCTTTTTTTTAATATGTTGTGTTATACTTTTTGTGATATCTGTTCTGGATACTAAGGTACCATGTGGTACACCATAAAAATCGCATAGTGTATCAGAAATTTGGGTAGGCTTTGCAAATCCACTTGGTAAACGAGGCTTACTATTAACATCTCTCTTTTTATTTTTTCTGGTTGTTTTATGCAACGTTTTTAAACTTTTATCATATGATTTACATACATTTTTTAACAATAAAACCATTCGTTTAGTTGATGTTACCATCTCCTTACTCTCATTTATTAAAGTATTTAATATTTCTTTTGGGGTTGATGTAATGGTAATGGAATTTGACACTGACTCTGTTGACTCAGTTGACTCTGTTGGTTCGGTTGACTCTGTTGACTCAGTTGGCTCAACGGGGGTTGGATCAGTTGGCTCAACTTGGGTTGGTTCGACTGGAACTGGATCAACTGGGGTTTGAACAACTTTAGTTGATTTAGTTTTAGATTTAGTAGCTTTGGGTGTCTTCACCGCTTTAGTAGCTTTTGCCGCTTCAGTATTTTTAGAAGTTGATTTCTTCACTTTTTTTGCCTTATTATAAGTCATTATATATATATTTACTTTTTATTTTATATATTTATACGCGACGATATCTTTAAATAAATATCAAAACGATAATGTCCAATCAAAATCATATAAAGTCATTCTTAGTGACGTGGTATAAGTCTTATTATATAATAATTTAATTTTGTTAAAATTATTAATTATAAAATTATAATAAATATCTATGTTAATTTTATCTGAAAACATATAGTTAGCTATAAATAAGTCTGCATTATATATAGAACCAAGTTTTAAAAAAAAATAAGATAAAATAGAACTTTTCTCTATCCAATATTTATTTGATGGGAAACAGCAATTCTTACAAAAAAAATCATCCATATTTTTAATATTATAAAAATTCATAATTTTACTACACTGAATTATAGAAAATCTTAATTCATTTTCTAATAATATTTTATAGTCTATTTGAGAAAAAATTGAGTTAATCATTATATTAGTAATAAAAGCAATAGATTCGGTATATGTCTCAAAAAAATTTATATTGTTTTTATTATTAACATTAAAATTGCATTTAATTTTATGGTCGATTAAATCTAAATCACGCATTACAGGCGTATCTATATTTAATGCGTGTACTAATTCATGTAATAAAACC
>Ga0206123_10001491_pt1 | contig 21891 bp, 18 predicted proteins | sample Helgoland_Spring_2_FD_160086 | JGI IMG/M metagenome (GOLD analysis project Ga0206123, IMG submission 160086) | Pelagic subsurface seawater microbial communities from Kabeltonne, Helgoland, North Sea - Helgoland_Spring_Bloom_20160316_1 | ecosystem: Environmental > Aquatic > Marine > Epipelagic ...
GCTAAAGCGTAGTTATCGTCATTTGCGATTACTGTTTTTCTAGTTTATTAACGAGGTACCTAGAAGCCTCGGTATGCACTGATCTGTTTTGTAACCCACGTCGAAACCGGGTCAGCCCCAAACAAGACTGTATTATACTACTTTCCTTTGTTTGTTGCGCTGAGAATCTGTTTACGCTCCCTATTCCAATCTTTTTCTTTCTCAGCATGTCTTTTGTCGTATTGTTTTTTACCTTTAGCTAATCCAATTTCGCATTTAATCTTTCCTTTACTAAAGTGCATATCTAACGGGACTAACGTAAAGCCTGAACGCTCGACTTTACCAATCAATTTAGCAATTTCATCATGATTTAATAGCAACTTACGAGTACGAATATTATCAGGGTTAATGTGAGTTGAAGCACTGCCTAAAGGTGTAATATGGCAGCCTAATAAATAAATTTCCCCTTTCTGGATAATAACGTAAGCTTCTTTGATATTGACTCTGTTATCTCTTATCGCCTTGACTTCCCAGCCTTCTAATACGATTCCTGCTTCGTATTTATCTTCAACAAAGTAGTCATGATAGGCTTTTTTATTTTGTATAATACTCATAAGGCATGTTAATTTTTTTATCTTTTAATTGTACGCTATAAGTAATATTATCACCTCATGGTATCCATCAAAAAAAGTGCGTTGGTTTTATATTCAAGAGAAGAAATGTTTAACTTGGTTGATAGCGTTGAGGATTACCCAAATTTTCTGCCCTGGTGCGGTGGAACTGAGGTCATTAAAAAATCTACCAAAATTACAAAGGCTTCAATCAAAATTAATTATCGGGGTGTTAAACAGACCTTTACAACGGAAAATAATAAGTCTTCCCCAGAAAAAATGGTTATCAAATTAATCAACGGGCCTTTCAAAGAATTGAGTGGTGAATGGCGATTTAAAGCACTAGACAAAAATGCCTGCCGAATAGAACTAGAATTACACTATCAATTTAATAACATCATATTAGAGAAACTCATTTCGCCTGTATTTAATATCATTGCCAATACATTCATTGATAATTTTGTTAAAGAAGCCAACAGGAGAAATAATGCCTGAGGAAATTATGGTTGAGGTATCTTATGCATCAACAAGGGAACAATTAATCATCTCAGTTAAGGTACCTATAGATTTTAATGTAAAACAGGCAATAGAAAAATCAGGTATACAAAAAAAATTTCCTGAAATAGATTTAGGTAAAAATAATGTGGGTATTTTTGGGAAACAAACAACACTTGGACACTCACTCAAAAATAAAGATCGAATTGAAATTTACAGGCCATTAATAATTGATCCAAAAGAGCTTAGAAGAAAAAAAGCGGCAGAAGGAACGAAAAAAGGCGGAGGTAAGTAATTTTTTTTTAAAATTATCATCGATTTTTATGGGTGATTCTGTATAATCTCCTTTTGCGCGATAAGGAAAATAAATATGCGTCTACCAAACAAAGCATTAACTTTTGATGATGTTCTTCTTGTTCCAAATCACTCTAGTGTTCTTCCAAAAGATGTTTCATTACAAACTAAATTAACAAAAAAAATTAGCCTTAACATTCCAGTTATATCTGCAGCAATGGATACAGTGACAGAAGCTAATATGGCAATTGCGATTGCAGAGCAAGGTGGCATTGGTATTATTCATAAAAATTTAACCCCTCAAAGACAGGCAAATCGTGTCGACAAGGTAAAACGTTTTGAGTCAGGTGTCGTTAATGATCCGATAACGATTGATCCAAATATGTCTGTTGAGGAAGTCATGCAAATTACTCGTAAGAATAAAATATCAGGACTCCCTGTCATTGAAAAAGATAAAATCGTTGGCATAGTCACGAATCGTGACTTAAGGTTTGAAACCAATCTTTCTCAGCCAATTAAGAAAGTCATGACTCCAAGAGAGCGCCTGGTAACTGTTAAGGAAGGTGCAAGCAAAGAAGAAATTACAAAACTACTTCATCAACATCGAATTGAGCGTCTACTAGTCATTAATAATAAGGACGAGCTAAAAGGACTAATTACGGTAAAAGATATTCAAAAATCAACAGATCACCCTTTTGCTTGCAAGGATGAGCATGGAAGATTAAGGGTCGGAGCAGCGATTGGTGTCGGCAATGATACTGAAGTAAGAACAGAGCTTCTCGTTAAGGCTGGTGTAGATGTTCTAATTGTCGATACAGCACATGGCCACTCAGAAGGTGTTTTAAATCGGATTAAATGGATTAAGAAAAATTATCCTAAGGTCGATGTCATTGGCGGGAATATTGCCACTGCTGAGGCAGCTTTAGCCATGGTTGATCATGGAGCTGATAGTGTGAAAGTCGGTATAGGACCAGGGTCAATATGTACAACCCGAATTGTTGCAGGCGTTGGAGTGCCTCAAATCACTGCTATTAATGATGTCTATAAAGCATTAAAAAAGAAAAATATTCCCTTTATTGCTGATGGTGGCATCAGGTTCTCAGGTGATGTAGCCAAAGCCATTGCTGCTGGAGCAAGCTCAGTCATGTTAGGCAGTATGTTTGCAGGCACAGAAGAAGCACCAGGTGAAGTAGAATTATTCCAAGGAAGGTCCTATAAATCATATCGTGGCATGGGCTCGATTGGGGCTATGAAAAAAGGTTCTAGTGATCGTTACTTTCAAGACGGTGAAAGTAATTCGGATAAATTAGTCCCCGAAGGTATTGAAGGTCGAGTTCCGTTTAAAGGCACAGTAGTCAATGTCCTCCATCAGTTAATGGGTGGGCTCCGCGCATCAATGGGATACGTTGGTGTGGATACAATTCCTAATATGCATAAAAAAGCAAAATTTATTGAAATTACCAACGCTGGGATTAAAGAATCACACGTTCATGATGTTCAGATCACAAAAGAAGCACCTAATTACCGAGTTGACTAGAGTCACTCAACTTTAAATAACAGCGACATAAATTCTTAATGGATAAAATTTTAATTATTGATTTTGGTTCTCAATACACTCAACTCATAGCGAGAAGAGTAAGAGAACTCAATGTCTATTGTGAAATTTTTCCCTATGATGCTGAAATAGAAAAAATTAGCATATTCAAACCTTCTGGAATTATCTTGTCTGGTGGCCCTAATTCAGTTTACAAAAATGAAACCCCCAATATCAACGCACATATTTTTAAACTAGGTATCCCAATTTTAGGTATCTGCTATGGGATGCAAACAATGGTGAATCAATTAGGAGGCAAAGTAGTTAATAGCCATCAAAGAGAATTTGGTTATGCTGAAATAAGAGCGCATGGTCATTCAGATTTACTTAAAGGGATTGAAGATAAAAAAAATGATGAGGGACATGGGTTACTAGATGTTTGGATGAGCCATGGAGATAAAGTTAATGAGCTTCCTGAAGGTTTTGAAGTTATTTGTAGTAATCAATCCACGCCTATTGCCGGAATTGCACATAAATCCAAACATTTTTATGGATTACAATTTCACCCTGAGGTGACCCACACGAAAAAAGGGTTTGAAATAATCAAAAGTTTTGTAATGAATATTTCTAAATGTAAACCTGAATGGAATATGCCAAATTATGTTGAAACTGCAATTAAGAAAATAAAAGAAGCTGTGGGCTCTGATGAAGTAATTTTAGGGCTTTCGGGAGGGGTTGATTCATCAGTAGCAGCAGCCCTCATTCATAAAGCAATTGGAAATCAATTAACTTGTATTTTTGTTGATCATGGCTTACTCAGGTTAAATGAAGCAGAAACAGTAATGAAAACTTTCAAAAAAAACTTAGGTGTCAAAGTTATCCATGTTAATGCTGAAAATAAATTTTTGACTGATTTAGAGGGTGTCAAAGAGCCAGAGGAAAAAAGGAAAATTATAGGGCGCAATTTTGTTGATATTTTTCAAGAAGAATCAAAAAAATATGATGATGTTAAATGGCTAGCACAAGGGACAATATATCCTGATGTAATTGAATCAGCAGGCGGAGACACAAAAAAAGCACATAACATCAAAAGTCATCATAATGTAGGCGGGCTTCCCGATACACTAAAATTAAAATTACTCGAGCCACTAAGAGACCTTTTTAAAGATGAAGTAAGAAAATTAGGGGTAGAACTCGATCTGCCAAAGGATATGGTTAATAGACATCCTTTCCCGGGGCCCGGTTTAGGCGTGAGGATATTAGGTCAAATAAAAAAAGAATTTGCTGATTTATTAAGAAGTGCAGATGCAATCTTTATTGATGAGTTAAAAAAATCAGGTTGGTATGAAAAAACTTCTCAAGCATTTGCTGTTTTTTTACCAATTAAATCAGTAGGAGTGATGGGTGATGCTCGAACTTATGAATATGTTATATCTTTGAGGGCTGTTGTTACTTCAGACTTTATGACCGCACAATGGGCTGAACTTCCTTACGACTTATTAGGTAAAGTATCAAATCGAATTATTAACGAAGTTAAGGGCATCAACCGAGTTGTTTATGATATTTCAGGAAAACCCCCCTCCACTATTGAGTGGGAATAATGCCAAGATTAAAGCTCATAAAAGTAATTAATGTCTGACACGGAAACACAAATTGATGTTGTCTATCTATGGGTCAATTCTAATGATAAAAAGTGGCAAAACAAAAGAAGAAATTCTTTTGATATCTTTTTAAACAATGATAAAGACAACATAGCACTTTATGCAAATACTGATGGACGTTTTCGTGATAATGGAGAACTCATCTTCAATCTAAGATGTTTAGAAAATTTTTTTCCTAAACACGGCCATGTTTATATTGTAACTGACGAACAAAGGCCAGCGTGGTTATCACAAAACAAAAATGTAACGATTATTGACCATAAAGACATTATTCCAAATAAAGTAAACTCAATTTTTGCCTCAGCAAACATCGAATCTTATATCCATCACATACCAAACTTATCAGAAAACTTTTTTTATTTAAATGATGATATTTTTTTTGGAATGCCAGTAGATAAACAGTGGTGGTTTGATAAAGAATTAAAATATTTTTATGACAACGAGCCTCATGATGAATATAGCGAGTTACAGTCAATGCTTTTATCCCCAATCAACGCTTCTATTCAATCAAAGTTATGGTTGAAAGAAAAGTATAAAAACTATAAACATCAAAATATAGCCTTGGCTCATGCACCCAGACCCTATAAAAAGTCTTTACTATTTAAAATAGAAAGAGAAGCAATAGACTTATTCAATAAAGTAAGGTCAACAAATTTTAGATCATGGAAAACACCAGCTGTTTTGGTAGATTTCGTTCCAAGATGGCTTGAGCATCATGGATATGCCAAAATAAAACAAATGCACACCTTATATATTGAAAGTGGTTCAAATGATATCGAAACAAAATTAGATCAACTAACTCAAGAATTTGGTAAAATTCCTTTTTTTTGTATTAACGATACCTGCGATAATGCAGAAGCAAGCGATAAAAGATTGCTTTTAGTAAAAGAAAAGCTGCAAAAAATACTACCTAAAAAATCTAGTTTTGAAATTTAATATTAATGTTGAATAACTTTAAAAAAATCTACTTATAAGCTTATAAATATGGACCCTTTAACACAAGGTACGATTGGAGCAGCGCTTCCTCAGGCATTTGGTAAAAAAAATTTAGGTATTATTGCGATACTTGGGTTTTTGTCTGGACTGGCACCAGATTTAGATATTTTTATAAGATCAAGCACGGACCCACTCTTATCTCTAGAATATCATCGTCAATTTACACACTCTCTTTTATTTATTCCATTTGGTGGGCTTTTATGCGCGAGTTTTTTATATCTTTTATTTAAAAAAATAAGCCCATTTACCTTCAAACAAACATGGTTATATTGTACGCTTGGCTATGGAACCCACGGTCTGATAGATGCTTGTACTAGTTATGGGACATTACTTTTTTGGCCATTTAGTGATATGCGTATTGCTTGGAACAATATTTCAATTATTGATCCCCTTTTCACCCTACCCACATTAATTTTAATAGTAATAGCAGCAATCAAACGAAAAAATCTATATACAAAAATTGCAATAGGCTGGGTGATTTTTTACCTAATTCTTGGTAGTTATCTGCACAATAGTGCTCTAAATATAGGAAAACATATCGCAGGGGAAAGAGGTCAAATTATCAGCAGAATAAAAGTAAAACCAAGTTTTGGAAATTTAATACTGTGGAAGATAATATATGAAACAGAAAATCAATTTCATGTTGATGCAACTAACCTACTTTTTAATAAAGTAATAAGAGGAGAAAGTATTCAAAAATTAAACATAAAAGAAGACTTTCCCTGGATTAAAAATGGATCACAACAATACAAAGATGTGGAAAGATTCAAATGGTTTAGCAACGATTTTTTAGCAGTAAATCCCAAAAATAAAAATCAAATTATTGATATTAGATATTCAGGTATTCCAAATGAAATAGGTGGACTTTGGGGTATAGAATTAGACTCCAAAAAGCATTATGGTGAGCATGTCAAATTTGTGAGTATGCGAACTACCACATTAGAAAGGTTTATTAAGCTTAAAAATATGATTATAAACAAATAATGTTTATATACAATAATTTAAAATATTTTATTAATGTTAATTATTAATTAAAGGATAACTAAAAAATGATAGCATGTCTAGATTTAGAAGGTGTATTACTACCAGAAATATGGATTAAATTTGCTGAGAAAACTGGGGTAGAAGAATTAAAATTAACTACACGTGATATACCTGATTATGATGAATTAATGAATAAAAGATTAAGCATACTGAAACAAAATGATTTTAAACTATCAGATATTAAAGACGTTATCAGCACTTTAGAACCACTAGAGGGTGCTATTGAATTTCACCAATGGCTTCGATCAGAGTTTCAAGTTATTATACTTTCAGACACCTTCTATCAATTCGTAAGTCCTTTAATGAAAAAACTAGATTACCCAACGCTATTTTGCCATCAATTAGTTATTGATAATAATGATTCAATCAGTGGATACAAGCTTAGACAAGCTAAAGGAAAGCAAGAGGCTGTAAAAGCGCTGCAAAGTCTTAACTTTAAGGTTGTTGCTGCAGGTGATTCCTATAATGATATTGGTATGTTAAAACAAGCCGATATGGGTATTTTGTTTGATCCACCAAAAAATGTTATAGATGATTATCCCCAATTCCCAGTTTCAAATAGCTACGAGGATTTCAAAAATAAACTGAGAGATTGTAAATCTTCATTAGAAATTTAGTTTTAATTTAGAAAATTTATTTTTTAAATATTTTTTAAGATATATTAGGTTGAAATCTCAAATTTTTAATTTATAATTAACATTCATAATTAAATATATATAATTGATTTTATTGATAAAATGAGTAGAGCATTTGTAAAAGAAAATGATTTGGAACATGCGGGTATCGACATACCAGAGCGTCCAATAAGTCCTGAGAAAAACTATGTTACTCCGAATGGATTACAAGAACTTAAAGAAAATATTTTGTTGCTAGAGCAGCAAAAAAATGAATTAATGCAAAGTAATGACTATTCAAACAAACAAAAAAAACAACAACTAGAACGTGATTTGCGATACTTCATCAAACGTCTTGAATCTGCGATCTTGGTTAACCCAAAAGAGCAAGATAAACGCAAAGTGCTTTTTTCAGCATTTGTTGATATAGAAAATGATTTTGGCAGTGTTTCAAGTTTTCAAATTGTAGGTGAAGATGAATCAAACATAAAAATAAATAAAATTGCATATACATCACCGCTTGCAAAAGCTTTAATCGGAAATAAAGTTGATGATGAAGTTTTATTTAATAAACCGTCTGGTCATGAAGTTTTAACTATCGTAAAAATACAGTACAAGCTATAATTCAAAAGTTTTTAAACGTCCATAAATCTTAAAATCGTAAACTTTATAACTATTTTCTTAATGAAAGGCTATTGATTTTGCTAGTTACCAATAACATTACAATGCAATTTGCATCGAAACCTCTTTTTGAGGATATCTCAATCAAGTTTGGTGATGGTAATCGTTATGGGCTTATCGGGGCCAATGGTTGTGGTAAGACTACATTCATGAAGATTCTGGCTAAACAACTTGAGCCTACTTCAGGTTCAATTGCCATAGATTCGAATGAAAGGGTTGCATGGCTTAGACAAGATCAATTTGCATATGAGGACTTAAGAGTTCTAGATGTAGTTATGATGGGTCATGAAGAAATGTGGAATGCTAACGAAGAAAAAAATAAGTTGTATGCAAACCCTGATGCCTCAGACGAGGATTATATGAAGGCGGCTGAATTAGAAACAGTCTATGCAGAATATGATGGCTATACAGCTGAATCACGCGCTGGCGAGCTACTTAGTGGCGTTGGTATTGAAAATTCATTTCATGATGGATTAATGAATGCTATTCCGCCAGGCCTTAAACTTAGAGTCTTATTAGCACAAGCTTTATTTGCAGACCCAGATATTCTTTTACTTGATGAACCTACCAATAACCTTGATATAAACACAATTAGATGGCTCGAAAAAATTATTAATTCAAGAAATTCGACCATGATTATTATCTCCCATGACCGTCATTTTCTAAATCAAGTTTGCACGCATATGGCAGATATGGATTACCAAAAACTTACAGTTTATCCTGGAAATTACGATGACTTCATGGCAGCGAGTGCGACTGTAAAAACACAACAACTTAAAGCAAATGAAAAAGCTAAATCACAAGTAGCAGAGCTTCAAGAATTTGTGAGAAGATTTTCAGCTAATGCTTCAAAAGCTAAACAAGCAACATCAAGAGCAAAACAGATTGAAAAAATTAAAATAGAGGATATGAAGCCATCAAGTAGACAATATCCATTTATACGTTTTGAATATGAAGAAAAAGATAAGCTTTATCGACAGGCACTTACGGTAAATAAACTCAGTCATGCTTATGAAAAGCCTTTATTTAATAATATTAATTTTATGGTTGAAGCAGGAGAAAAGGTTGCCATAATTGGTGAAAATGGTATTGGAAAATCCACCTTACTTAAAATACTTGCAAATACTGTCAATCCAGATGATGGCTCTATCAAATGGGCAGAAAAAGCTAAAATAAGTTACTTTGCACAAGATCATAATGAAGAATTTGAAAAAAATAATTCAGTTTTTGATTGGATGACTTATTTCAAAAAGCCGCAAGATGATGACCAATCTATTAAAAGCATTCTTGGTCGATTATTATTTTCCGGAGATGACTTCAAAAAGAAAGTTAATGTATTATCAGGGGGAGAGCAAGGCCGTATGCTATTTGGAAAAATAATGCTTGAAAGAAATAATGTATTGCTTCTTGATGAACCTACAAACCACATGGATATGGAGTCTATTGAGTCATTAAACACAGCTTTAGATAAATATAAAGGGACTGTGTTTTTTGTGACACATGACCGTGAATTTGTCAGCTCCGTTGCCACTCGTATATTTGAAATAAAATCAGATAAAATAATTGATTACACAGGTAATTATGAGGATTATATTGCTACTCAAGAACTTGATTAAGCTTCTCTAGATGCTCGTTTTCTCTCATGCTCTATAAGATATCTTTTACGAATTCTAATTGATTCTGGAGTTATCTCAACCAATTCATCATCATCGATAAATTCAACCGCGTACTCTAAACTCATCTGAATTGGCGGCACCAACCTAACTGCCTCATCAGTTCCAGAAGATCTTACATTTGTAAGCTGCTTACCTTTGATTGGATTTACAACTAAATCATTATCTCTTGAGTGAATACCAATAACCATCCCCTGATAAAGCTTATCTCCGGGATGAACAAACATTCTTCCCCTGTCTTGTAGCTTCCATAAAGCATAGGCTACCGCCTCTCCTTTTTCGGATGAAATTAAAACACCATTTCTTCTTCCTGGTATTTCGGTTTTGACAGGCAAATATTCCTCAAAAACATGAGACATAATTCCTGTCCCCTTTGTCATTGTTAAGAATTCACCTTGAAAACCAATTAAGCCTCTTGCAGGAATCGTATATTCTAGTCGAGTTCTTCCTAATCCATCCGATTCCATATTCGTCAACTCACCTTTACGTCGACCTAATTCCTCCATCACTCCGCCCTGAGTTTCATCTTCGATATCTACTGTCAGATTTTCATATGGTTCGCATCTATTGCCATCAATCTCTTTATAAACTACCTGAGGCTTTCCTACAGCAATCTCATACCCTTCTCTTCGCATATTTTCCAAAAGGATTGTTAAATGAAGCTCACCTCGTCCGGAAACTCGAAAAACATCTGCATCCTCAGTGTCCTCGACTCTAAGTGCAACATTTACTAATAATTCCTTTGTTAACCTTTCCTTAATTTGTCTGCTTGTGACGAACTTACCCTCTTTACCAGCTAGAGGTGATGTATTCACCATAAAATCCATATTCAATGTAGGTTCGTCAATGGGTATGATTGGAAGACCCTTTGGATTTTCAAGCTGAGCAATCGTAACACCAATACCAATTTCCTCAATCCCGGTCACGATTACAATATCACCAGCCTCAGCTTGCTTTACGTTAACCTTTTCCAATCCTTCATAGCCAAATACCTCATTAATTTTACCTTGTCCAATTTTTTTATCGCCTAACATTACGGCTACTGGACTTCCTGGCTTTAAAATTCCATTACGAATCCGACCAATGCCCATTCGACCTGTATAGGAGGAATAATCTAGTGCTGAAATTTGAAACTGCAAAGGAGCTTCTGGGTCACCATCAGGGGGTTCTACATGAGATAAGATGGTTTTGAATAATGCAGTCATATCATTCGTATCTTCATCTTCTTTTATCTTCGCATAACCATTTAAAGCTGATGCATAAACGACTGGAAAGTCTAATTGTTCATCAGTTGCGCCTAAATTGGCAAACAAATCAAATGTATGATTTATTACCCAATCCGCTCTCGCCCCAGGTCGATCTATTTTATTTATAACTACAATAGGTTTAAGCCCCAGTGCCAATGCTTTTTTTGTAACAAAACGTGTTTGTGGCATAGGTCCGTCAACAGCATCAACAAGTAAAACAACGCCGTCCACCATTCCTAATACCCTTTCAACCTCTCCACCAAAGTCAGCATGACCAGGCGTATCAACTATATTGATATGATGGTCTTGATAATTAATCGCTGTATTTTTTGATAAGATTGTAATTCCTCTTTCCTTTTCAAGATCGTTAGAGTCCATGACCCGCTCACTAACTTGTTGGTGATCAGCAAAAGTCCCTGATTGTTGCAATAATTTATCAACAAGGGTAGTTTTACCGTGATCAACATGGGCAATAATTGCGATATTACGAAGCTTTTGATTCATTGATGGATAACCATTAAATATATTAGACGCGCGATTTTAGCACAAAGAGGCTAACTTAACCCATGGTGTTTCAAGTATTAGAGCAAATCTTTAAGATTGTTAATTATTTTTTTGTGATCTATCTTTTCTTCATCAGAATCAGCTTTTTGCTCACCACTGAGCTTATCGATGATTTTATTAATATTTTTTCTGATATCAGTCTTAAGTGATTTAAAGTCAAATACAGTTTCTAAATTATCATCTACTTTTAAGATAACTCGCTCTAATATAAATTCAGGAGAAGCGCCTTGTGATTTCGAACCGATATCCTTTATTACTATCAATGGAATTTTTTTATTTAAAAAATCTTTTTTTAAAGAACTTACCCTTGCTTTTATTTCTAAATCTACAATTTTTAATTCTTTAATAAAAAAAGTTTTAGGAGTTTTTTTATCGTTAGTATCTTTTATTTCTTTGTTTTCAGTTGTTTTAGTTGATTTTTTTTCTTGGGATATATTGCTTCCATTATTTTGATAGCTTTGAATATTCTCTTTGAGAACATTAAAATTTGTTTTTTTTCCATTATATTCGTAGATAATCTCTGGATTATTTATCAAAACCAGAGGAATCTCTATAATATCTTGAGTTAAAGATTCCTTATTAATGCTAATCATAACTTTTTCAACTTCAAATGCTTCAGAATTACTAAATCCATTAGGGTTTTCAATGCCCAGTCTATTTATTGAGATTTCACCTTTTTGAAAATCTGTTTTGACAGAATCGACCTCAACTTCAGTTTTGGTCATTTTGGAACCATTCTCAACCATATAGTTTTTGATAAAATCGTCTAAGTTATCAAAAAACCAATATGTCGCACCTCCAAGAACCAAAATAAGTAATAAAGTAACTAGTAGTATTTTTTTCATTATTTTATCTCTTTAGTTTAGTTTTAATTTTTAAGGCTGCCTTTTTAACGCTTTCCAAAGCAGATTCCATAGTATTTGATGATGCTAAAATAACGCCCATTCTTCTTTTCTTAAAAGACTTAGGTTTACCAAACAATCTTATATCGACTCCAGGCACTTTAAGTGCTTGATCAATTCCCTCAAAGTAAATATGGTCTGCATCATGATTACCATAAATAACTTTACTGGCACCAGGTTTACTTAATGATGTATCAACCGGTAATCCAAGAATCGCTTTGGCATGCAACTCGAATTCAGATTGTCTTTGAGATGCCATAGTGACCATACCGGTATCATGAGGTCTGGGACTCACCTCTGAGAACCATACTTCATCCTTCTTAATAAATAACTCAACACCAAAAATACCAAGCCCACCTAAGGAGTCCGTTATTGATTTGGCAATATTTTTTGACTTTTCCAATGCTGCTTTACTCATCGGTTGTGGCTGAAAACTTTCGACATAGTCTCCATTCTCTTGGTTATGCCCTATCGGGTCACAAAATTTTGTACAAACTTCACCATTCAAATCTTTAGATCTAACAGTGAGTAGTGTTATTTCATAGTCAAAATCAATTAAACTCTCTGCTATCACCACGCCTTGATCAACCCTTCCGCCAGTTGCTGCATGGTTCCAGGCAGATTTTATTTCACTTTCAGACTTTACTAGAGATTGTCCTTTTCCTGATGATGACATGGTCGGTTTAACAAAACATGGGAATTTAATTTGGTTTAAAATTAATTTTTTAAGTTCTTCGTAACTTCTTGCAAAACCATAATTTGATGTAGGAAGCCCTAATTCTTCAGATGCCAGCTTTCGAATACCTTCTCTATTCATTGTTAACTGAACTGCTTTTAAACTAGGAATTATCTTGGAATAACCCTTGCTATCTACTTCTGATAATAAATTTGTATTAATTGCCTCAATTTCTGGGACGATATAATGAGGCTTCTCTTTTTGAATAATTTCTCTTAGTTGCTTTTCATTTGTCATATCAATAACGTAAGCACGATGTGCAACTTGATGCCCTGGTGCATTTTGATAACGGTCAACAGCAATAACCTCCACACCTAGCCTTTGAAGTGAAATAATTACTTCCTTACCAAGCTCTCCAGCCCCTAGTAACATAACTTTTGTAGATAAAGAACTTAACGGCGTTCCAATGTCCATATATGAGCCTGTAATGTTATTGAACCAATTATAACAATAGATTTATGAAGATAATTATTTATAAAATTTTATTTTCTTTAGCTACATTATAAAAATCGAGTATATTTTTTATATTTAATTTTTGCTTAATTGATGTTTGATAATTTGCTGCTGTCTTATAACTTATATTTAGTTTTTCAGCGATTGAAAATAATTCTTCACCCGATGCTAGAGACTTGAAAATCTCAAATTCCTTATTATTTAAGTCCTTAATTCTTGAATCTTTAAATTCGTCTACATCTACCGATGCTGAAATAATAATTTCATTATTCATTACTTTCTCAATTGCATTGAGTAAATCATCTGATAGGTCATTTTTTAGAATATAGCCATCAGCACCCGCCTTTATCGCTTTATCAATAATCATAGAGTTGTCATGCATTGAGAGCATTAAGATCTTAATTTTTGGAAATCTTTTTTTAATTTGATTTGTTGACTCAATACCTCCTTTTCCAGGCATAGAGACATCCATAATGATTAGATCAACTTTATTTTTTTGTAAAAATTGATATGCCTCTTCCCCGGTACCTAAATCAGCAACTATATTTAGATTTGGAGTATTTTCAACAAGACGCTTAATACCTGCTCGAACAATTTCATGATCATCTACGATTAATAAATCTGTCATCTGCTAACTCAAATTAATAATTAATTTAAATAATTTCTTTTTGGAAACTTCTACGGTTCCGTTAATTTGATCTACACGTTCAGCTATACCAATGAGACCAAGGCCTTCTTGATTTGATGAGTCATCGTTAATACCATCGTTGCTTATCAAAATTCTTGTTCTGCCATTGTTTTCTAAATACTTTATGCTTATTTGAATTTTTGTAGGAGTTGAATGTTTAGCAATATTAGTAAGTGCTTCTTGAAAAATACGATAAAGATGAGCAGTTTTCTTTTTTGTTATTTTTTTAAAAGCCTTTTCATCCATTTGATATTCAAACTTAACTCCCTTAAATCGCCTTTTCCAATTTTCAAATAGCTCAATCAAAGCAGACTCAAATCCCAAATCTTCAATTAAGCCTAAATTAAGTTTTTTTATGATCTCCCTTGTGGACAGCATCATATTTTTTGATAATTGTATTACGTTAAATATAGCTTCATCACGAGATTTCTTCTTGGTTGATTTTGAAATTGAAGCTGCTTCTGCTTGCAATGCAGTTAATGACTGTCCTAGTTCATCGTGAAGATCTCTTGCTAATTCACTTTTTTCTTGTTCCTGAACATCAATTAAGTTTTGACTTAATTGATGAATCTTATTATTACTTTGCCTAAGATTATCGATCATACTATTGAATTTTTTTCCAATAATATCAAGCTCAAGAATATTTGATTTTTTAATCCTTGACTTGTAGTTTCCTGTTTCTAGTTTTTCAAAACCCTCAATAATTTTATTGATTGGTTTTATCATATAAGAAAAAAGAAGCAGCACTACAAAATTTATAACAACAAGAAAAGCAACTATGATCCAAAGACCTACTTTAATTTGTTGCCATATTTCTGCATACTCATAAATTGGCTCAGGTTTTATTAATATATAACCTGCGAGCTCCCCTCTTTGTTCAATATTAATTTTCGAGAAAAATATCTTATCTGAGAGACTTTCAATTATATTTATAAACAAAACTGGAGGAGGTTTAATTTCATCAGGTGTGTTTAATGTTTCTTCTAATAAAACATCATTTTCATCATAAAATTGAATTTTTAAATGGCGGATTCCTGACAATTCCGAGATACCTAATTCGTTATTTTCCCTTTGAAACAAATAAAAATCAGGATTTTTCTTTACTCCTTGTTCGATAGCAAATTCAGCAAGAGACATTGTAGATAAAACTTCTTCCCTGACATTTTTTTGGGTGACCATCATAATAGTCATCAGACCAATAAGTGTTGCAATTAAAAGTAAGGAATTAATGTAAATAAGAAGTTGTGATTTAAGGCTCATATAATACAAAAAAGATTAAAAACAATAATATACACCCGATACTTATAAAAAAAGGGCCTATAGCCCTTTTTTTATTTTTAATCATTTAGAATTCGTAACGTAATCCTACCCAGCCTGCTCTAGGGGCACCACCAACAAGTGAAGCTGTGGCAATTTCTTCTTCACTAAATGAGCGATCAGCATTTACTCTTGATTCAGCGATACGTCCGCCTGTGTAATATTTGTTATCAAATAAATTAGTGACCTTTGCGTATATCTTCCAACCATCAAACATATTTGAAAACTTATACTCAGAGTCTAAATTAACAACAGCGTAGCCAGGAACTTCACTTTGCAATCCATTAACTGATGAATCATTTTCTTGGTTTTCGTTCCCCATCATATATGATGAACTGAATGCGGTCATCGTTGCACCCAAATGCCATGCTGGATCTGGTTTATACACTGTTCTTAATTTGAAGCTATGTTTTGGGATATTCGGTAAATAATCACCATCCTCAACCTGAATCGCTCCATCATCCGCAGATGAATTATTTTCACTAACTAAAGTGAGATCAGTCCCATATTGAGCTTTTACATAGTTATAATTCATGCTTATAGTCCATGTTTCAAACGCTGTGCTCAAACCTACATCGATACCTTTTCTTGTTGTTTCTTCAACATTGTCAAAATACCCTGCTGTCGTATTTGCTTCGGTATAAATAAATAATATGTCATCATGGTTCGTAGCGCTGTAACCAGAAATGTTCCACGAAGTATTACTATTTAAAAAGCTTGTAAATCGCCCTCTAGCACCTGCCTCAAATGTTTTCGCAACAACTTGCTCAAGTGGTGGATCATCAGCCATTTGTGTGGGCAATGTACATGGGTTATCTGGGTTCGCACAACCAAGCTCTATACTTGTTGGCGCTCTATTAGCCTCATTATATGAAGCATAAGTACTGAGAGTATCAGTTGGAGTATAGGTAAGGCCAACAGATGGATTAAGTCGATCAAAGTCATGGTCACCAGTAAGTGAAGTTGCTCCACCCTCTCCGTTTAAAGTATCTTCATTACGAATATCTACGTAGTTATATCGTGCTGCCGTATTAATACTCCATTGATCATTTAAAGCATGATTATTTGTTGCAAAAATACTTGTTGTATAAGTTTTACCAGTCAATCCAGACGTTTGTTCTTTTTCTGCTGTTGCACCAGAAAAGAATCCACTTGGATCAAGCGTTGCAATATCTTGAGAAGATTGCTCAAAATTAACTTTTGAGTATTCAAAAGCTGCGCCAAAAATAAATTGATTACGTCTATCCAATAAATCTTCATCAAATGTTAATTGCCCATTAACGCCATAAGCATCAGATTTTGTTGTGGATCGGTTGATGACCCCTTCATTTTCATTGACATCGGCAAGGGTATCACACCCTTCACCTTCTTCTTCACCAACGTCATCTTCTTCACAATATTCATCGTTTAAGTCACCGTTATAAGTACTTTGATCAAGGTTTCGCCAGTATATGTTCCCTGACGCCATCAATGTATCACTCAAAAATTCTGTACCAGCTAATTGAACTTGGTTATATTGCGATCGTGTTTTATCAATGAGAGTATGAACGCCTTCCAAATCATCACCCAATAAGTATTTTGGTACCATACCGTTACCTACAAGGCTGTTATGCGCACCTGTATAACTCAGATCAATTCTTGTGTCCTCATCTTCATAGCCTAATTTTGCAAAACCTTGTTGTACTTCTGAAGGAGAAGGTTTTCTCCAACCATCTTCTTGAAAGTAGGAATAACCAGCATAGTAATCATATTTGTTGTCCTCAGAAACCCCACCTGATTCTATAAGACCTGTATTTCGCCCCCATGAACCTGTTGATCCTTCAATTGCATTTTTATCAAAAGTTCGACCGCTTTTTGTTTGTAAGCTTAAGGAGCCACCCAGTGTATTCAGACCATAAACAGGGTTTGATCCACCCACCAATTGCATATCATCAATAGCAAAATCTGGAATCGTATCCCATAGGACATTGTTACTAAAAGGCATATTTTGTCTCACACCATCAACATAGATAGACAAGCCCTGAGGATTACCCATTATCGGTGTTGCATTGTAACCACGATAATTGATTTCTAATTGATAAGGATTGCCACCGACTTCATTTACGGTAACGCCTTCAAGATTATTTACCATATAGTCAGCAATACTGACACCCGGCTGCTCTCTTATTTCTTCACCCGTAACAGTCTGAACTGCATACGGAACATCATTTACAGGTAACCCAATTGAGGGTAAAGCTGTTGGGGAGTAAACCTCAATGCTATCTATTTTGACTGATTCACCTGCAATGACGCCTGTCGGTAAAAGTAAACTTGTGATAGCAATTAAGCTTATCGCTTTAGAATTTTTTTTCATTTATATCAATCTTTATCGTAAATTATTGTTTATCGGAGGTATTTTATAGAAGTTTTCTTTAATTCTTAATAGGAATAATTCCTTATTTTTTAATTGCGCAACCAATTAATTTGGTAACCCTCTTCCCCTTTTATTGATTTGTATTTATGTTGAATAGCAAGATTCGGAACTGCAACTAATTGATTTTTTGCAAAAATTAAAGGAATCTGGCCTCTTTCCCAAATAGGAATATCAGCAGTTTGAAATAAATATTTTAGGCTTCGGCTGGGTTGGTCTGAAAAAGGCTTCAGTTTTTCACCGCCTGCCCTGCTTCTTACCCTAAGCGTTTTAACACCAAGTTTCGATAAAGATAACCCACCTTCTTTAATTTTTATAAATTGTAGTTTTGTTTTATTGGGTAAGTAAAGCTCTTCTTGACCAGACCATTTCAAATCAAATTTACTTGGATTAATGTCTAAACTAACAATAAAGAGTTTATTGTTATATGCACGAATAGATGCATCATCAGAAATTTTTAAATTTAAAGATGTATCCCTTTTTATCAAAAGTATTTGTTTATAGAGTTCGTCTATATTTCGTCTACTTGGCATTAATAAATTATTAAATGAAAGCCACCAACGAATTAAGTTTATTGCTCTAATCTTGGGAAGACTTTTTAAATCGGTAATGAATAAATACTTTCCATCATCTGACATAACACTTTTACTGTCATCCAATGCTACTAATTCATTTAGGTGATGACCTTCTGATATATTAATAGCCGAACGACTCATTGTTTCGATTGACGATGGATATCTAGATTCAATTAAAGGCAAAACTTTCTTGCGAATGAAATTTCTATCGAAATTTATATCTTGATTACTCTCATCTTTAATGTATTCAATTTTTTTATCTTTAGCATATTTTTCAAGTGTATCTTTTTTAATATAAAGCAAAGGTCGCCAAAACTTTCTTTTTGAATCAAATTCTGGCATCGCTGCTAATCCTTTTAAGCCTGCACCTCTTAATAGCTGAAGCATTAATGTCTCTGCCTGATCATTTTGATGGTGACCAAGTGCGACAATATCTTTTTGAGTTTCCTTTATTGCTTTATATCTTAATTTTCTAGCTTCGCCTTCTATACCTAATGAAGTTTTTTCATTAATTTTTACTTTTTCACTATGAAATTCAATGTCTAATAATTTACATTTTTCTTTACAAAAATTTAACCAATCATCTGCAGATGAGCTTAGGCCATGATGCACATGAATCGCCTTAAGTTTAAAATTTAATTTAGCTCGCATTTGTGAGAGAAGATGAATTAAAACAGAGGAATCTAACCCCCCACTAAATCCCATAAGAATTTCTAGATTTGAATTATCTTGTTTTAAGTTTTCAAGAAAAGATTGGTAAATTTTATCCTGAATTTCATTTTCATTTTCATTTTTCACTGTGACTGTGTTGCCCAAAGCTTGTTAATCGCTCATATCTATTTTTAAGTAAATCATCAGTTGGAATTGTCATTAATTGCATCAATTGATCTTTTAGAGTTTTTTTAACATTTTTCATTGTCATTGCATAATCTCTATGTGCGCCGCCTAATGGCTCTGACACAATTTCATCTACTAAGCCTAATTTTTTTAATTTCGCAGATGTAATACCAAGACTCTCAGCAGCAACCTCTGCCATTTCAGCTTTTTTCCAAAGAATAGAGGCACAGCCTTCAGGCGAAATAACCGAGTAAGTTGAAAATTCCAACATCGCTAAATAATCAGAAACACCCAAGGCTAGTGCACCACCCGAACCGCCTTCACCAATCACAATTGAAATAATGGGCACTTGAAGCTCAGTCATCACATACAAATTCCTTGCAATCGCCTCTGACTGTCCACGCTCCTCAGCACCAACACCTGGATAAGCACCGGGTGTATCGATCAAAGTGATGATGGGTAAGGAAAATTTTTCTGCGAGTTTAAATAACCTTAGAGCTTTTCTATAACCCTCTGGCCTTGGCATACCAAAATTTCTGTGCTGCCTCTCTTTAATATCACGGCCCTTTTGATGACCAATGACCATCACAGAATGACCCTCAAAGTCTGCAAGTCCGCCAATAATAGCTGGATCATCAGAATAAGTTCTGTCGCCATGCAATTCTTTAAAATTTTTAAAAATTGCATCAATATAGTCTTGTGTATAGGGTCTTTGCGGGTGTCTGGAAACTTGAGAAATTTGCCATGCAGTTAAATTATCAAAAATTTGGTGTTGCATTGATTCTAGTTTTTCTTGAAGAGAATTTAACTCTTTATTTACGTCGATGGTTGGATGGTCATCGTGCGCTTTCTTCAAACTTTCAATTTTAGCTTCAAGTGTTTCGACAGGTTTTTCAAATTCCAAATAGGTACGCTTCATAATCTCAAATCAGGCCATAAATAATTTGCTAATTATAAAGTATTTTAACGTTGTCATCTTCGAATGATGCAACAAGACCAAAAATTAAATCCTCATGAAGTGCAACCGACCACTCAGGTCCTAACATGAGCTCCACTTTTCCTTGTTGATTCTGATACTCAACCTTGACCCGACATTTCTTAATATCTGCACCAAAAGCTCCATTACAAAATGGCTTAAGTAGATTTTTAAGCTCATCGGGTTTTGCTTGCCTATTTAAAGTAATTTTTAATAACTGTGCCTTTGTGCTCTGGATACTTAAAAGATCAAACGCTTTGATTACATTAATTCTATTCCCACCGGTAAAGTCATCATGACTCACTCTGCCTTCAACAAACAATAATTGATCTTCCTTAATCAGCTCATAAAAATCATTCAGCACTTTGCTTCCAACCACCATATCCATGCGACCTTCTGAGTCATCCAGTGTAATAATTGCAATTTTTCCACGGCTTGTCATTTTAAACCTGACATCAGAAATAATGCCCGCAACCAGATAAGGCGCCTCCCTAGGGATCAAATCAGATAATTTTGTTGGAATAAATTCACGAATCATTTTCTTATAGTAGGTAAAAGGATGTCCGCTAAAATAAAAACCTAAGGCCTCTTTTTCTTCCAACAATTGTTTTTGCGTATCCCAGGGTGCTACATTCACTAATTCTATTTGTTGCTCTTCAGCAGTATCAAAAAGATTATTCTGACCTATATTTGCATTTGCTTGGTCAGCGTAATTAATCGCTAAACTAATACTTGCAAGCAATGATGCTCTATTATTTTCAATCTCGTCAAACGCACCTGCTTTTATTAAAGACTCAATGACCCTTCGGTTTACCTTCCTTAAATCTAGTCGCGATGTAAAATCAAAGAGAGATTTAAATGGTCCACTCTTCTGTCTTTCTTGGAGAATCTCTTCGATAGCAATTTGGCCTGAGCCCTTTAGTGCACCGAGACCATATAAAATTTGCGTTTGATTGACCGTCACAAACTTGAATTGACTTTGATTGATATTGGGGGGAAGTAACTCCACTTGATTCCTAGCACAATCATCGAATAATAAGTGCACATTGTCTGTGTTATTCATATCCGCCGACATTGAGGCGGCTATAAATGATGAAGCGAAATGCGTTTTTAGATAAGCAGTTTGGTAAGCAATTTTTGCATAGGCAGCTGCGTGGGATTTATTAAATCCATAACCTGCAAATTTTTCTAAAAGATCAAATAAATCATTCGCCTGCCTTTCATTAAGATTATTCTTCGTTGCCCCTTCTATAAAATTGGCTCTCTGTGCATCCATTTCCTCAACTTTCTTCTTACCCATAGCCCTTCTAAGTAAGTCGGCACTCCCTAGGGTATAACCGGCAACTACTTGAGCAATTTGCATCACCTGTTCCTGATACACCGCAATTCCATATGTCTCTTTTAAGATCTCTTTTGTTGCAGGGTGGGGATAAGAAACAGCATCAATGCCATGTTTTCTTCGACAAAATTCAGGGATGAGGTCCATAGGCCCTGGCCGATAAAGTGCAACTAAAGCAATAATATCTTCAAAACAATCTGGTTTTGCCTGCTTCAGCATATCCTTCATGCCTCTTGATTCTAGCTGAAAGACTGCCGTTGTATTT
>Ga0206123_10001497_pt1 | contig 21826 bp, 6 predicted proteins | sample Helgoland_Spring_2_FD_160086 | JGI IMG/M metagenome (GOLD analysis project Ga0206123, IMG submission 160086) | Pelagic subsurface seawater microbial communities from Kabeltonne, Helgoland, North Sea - Helgoland_Spring_Bloom_20160316_1 | ecosystem: Environmental > Aquatic > Marine > Epipelagic ...
GAAACGCTTATTCTATCCATTGAACTACGGGGCCATGCCTCTGAATGTGCTAGCGCAGTGAGCTTTTGAATCGCCGGGGCGCTGGTCGGAGGAAGGAAAGAAGTGCGCCCAGTAGGACTTGAACCTACGACCAATGGATTATGAGTCCACTGCTCTAACCAACTGAGCTATGGGCGCGCTCTCGGCCGCAAAGGTAATTGGTTCAGCGCTGAGATGATGCCTATTGTACCAACGAGATGCGCAACAACTTCCATTTTTCTCCTTGCCACACGCGAACGATGCAAATCCTTTGCCGGATTGCGTCAGTTTCAGTCAATTGTCGGCCGCTCGTATCGAACCACTCCACGCGGTCGTACGGGCGGTTGCTGGTGATGGAAGCAGTCACGGGATTCCACCACACACGCCACGCGTTGGGGGATTGTTCGCTGACGGCCGTCACGACAAATGTCAATAAATCGCTCTGAGCAGAGCAGCCATAGGCGTTGGTGACCTGGAGGTAGTAGGTCTGACCGACTTGGGGATTGGCAAACAGCAGGCCTGTTGCGCCTTCGACGGGCAGGCCGTCGGCGGTGTACCATTGGAGGGTGTTGGACCCCGATCCCGTGTTGTTGGCTAAGAAGGCGTTGCTGGCAAAATCAATGAAGATTTCGGGGGTGGGGGGACTGGAGAATACAGCGATGTTGACCGATAAGGAGTCGCTGCAGCCGGCGTTGCTCACGGCGTACGACACGGTGAAATCCCCCGGAGGGTTGACCAAACTGGGATCAAAGAACGCACCGACCACGCCCTCTCCATACCACGTACCCCCTTCCGTCGCTGCCGTGAGTGGCATGGGGCCGTCGTTGGCGCACATGGAACTGGAGCAGAAAATCGTCGCGTCTGGTGTGGCCAGCACTTCCACGGTACACGAGATCGCCTCCTCCCCGATGGTGTAGGTGATTTCATGCACTCCAATCCCGGCTGCTGCCGGATCCCAGTACACTCCGTTCACCCCCGGACCGGAAATGACGCCGCCGGGAGGTCCCCACTCCAACGATTGAACCGATCCATCGATACAGGCATCCGCTGGGCAAACGATGTAGGGAATGACTTCCAACGCAAAATCGTACACGACGGACGGATCGCTGAAGGCGGCGATTGGCGCTCCATTGGTGTTGGCCCATCCTTCCAAATACTCCGGCGCCTCGTCATTGGGATACGTCGCTTCACCTCCCGTGAGTGCCTGCCAAATGCGCAACGTAAAGGGCTCTCCGGTGGTGATGCCTTCGTCGAGGTCGGTGGTCGTGGCATCATCGCCGTACACCGCCAAATTGAAATACGCCCAGCCCTCGTTGATGATGACGGGCGCTGCGCCAGCGCAATTCCCAGCCGCGTCAAATGCTCCAATCCAGTCCGCAGCAGCGGCGGGTGTGCCGTTGATGGTCGCTTGACCGAGCACGACGCCTGAAGCGTTGGTGGGTGTCCATTGCCATGTGGCGGGTTGGGCGAGAGCCGTTGGAGCAAACGCCAAAATGAGTATTGAACCTACAATGGCCCGTGTTAACGCCTTCATGGCATGAATTTACGTGATTTTCTCACTCTTCACATTCCAAGCCAAAATCACCGAGAACGATCAATAAATCAGTCACCTCAACCAACCCGTTGCCGTTGAGGTCGCTTGGGCAATTTGCGTTGTTTGATCCGTCTTCACAAACACACATCTGATTGGCAGCATCCCAAACCGTCGAACCGCCACAGGCGATCGCGCCGAGATTGCAATCATTTCCAAACAATGGATACACGCAACTTTGATCGGCACACAGCACATCGGGATTGAAATTGCATGCGTTTTGATCCATGCAGCCCGCTCCAGTATCGTAAGGAAGGCAGCTCTGGTCGTCACACCCCGCGAGCGGATCGTAGTTGCAAGCGCCTTGATCTGTGCAGCCCGGAAGGGTGCATGAGTCGTCATCAAACACAGCGGTGGGATCGTAATTGCAGGCTTCTGGATTGGTGCAACCGGACTCTTCTATACAGTTGCCAAAGTCGATTCCCCAGGCAAACAAATATCCGTCATCAGCCCCCCAAAGATCGCAAATCTCAATCTGCCATACCCCATCAACCGGACATCCTTCAAGCAATGAAAAGGGCTGAGCAGATTCATACATACCAGCGGGAAGTGTACCCCCAGCGTTGTCAGCCCACGTGCCATTGGTAGCTGTTGGAGACCAAGAATAATCCCACCCAACGCCTGGTCCCGTACCATCTAATTGGTCCGGAATACCGATTTGAGTGCCTCCTCCTCCTTGCTGATGGACCGCCAAGCTTTGGCCATTGGGACATGTGTAGGTGATGATCAAATCGCCCATATAGCTGTGCTCCATGTTCACAAAAAACGAAACGTCTGACGCCTCAGAGACGATTGCGCTTGGGTCTCCGATTGAAACTTCTGTTTCCCATGAAAAGCAAGACGTTTGATCATCCGGAATGGGCGCGCCATCTCCAAGATCCACATAGGCGCAGAGCTCTTCTTCGGGGGGGGCGCAATTGGCAACGACCATGACTTCAACCGTTGCCGATTGACCGCATTCATCCTGAACCACTAATACGAATGTCGCATCGTCAATGATGACGGCGTTTAATGTCGCGTCTGTATCTACCAAAGATCCTGCCTCGGAGTACCATGCAAAATTCAATAAACCGTTGCCGGTAGCTTCTGCTGGGATAGAAATTACAGATTCGCATTCTGCGAGAACGGTATCCTGAACTTCAATTTCAATTGGCGCTACATTGTAAAGAACGGCCACGCTATCCGATGCTTCCATCCCACAAGCATCCGTCACGGTGACAAAAACCTCCTCGACATTTTGCCAAGCGCTCAGGCTAAGAATTGATGGGTCAAGCCAAGATGCAAACAACGCATTCCCGTCCTGATCTTCCCACGCATATTGATAGTATCCTCCTTGGGCTGTGTCATAGTTTCCCCCGGATGCTATAGCCTGAATATCAACCACTTCATTGCATGAAAGGGCAATTGAATCATTCAATACATTGACTTCAAGCAGATCAACTCCCACCACATTGACCTCAATGATCGCGCCTTGTGACGCTGTCCCACATGTATCTCCTACGATGACTCCACAGCTCCAAAGGCCTGCTGAATCTGGCTCAAACATAAATGGCGCCCCTTCTTGGTCGTTGCAAAGCCAATCATAAGTGTAAACTCCATATCCACCGCTCACAATAGGTGCTAGCTCAATGGCACCTCCCAAACACATTTGGGTGTCGTAACCATTGACCACGAGCGCCGGTGGATTGTCCGCAATGTAGAAGCTAAATACTGAGACTAACCCCATCCCATCGCACGCTAGTGGATTTTGGATTTGCAATTCTATCAACTCCAATTCCTCTTCGATGTCGTCAATGGCCGCAACAAATTCAATGTTCAAGGAACTCTGAAAAGGTTGGAAAACAACGGAATCAGGCAATGGAAGCAACGATCCATCTGGTTGAAGCTGACCGTAATCTACCCCATTCAATGCCTCACCGTTGTCGTAAGTGATTTGAATGGTTTGCGGCTGCTCAAGCGGAGAGTCCAATGGACGTTCAATCGTTATGCTTGCCTCTCCGCATTGCTCATAGATCGTATTCGTGTCCGGCCCGCCAATGTCAGTCCCCAAATCAATTTCAGCAATGACGTTGGATTCGAAACTCCCCTGCTCAATGACAACGACCGATTCCAAAGCGGTATCGCTACCGTCTGCTATAGCGAGCTTGATGTGATAGGTTTCTCCGCATTGAACGGCGTATTCAGCCGTAAATGAAGTTGTGTACCCATTGATGCAAATGCCTTGCCCTGACTGGTTGTTGATGTAGTATTCCGAATTCAAACTGGAATTGACGGATGAAACCGTGATCGGAAGGGCCGGATCAGTGTCCGGAACCACCGCGATGTTCACCGCACCATCAGGAAATTCTGCCGGGCTCGAATACGTCCCATTGATTCCGGGGCCACTCAAGAAAAATGCAAAAACATCATTGTATTGCGTATTGATCCAAGTGTCATATTCATCGGATCCAAAAGCGTAATTGAAACGAATCGAATCCCCTGAAGCCGTAAAATCAAATTCCAATGTGCTCACATCGTTCACAGAGCTAACCGAAAACGATTCACCAATCAGCGGTGGAACCGAATTGGCAACTGCCAATAAATCCGGGTCGCTGTTACCCATCCCCAGGCAGCCGGTGCATTGCACAAAACCACTCGGGCACCCCAAATTTTCGGCCGCATCCGAACTCATCACAAGCCCCGTCGGTATCGAAAAGGAATCTTCTGCTCCGGTCAACATTCCAAGTTGCTCGGACCCTCCCGAATATGTGATGTTCGATGCTTGAACTCCCGTTCCAAGTAACACATCGTTCACGTACTGCTCGATTGTCAAGCCTGATTCCACTTGCACTTGAGCGGCCAGCGAAAATTGGAAGAATCCAAAGAGCATCAAGAGGAGGCAACGCATTGTGTGATTTTTCATTTCTTCAATCTATTGGGGGTCATTCTTGGGTCGACCGTTGGAGTTGGCGAATCGTCAATTTCGCTTGAGCACCGGCGCGGTCAGTAAGACCTCATCGCCTTTGAATATTTTGCACGTGTACATTCCCGGCGCTAGGCCTGATACGTCCCATGTGCCATTCAATGCGCCTTTGGCCTGCCAACCCATGGGTTGCTGAGCCACCACTTTGCCCATGGCATCCGTCAACTCGCAGAAGACGTGCCCAGGTGTTTCGAGCGTCGCACTCACTTGCAATGTTTCGGAGAACGGATTCGGGAAGACCGAAGCCATTTCCTTGGCCGCTCCAAATGTCAAATTCATGTACTTCACATCCATCTGACCTGAGTAGGTCATTGTCTGGTCCGCTCGCTGGCCGTGGTGTTCGAAATGCAACGGTTCGCCCACTTGCAACCCTTCAATGCCGTCCGTGGCCGGATCGTCGCCGAAGAGTGCTTTGGTCATGAGGTAGCCGCCTTCGAGGACGGACAGGTTTGCGACCACACTTTCGTCCGACCGGCGAACTTGTACTTGCGTGCCCGCGGCATGCGTCAAGTCCGACGTGCCGTTGACGAGCATGAAGTTGGGATTGGCGTGTTGTGCGGGAGCGCCGGTGAGCGCTGCGAGCGGCTCATTGATGCCGTCCGTGTCGAGGCCGTTGGGATCGAACGCTTCGTAGACCTTGACCCAGTAGCCGAAGCCGTTTTCGAGGGCGATGAGGCTGTTGAGGAAGGACAAGCCGTTGGGATCGAAGTAGGTCGATCCTTCATTGTATCCGGTTACATAATCCAGCGTTCCCTCGGCGATGAAGTCCGCGAAGTAGCCCGCAGGCGATGCATCGGCAGCGTTCGGGAAGCCGATGATGTTCCAACCGGCATTGAGGGCCGGGAGGAAGTTTGTGGGGAGCGAAGCGCCGCTGATTTCGAGGGTGTCCTGTTCGGCGACGCGCACCCAGTAGCCTTGGCCGTTGGTGAGCGCGCTCAAGGAGTTGAGGAAGGACAGCCCTTCGGGATCGTAGAATTGGACGCCCGCAGCATTGAATCCTGTGACAAAGTCCAAATTCCCTGGATTCAAAGAGGCAAACACCGCAGACACCTCAGAATCTGTGGGGATTCGATCTGTTGAAATGAGGTTCCATCCGGCATGCAACGGGATGATATCCAATCCCAATGGCGGAGTCAACGTCACCGTTGCTGGGTTGCTGGGATTGCCGTTGATGTCTGTATGAATCACCGTGTACACGTATGTATCGCCCGGCACAATGGCCGCATCCACGATGACGGTATCACTGTTGAGCTGGATGCTAAACCCAGCGTCGTTGAATACCGATGTGTACGCATAGTCTGCTTCCTCAGGGGATGACCAATGCACTTGTGCGATCGGCTCCTCTGACTCCTCGTCCAGGATGATCCCATTGATCTCGGGATCGGCTGGTGCCAGGTTGTCGATGGCACAGGCCCCTGCTACATCAGAAATCCAGTAGATATTGTCGTCCGTCGTATGGGAAAGGACAATAAAGTTTGTCATACATCCCGGGTCATCGGGGTAGCTATTGACCAACGTGGCAGCCGTGTAGCCATATTGGTTGAATCCTTGGGCGGGCACAGTACCAATTTGTTCCCAATTGCCGTTGGATACATCGATGAGCGTGTCGGAATCAACAGCCAGATCACGCCAAATACTGTAGTAGGAGATGTTGAATCCTAGCCCCCCAAAATCAAACGGTGAGGATGAAAATTGAATCCCGAGCAGGCCGCCTTGGTCGTTGGGGATATCAAACACATCGGTGATGGTCACCGAACCGTCCGGCGGCGCTTGACCGCCCCAGTATGCATTGGATGGACCTCCGTACATGCCCATGTCGGCCCGTGAACTTCCGAGCCCGAGTGGGATGTGTGCGTCTTGTTCCCACGGCATGCCGCCGTCTACGCACGGTGAATACGGATCGAGGTGGCCATTGTCGTCAATCAATACGGGATCGGTGCCGATGCAGCCGTCTCCCCAAGCAAATTCATAGTTGGTCAAGAGGGCATTGATGCCTTGGACGTTGGTGAAACTCACCGCATACGAATTGTATGTGGTCATCTGCGGCACCCCGCCGTTGAACCATACGATGCTGTTGTTGACCGTGGAGAAGTCTCCTGTGAAGATACCCGTTCCCACATTGTGCAAGATGTCGCTGTAATTGATGGTCGCCGCCCCCAATGTGCGGATGCCGTTGCTCCCGTTGTAACCGATCAGGGAATTGTCCACTGCGAGCGTGCTTCCGCTGCCCATGTCGATGCCGTCTCCGCCGTTGTCGCGGAAAAAACTGTAATCCACATCCATGGTGTTGTTGCTTCCTGAAAGGCGAATGCCGTCACCGCCGTTATCAGCGAACTGAACTTGGTACATCGTGGCGGAGGAGCTGTCGCCCGGAGCTTCGATGCCGTCACCGGCATTGCCCGTCACAAAGAGGGAATCTGCTGTCAGGGTCAAAACGGCATTGGTATGGATCCCGTCTCCGCCGTTGCCGTCGATCACGTCCTCCGTTGAAGTCCAATCCAAGTCGCCATTTACATAAATCCCGTCTCCGCCGTTACCGTCGATCACGTCCTCTGTTGAAGTCCAAGAGGTGGTGAGTGATTCAACATGCAAGCCATCCAATGCGTGGTCGCTGACGGAGGCGTTATTCGATTCAATGGTCACATCATCGGCATAGAGTCCAAGTCCGTGGCTGTCTTTGTCACGGGTTGTGTTTTTTGCAATCGAGCTGTTGTCCAAGACCACCGACAAGGAGTCATTCACACTGTGGAAATCGCCAGTGTAAGTGGTGTTGTGTAGCTCGATTCCGCCTGTGGAAAGAGACGCAGTATTAGCAGCAGCAGCGTATGCTGGAACATCCACCCCGCCGACAATATCGTAAAAGCTCGTGGTGAGGACGAAGTCATCGATTCTACAATGAGAATAGTATCTATAATAGTACTCAATTTTAAATTGGACATTTTCAGTTCCTTCAGGAGGAGACAGCGTGAAACTTAAATCGTACCACTGAGTGTCATTATTGTTATAATTCTCTCCAATCTCTAACCATGTCCCACCATTGTAGCTTACATAGTGGGTCATATATCTCACAGATGTGGTATAGAAATCCATTTGTGAGCGATAACTCACATGCTCGAATAATTCATCGCTATTGGCTGTAAGCACCGGTGAATAAATGTTTGTCGTGTAGTGACTCCATTGGCCACCCCCTTGGCCGTAAACAGAATAGTTTTGATTAACAGTGGATCCATCGAACTCTCCGTCGGAACTCCATCCCTGCCCGTTGTTGTCCGAAAAGTCCTCGCTGTACTTTCCAAAGTGATCCGCTGCATTTTCGTTTTCGTAGAGGTACTCGTAGCCATTCATCAAATCCAGCCAATACGCAAGGGAATCTTGAGAATTGTCATTTCCGTTACGAAAGTTTCTGTAATCGACATCTACAAACTCTAACTCATTTGTCTCCGTCACAGCGGTATGCGTCAAGACCATCTGGTCCGCGGAGGTATGTGAAAGCAATTCGCCGCAGGTGATTTGCACCTCATTGCCTTCTTCTCCATTGGCGAAGAAGCCGCCGAAGACTTCGATGTCAAGCGAGTCGCCGAGGACGATGACGCCGGGTTCGATGGTGAGGGTGCAACTGTCGGGAACGACGATATCCGAGGTCAATTGGTAGGGGCTGTTGACGAGGCTCCAGGTGCCGCAGACTTCACCGCCCACCTCGCTGATGGCGGAGACGAGGCAGAGCGCTTCGAGGACGGGGTTGAATGGGTCGCTCGTGGTGATTGTCAAGTTCACTTCGTACACACCGCTCAGCTCGCTATAGAACGTTATGGGAACCAATGCGGTGTCGCCTGAGGCCACGATGATTCCTCCAGAGGCGCTGACCGCAGCGTTGTCGCTTTCGATGGTATCAATGTACAACGACCCGATTCCCGTGCTCGCGATGGGCAAGTAGGCTGTCGACGAGCTATTGACCGACACCGTTCCAAAGTCCACGGTATCCGCCAACAATTCCGCTCCGGGAAGCGTTCCTTCCGCCACAATGTGAAGCACATCCGTACCAAAAGCGCTCCCTGTCGCCGTCAGATCCATGACGAAGGTATTGACCGCTATGGGACTGAATGACAAGGTCGTGGTTGCGCTCCCTTCTGCTGGAACGACCAACGGGCTGGGCGCCACACTGACCGGATCGCTGATCCCTGTGAAGGTGACCGTCTGCTCCACAGAAAGCGTATTGCTCAGTGTCAATTGCACCGTCGATGTGGAATCAATGGTCGTCGGAGGCATGACCAGCGAATCCAAAGAAAAGGACATCTGCGCGTGGCCCATCCAAGGGAAGAGCAGGGCCGCTGTAAGGAGGAGAAGGAGGCGATTCATGACCATTTTTTATTGGCGAATGATGCGAGAAGAAGCGTGTTCAACGCCATCCACTAACAAGCGCACAGTGTAAGAACCTGAAGCCAAATCGGAACCGGTCCAAAGGACTGTTTGAGGGCCCTCTGCCTGCGTTCCATTCCAAATTACATCCAACGTTCGACCCATCAAGTCCGTGATTTCGAGCGCAACGTTTCCAGCAGCAGGCACTTCAAATTCGATGCGGCATGATCCTTTGAATGGATTCGGATAAGCACTGAGCAAGAGCGACTCCCTTCCAAATGTGAGCGCCAGCTGCTTCACGTCCATCTGACCGGAATAGGTCAAGTCTTGGTCCGCGCGTTGGCCGTGGTATTCAAAATGCAGCACTTCGTTCAAGGCCAGCCCTTCGATCTGCGCAGTCGCCGCATCATCGCCGTAAAGCGCGGTGGTCATCACATAACCGCCTTCCAAAATGGGCAGGACGGCCACCACCTCATCGGCAGCGTTCATGACCTCGATCACTTCGCCGGCGGCATGCGTTAAGTCCGACGTGCCGTTGACAAGCATAAAGTTGGGGTTGGCGTGCTGTGTGGGAGCGCCGGTCAAAGCCGCCAGCGGCTCGTCGCCTATAAGAACCATCCCGTTGGGATCGAACGCTTCCGAGACCTTGACCCAGTAGCCGAAGCCGTTTTCGAGGGCTGCGAGGCTGTTGAGGAAGGACAACCCGTTGGGATCGAAGTAGCTCGATCCTTCATTGTATCCGGTCACATAATCCAGCGTTCCCTCCGCGATGAAGTCCGCGAAATAGCCCGCAGGCGATGCGTCGGATTCGTTGGGGTAACCGATGATGTTCCAACCGGCGTTGAGGGACGGGAGGTAGTTTGTGGGGAGCGAAGCGCCGCTGATTTCGAGGGTGTCCTGTTCGGTGACGCGCACCCAGTAGCCTTGGCCGTTGGTGAGCGCGCTCAAGGAGTTGAGGAAGGTGAATCCACTCGGGTCGTAAAACTCAACACCATTGTCATAGCCGGTGATGTACTCCAAATTGCCCGGCTCCAAGGTCGCAAAGACTGCTTCTACGGATGCGTCGGTCGGAATGCGATCCGTTGAAATCAAATTCCATCCCGCCTGCAATGCAATGACATCGACCCCCGCAGGGATGTCGAGAGTAATCGTGGACGGATCGCTCGCATTGCCATTGACGTCATAATTGACCGCCGTGTAGGTATACGAATTGCCCGCTTGAACCGCAGCGTCCAGCACCAACGTGTCGGTGCCCACTTCCGCCGAAAATCCATCCTCGTTGAAGATCTCTGTGTAATCGTAGTCTTCCTCGGTGGGTGCAGCCCAACTGATCTGCGCTTCGCCCGTTTCGAGGATGAGGCCGTTGAGTTCAGGATCATCCGGAGCGAGGTTGTCGACGGCTTCGCCGCACACCACGTTGGAAATCCAATACGTGTCATCGTCGGCGGTGTGCGCCGCAACGAAATAGCAGCTCGAGAAATCACCGAACGCATTGGTGTTGCCCAGAGCCGGGGCCTGGTAGGCGTAATTGTTGAGACTCAAAGAAGGCATCTCGCCCAACAATTCCCAGTTGCCATCCGCTACATCCGTGATGGGGGCGCCGGTCGGGTCAAAATGCCGCCAAAACGCGTAATGCGTGACGTTGTTGACCAGGTCGTTGTTGTCATAAAAACTCGAGCTAAAGGTCAATCCCACGGTGTTGCCTTGATCCTGCGGGGTGTCTTCCACCGCTTGCAAAGTGCTCGCACCATCTGGTAAAGCGAGGCCGCCCCAATAGCCGTTGTCAGGACCACCGTACATGCCCATGTCGGCACGCACGCCGCCCAAACCATACGGCATGTGCGCGTCCATTAACCACGGCTGACCGCCGTCCACGCATGGGGAATAGGTGTTGAGGTGCAAGTCATCGTCTGCGAACAAAGGATCAGCTTCGATGACGCCTTCCCCCCAGTAAAACTGGCCGCTGCCCGTAACGCCATAGCCGCTTTGGCCTTGGACCGTCGAGTAGCTGGTAGAAATGACACCGCCTCCGATGTCAATCTGTGTGTAGTTCGTTTCGTTGTTGCCCCACAAAACGCTGTTGTTGAGCGTATGGAAATTGTTGCCTGTGAGCACGAGGCCCGTGCCGCCGTTGAAGGCGAGATTGCAGTGGTTGAGCGTGGTGGGGGAACCGGACTGGATGCCTTGTCCGCCGTTGTTGAGCAGGCGGCAATTGTCCATGTTCATCGTGCCAGTGTTTTCCAAATCCACTCCGTGGCTGCCATTGCCGTCGATGCGCGCGTAATCAAAATCGATGACGCTCCCGTTGGCAGCCGCCAACCCACGTGCGCCATTGTTCCAAATTTCAATGCCGTAGATGGTCAAGTTTGAGTTGGCTCCAACGTCAATGCCGTCCTCTCCGTTGTCCTGAATCACATCCTCCGTTGAAGTCCAATCCAAGTCGCCATTGACGAAGATGCCATCACCGCCGTTGCCGTCGATCACGTCCTCTGTTGAAGTCCAAGCCGTCGTTTCGGATTCGATGTGCAAGCCATCCAACGAATGGCTCGCAATCGATGCATTGACAGATTCCAACACCACATCATCCGCATACAATCCCAAGCCGTGGCCGTCCTTTTCACGATTTGCGTTTTTTGCAATCGAGCTGTTATCCAAGACCACCGACAAGGAGTCATTGACGCTGTGGAAGTCGCCAGTGTAGGTGGTGTTGTGAAGCTCGATTCCGCCGGTGGAGAGAGACGACGCAGCAGCAGCAGCAGATACTGGAAGATCCACCCCGCCAACTATATCGTAAAAATTCGTGGTGAGGACGAAGTCATCGATTCTACAATCAGAATAGTACCGATAATAGTACTCAATTTTAAATTGGACATTTTCAGTTCCTTCAGGAGGAGACAGCGTGAAACTTAAATCGTACCACTGATTGTCATCATTGTTATAATTCTGTTCAAACTGTACCCATGTCCCACCATTGTAGCTTACATAGTGGGTCATATATCTCGTACTTGTAGTCCAGAAATCCATTTGTGAGCGATAACTCACATGCTCGAATAATTCATCGCTATTGGCTGTAAGCACCGGTGAATAAATGTTTGTCGTGTAGTAATTGCTTGAGCTTCCCCCTTGGCCGTAAACAGAATAGTTTTGATTAACAGTGGATCCATCGAACTCTCCGTCGAAACTCCATCCCTGCCCGTTGTTGTCCGAAAAGTCTTCGCTGTACTTTCCAATGTGATTCGCTGCATTTTCGTTTTCGTAGAGGTACTCGTAGCCATCCATCAAATCCAGCCAATACGGAAGGGAATCTTGAGAATATTCATTTACGTTACGAAAGTTTCTGTAATCGACATCTGCAAACTCTAACTCATTTGTCTCCGTCACAGCGGTATGCGTCAAGACCATCTGGTCCGCGGAGGTATGCGAAAGCAATTCGCCGCAGGTGATGGTAACGGGAGCTTCCTCGTTGCCGTTGGTATAGAAGCCGCCGAAAACTTCGATGTCGAAGTCATTGCCAATGACCTCGGTGCCTGCCTCAAGGGTGAGGGTGCAGCCGTCAGGAACCACCACATCCCCCACCAACGTATACGGGCTGTTGACAGCCGTCCACACCATGTCGCAGATGTCGCCGCTCACTTCTGAGATGCCCGTTCCGCTGAGGGTGATGACCACCTGAGCATTGTTGGGATCGTTGGTGTGCAGGGTCGCAGTACCGGTTTGGTTGCCCGCGCCAGTAGGCGAAAAGAGGAAGGTCAAACTTTCGGTTGTCCCCTCCGGAATGCTAAAGACGGAAGCTGCCGAATCCACGCTAAACGCCGCGTTCGAAAACTCAATCAAGGATATGGATCCATCGCCATTGCCCGAACTGGTGAAGCTGACCACTTCCGATGACGTTTGGCCAATCGCCGTGGTATCAAACGCCAACGATTCCGGAGTCCATTCGAGGACGACCTGAATGCCTGTCCCGGAAACGACTAGTTCAGCACTTCCAAAAATGCTGCCCACCACCGTCAAGGTGTCCGAAAAAGCCCCCAACGAGGTGGGGCTGAATTGGAGCGAAAGGTTCAGGGTGTCCAAAGCTGGAATGACTTGCGGCGTGTTGTCTGTCAACGCAAAAGGCGCCGAAAGCCCACCGAAATACACGGTTTGTTCCACACCGACGGTATTGACCAACTCCAGTTCCAACACGGTGGTTGAATCAACCGTTGTAGCCGTGAAGTCATAGGAGGCGTCGGTGAGGAATACCACGCCCGTGCCGGTTTGGCTCCAACCCGTGAAGCCCGCCATACAGGCCAGGCAAAAAATGATGAATTGTTTCATGATCGAGGATTTGGGAAGATTCGTTGAATGCATGCGTTCTATGAATTATTCTGAGTCTTTCAAGCAACGAACGGATGCCCCGTATCCATTGCCAATAAGTTTTCTGTCTATTTGATCGTTGCTGGTTGCCAGCTCGCGCACCCATGTTGAGCCACCTTGCGGGGTGCCTGTCCATAAGAAGGCCGCCGTGTTGAATGAACCGAAGCTTCCGAAGCTAAATCGTTGGCCTCCAGCCACTCCGTCAAAACCAACGGCATTGGTTCCATTCCAAGAAGGAGAATCAGCAACCGAAGATTTCAATTGTGCCCCTTGGTCGGTACCACGATCGCCCGTTGTTTCCAGTGCGCTCGCTTCCATACCCAACTCCGACTCCAGCACCATCCATTCTGTATCAGACGCGATGTGCCAATCCGTTGGGCACAATCCCCGTTCATCTTGCACGGCATATCCGTTGTACAAATAGCCGAAGTCCACCGCATTGGACTCGTCATTGGCTTGAACTGCTCGCGCTGGAAGGTCGTCTGCCCCTGCGAGGTACCAATCAAAGCCCACTTCAATCGCTTCAATGACATCTCCATTGGTAAATGCGCCTGACCGCAAATTGTCCTGGAACCAACACTGATCACCAATAACCACAAGGCTGTATTCTACGTCTTGGAAGGTGATGCTCGTGAGGTTATTGCACGGGTCAATGATGATGATGCAGCTTCCATCATCAAATTCCGCCAAAGGATCGTAGTTCTCAGCAACAGGATCGGTACACCCAAATGTTTGCGGGCACTGAAGGCCATAGACACTCAACATGAGCAGTAAATCTTCCGTTCCGCGGTTGCCATTGCCATCCAAGTCCGCAAAGCAACTTGGCACCGCAATGCACTCTTCCCATTCCGGCACCCAGATCGTTCCTTCACCACAATAATCCCCATTCGCAATGGCGGCAAGCAGTTCCTCAACCAAGCTTGTGCACGAGGCCTCGAATAATGCTTCAATTTCATCGCAAATCCCATCGTCGTCGCCATCATTGAGGCAGTCGCCATCGCAGTCGTACCCTGCAATCGGATACGCGCAATAGCCTGCGTCTGTGGCGTTGGGCTCGTAGTTGCAGGCAGTTGTATCTAAGCAACCCGTCACTTCGTCTTGATCACACGTGCCATCGTCGTCGCTATCAACCAGGCAGTTGCCTGCGCAGTCGAAGCCAGCGTCAGCGTAGCTGCAAGAGTCGTCGTTGTCTGTGGCAGCGTTGCTGAAGTTGCAAGCCGTGTTGTCCGTGCAACCTGCGATCTCGAACTCATCACAGATACCGTCCTGGTCTTCGTCGTTCAAGCAGGCACCAGAACAGTCGAAACCGGCGTCAGCGAAGTCGCAGTAACCTGCGTCTGTTGCGTTCGAATCGTAGTTGCACGCCATGTCGTCTTGACAGCCGCTCACTTCGTCTTGATCGCATGTACCGTCGCCGTCGCTATCCACCAAGCAGTTGCCAGCGCAGTCGTAACCCGCATCAGCATAGCTGCACGAGTTGTCATCGTCAGTCGCTGCGTTGCTAAAGTTGCACGCCGTGTTGTCGGTGCAACCTGCGACTTCGAACTCATCACATATACCGTCCTGGTCTGCATCGTTCAAGCAAGCACCAGAACAGTCGTAACCCGAGTCAGCATAGTCGCAGTACCCTGCATCCGTTGCGTTCGAATCGTAGTTGCACGCCATGTCGTCTTGACAGCCGCTCACTTCGTCTTGATCACATGTGCCGTCACCGTCGCTATCCACCAAGCAGTTGCCTGCGCAGTCGAAGCCAGCTTCTGCATAGCTGCATGAGTCGTCGTCGTCTGTTGCCGCATTGCTAAAGTTGCACGCCGTGTTGTCGGTGCAACCTGCGACTTCAAACTCATCACAAACACCGTCCTGATCTGCGTCGTTCAAGCAAGCTCCATCGCAATCGTAACCGGCGTCAGCATAGTCGCAGTACCCTGCGTCCGTTGCGTTCGCATCGTAGTTGCACGCCATGTCGTCTTGACATCCCGTCACTTCGTCTTGATCACATGTGCCATCACCGTCGCTATCCACCAAGCAGTTGCCTGCGCAGTCTGAATAACCGGCCGCATAGCTGCATGACCCGTCGTTGTCCGTTGCTGCATTGCTGAAGTTGCACGCCGTGTTGTCCGTGCAACCCGCGATTTCGAATTCATCGCATATGCCGTCCTGATCTTCGTCGTTCAAGCAAACGCCATCACAGTCGTAACCCGAGTCAGCATAGTCGCAGTACCCTGCGTCCGTTGCGTTCGCATCGTAGTTGCACGCCATGTCGTCTTGGCAACCCGTCACTTCGTCTTGATCACATGTGCCGTCGTCGTCGCTATCCACCAAGCAGTTGCCTGCGCAGTCGTAACCAGCATCGGCATAGCTGCATGATCCGTCGTCGTCTGTGGCAGCGTTGCTGAAGTTGCAAGCCGTGTTGTCCGTGCAACCACCGACCTCAAACTCATCACAAACGCCGTCCTGGTCTGCGTCGTTTAGGCAAACGCCATCGCAATCGTAACCTGCGTCAGCGAAGTCACAGTAACCTGCGTTGGTTGCGGTAACATCAAAGTTACAAGCAGTCGTATCCAAGCAGCCGACGGTTTGGTTTAGATCGCATTCGCCATCGTTATCGAGATCCAACAAGCAGTTTCCATCGCAATCATATCCCGCATCAGCGAACGTGCAACTGCCATCATTTTCGGTCGCATTCGACAGGAAGTTGCAAGCACTTGGTGTCGTGCAACCTACAACTTCAAACCCATCACATACACCGTCCTGGTCAGCGTCGTTCAAGCAAGCTCCATCGCAATCGTAACCTGAATCAGCATAGTCGCAGTAGCCGGCGTCCGTGGCTGAAGCTTCGTAGTTGCACGCCATGTCGTCTTGGCAGCCCGTCACCTCATCTTGATCGCACGTGCCATCGCTATCGCTATCCACCAAGCAGTTGCCTGCGCAGTCATAACCAGCGAGCGCATAGCTGCACGAGTTGTCGTCGTCAGTGGCTGCATTGCTGAAGTTACACGCCGTATTGTCGGTGCAACCTGCGACTTCAAACTCATCACATATGCCATCCTGGTCTGCGTCGTTCAAGCAAACGCCATCGCAATCGTAACCGGAATCAGCGTAGTCACAGTAGCCTGCGTCCGTGGCTGAAGCATCGTAATTGCAAGCGCTATCTTCTTGGCAGCCGCTTACCTCCCACTGGTCACAAACACCATCTTGGTCCGCATCGAACAAGCAGTTGCCTAAGCAGTCGTATCCCGCATCTGCAAAGCTGCATGAGTTGTCGTCATCAGTGGCTGCATTGCTGAAGTTGCACGCCGTGTTGTCGATGCAACCTGCGACTTCAAACTCATTGCAAATGCCATCTTGGTCGGTATCATTGAGACAAGCGCCATCACAGTCGTAACCCGAGTCCGCATAATCGCAGTAACCTGCGTTCGTTGCCGTAACATCATAGTTGCAAGCTGACGGGTCCAAACAACCTACCGTCTGATTCAAGTCGCATTCGCCATCGTTATCGAGGTCGACCAAGCAATTCCCAGCACAGTCATATCCCGCATCCGCGAACGTACAACTACCATCACTTTCCGTCGCATTCGACAGGAAGTTGCAAGCACTTGGTGTCGTGCAACCGGATACCTCAAAATCGTCACAAATGCCGTCCTGATCCGCATCGTTCAAACAGGCACCATCGCAATCGTACCCTGCAAGAGGGAACGCGCAGTAGCCTGCGTCCGTTGCTGAAGCGTCGTAATTGCAGGCCAACGGTTCTTGGCAACCGCTTACCTCCCACTGGTCACAAACGCCGTCTTGATCCGCATCGAACAAGCAGTTGCCTGCACAGTCGTAACCAGCATCCGCATAGCTGCAAGAGTTGTCGTCATCAGTGGCCGCATTGTTATAGTTACACGCCGTATTGTCGGTGCAACCTGAGACTTCAAACTCATCACATATGCCATCGTTGTCAGCATCGCTCAGGCATGCACCATCGCAATCGTAACCGGAATCAGCGTAGTCGCAGTAGCCATCGTTCGTGGCTGTGTTGACGTAGTTGCAAGCCGTGGCGTCTTGACAGCCGCTCACTTCCCACTGGTCACAAACGCCGTCTTGGTCCACATCGAACAAGCAGTTGCCTGCACAGTCGTAACCAGCGTCCGCATAGCTGCATGATCCGTCGTCGTCCGTTGCTGCGTTGCTAAAGTTGCACGCCGTGTTGTCGGTGCAACCTGCGACTTCAAACTCATCACAGATTCCGTCGGTATCGGTATCGTTCAGGCATGCGCCATTGCAATCGTAACCGAAATCAGCGTAGTCGCAGTAGCCTGCGTCAGTGGCGGAAACGTTGTAGTTGCACGCCGCAGCGTCCTGGCACCCGCAGATCTCATTTTGATCGCAGATACCGTCATCATCGGAGTCAAGGAGGCAATCCCCGTTGCAGTCTAACCCCGCTTCTGGATACGCACACAACGTGATATCCGAACCGCCAGACTGGAAATTGCACGCCAATGGATCGCCGCATGCCGGGGTCTCCTCCAATCCAAAGGCAAATTCAAAGGCAGGATTGTTGAAACCAGGAATGGGTGTGCCGTTTGTATTGACCCATCCCTCCAGTTCACTGGTCCCTGACGCATCAGAATAGTCATATTCTATTCCCGTGCTGGCGTCAATCAAATGAAGTGTAAAGAACTCCCCCGCCGACATTCCTTCTACACTATCTGGAGTGGTCGCGTCATCGCCGTAAACAGCCAAGCTGATGTATGCCGTTCCGTCTTCAAGAATCGGATGGGCAATACCGGCACAAACACCTGAAGGTGTGAATGCAGCCACCCAGTCATCCTCATTCACCGCAAGCCCTTCCAATGTTACATAACCCAAGACCAACCCTGAAGATGGGGTCAACGTGACTGTCCAAGATTCTGGAAGGGGGTAGAGGTACGTACACGAATCGTCCGATTCTGTGGCAGAAGGATTGAAATTCAACGCTGATCCATCCGTGCAGCCCGCCACTTCGAACTCATCGCATACGCTGTCGTTATCCGAGTCGTTCAAACAAGCGCCTGCACAATCATACCCCGTATCTGGATAATCACAGTAGCCCGGGTCTGTCGCTGAAGCGTCGTAGTTGCAAGCGGCATTGTCCTGGCACCCCGAAATTTCATCTTGATCGCAGACCTCATCCGAGTCCACATCGAACAGACAGGCTCCTGCACAATCAAATCCGGGTAAGGCAAACGTGCAACTCCCGTCTTCGTCCGTCGCATTCGCCGTGTAATTGCACGCTTCTTCATAGGTGCAACCCGCTATTTCAAACGGATCACAAACGCCGTCATCATCCGCATCCGCAAGGCAATTTCCGGCACAGTCGTAACCGAGTTGCGGCCCGGATCCGTTGCAAATTCCACACACATCCAATGTTCCCACGCACGGGTCTATGTCGTCACAAATGCCATCGGTATCGGCATCCGCTAGACAGCCGCCCCCGCATACACCGAGCACATCCAATTGGTTTCCGTTGCAATCACAATCCGTTTGTGGCATTTCCGTGCATCCACAGGTGTAAATCGCACCGGGTCCATTGCACACACCGCAAGCGTCCAACGATCCAATGCAATCATCCTCATCATCGCAGACTCCATCCTCATCACTATCCGACAAGCAATCGCCTCCGCACACGCCCAATGCATCGAGCTCATTTCCATTGCAATCGCAATCACTCGCTGGAATGTCCGCGCAACCACATGCGTAGATAGCACCCGGTCCATTGCACACACCGCACGTGTCTTCGATTCCGATGCAAGGGTCTTGATCATCGCAAATACCATCGCTGTCGGCATCCGTTGTGCACTCCCCTCCACAAACGCCAAGGGCGTCGAGCTGGTCGCCTGAGCAGTTGCAATCTCCTTCTGGAATCGGTTCACATCCGCATTCTAAAATGGCTCCTGGACCTCCACAGACACCGCACGCATCCGTATACAAGCAGGAGTCGTCATCTTCGGTCGCCAGCTCATCGAAATTGCAGGCGGTCACATCATTGCAACCTTCCACCTCAAACGCGTCGCACACGCCATCAGCATCCGTGTCAACAAGGCAATTGCCAGCACAATCGTATCCTGCATCCGGGTATGTGCAAGAAGGCGAGTCCACATCGCCCCCCACTTCATAATTGCACGCATCGGAATCTCCGCAATCCGGAACATACGGCTCAGATGAAAACATAAATTCATGCGAAGGGTCGCTATACTCCGGCAGCGGCGCTCCGTTGGTGTTGGTCCAACCCGAGAGTTGCCATTGTCCATCCACATCGTGGTATTGATGCGATAACCCAGTGGACACATCGAACAGATTCAAGACAAAGGCATCGCCTTCCAACATCCCTTCAACCACCTCTGCTGTCACCACATCATCTCCATAGATGGGCAAACTGATGTACGCCGTTCCTTCATATAGAATGGGCTGTGCCAGACCCGCGCAAACCGATTCCGTGGTGAAGGCCGCAATCCAATCTCCTGCAGCGATGGGCAAGGCATCCAACGTCACATGGCCCAATAGGATTCCCGAATTGGGGGTTGGGGTCACTTGCCAATTCGCCGGAAGCGCAGCATCATACGTGCATGTGCCATTGTCATCGGTCGCTGACTGTTCGTAGTTGTTGGCCAATGGGTCTTCGCAGCCTGCAATCTCAAAAGCATCGCACACACCGTCGTCATCCGTATCGCTGAGGCAGTCGCCATCACAATCGTATCCGGTGACGGGCTCTGTGCCCTGGCAATCGCACGCGCCATCTGGGATTCCTGTACCGCCACAATCCCCGCATTCGTCCAATGCATTTCCTGCACAATCACACGCCCCTTCCGCAATGCCGCCACCGCCACAAACACCGCATTCATCCAAAACATTGCCGGCGCAATCGCAAGCTCCCACTGGGATGCCGGCACCGCCACAAATTCCACAGGCGTCCAACGCTTCACACGAACCGTTATCATCGGTCGCCTCCACGTTGTAGTTGCAGGCTTCTAAATCCGTACAGCCCGCAATTTCCAGTTCATCGCACACGCCGTCATCATCGGTGTCATTGAGGCAATTGCCAGCGCAGTCAACTGCTGAGTTGGCATAGGTGCAGGAGCCGTCCTCATATTCCGCGGTCGTGCTGTAATTGCAAGCTGTTGGGTCGGTGCAGCCGATGAGCACACACGAAAAGAATTCGCAGGATCCATCATCTAAGTTGGCTTCTGCATTGTAGTTGCAAGCTGTTGGGTCAGTGCAACCCGCTGTTGCACACGATAAATCACATCCTCCCGTGGACAAGTAGTCAAAGTCGTAATTGTTACAAGCCGATAATGGTCCGTTGCAGGCGGCTTCAATTGTGCAACACGGGTTCCCGTTCGAGCATGGCACCTCATTGCCATCGGGCATATAGTCCCCCGGGCATTGGGCCGTAAGGGGTGTCGCTGATAAAAATACAGCAATCACAAAAAACATCAAGCGAAACATGGTTCTCCAATATAAGGAGCATTGAACCGTATATCAAATGAAGCCAATTAATTAGCCAATAAAAACAGGAAAAAACACAACGAACCTACGGCAGGTCTCACTCCACGTACTTTGAGGCCTTAAAAAGATCACTCCTCCGGGATGTCGAATTCGAGCTGGCGCTTGGCCAAGTCAGCGGCAACAACGCGCACAGCGATGCGCTCGCCCATCGCATATTCCCGTCCTTCGCGAGCGCCAATCAGCGCCTGACGGTCCTCCTCGTAAACGTAATAATCATGCGGCAACGCGTCCTTGGAGACGAAGCCTTCGCATTTGTTATCCTCAATTTCAACAAAAAGGCCTTTGGAGACGACGCCGTTGACGATGCCGTAAAAGGTTTCGCCGATGCGGGTCATGAGGAACTCGACCTGCTTGTATTTGATGGAGGCGCGTTCGGCTTCGGCCGCTCGTTTTTCCATGTTGCCCGCGTGCTGGCACATGCCCATGAAGGATCCGGGATCCGGGGATTGTGCGCCGTCAATGTAGTGCTGCACCAACCGGTGGACCATCACGTCCGGGTAACGGCGAATGGGGCTGGTGAAGTGCGTGTAATACGGGAAGGCCAATCCGTAGTGGCCGATGTTTTGGGTGCTGTACTCCGCCTTGGCCATAGAGCGGATGGCCATGGTTTTGACAACGCTTTCGGCGTTACTGCCGGCTGCCGATTGGAGCAGGTGTCGCAAGGCTGATTCCGCGTTTTCGCCCGTAATCTTCGGCATGTCGATGCCAAATTTTGCGACGAAGGTGCGCAGCGAGCGCAGTTTCTCTGGGTCGGGCCGGTCGTGGATGCGGTAGACCGCCGTGCGGGAAGGTTTTTCACCGCCGCCCTCCTTGGTTTTGGGGTGGGCCAAAAAGCGGCTCACCCGCACATTGGCCAATAGCATGAAGTCTTCAATGAGGCTCTTCGGGTGCAAAGGGAATGCGTTCGCTAATCTTCTTGGGCCATTTCCCTGGCCAAAGTCCACTACAAAAAAACCCGGGATTCATTCAGAATAGGAATCCGCCGTATCACATCAAGATGAAACGTAATAAAA
>Ga0206123_10001499_pt1 | contig 21818 bp, 27 predicted proteins | sample Helgoland_Spring_2_FD_160086 | JGI IMG/M metagenome (GOLD analysis project Ga0206123, IMG submission 160086) | Pelagic subsurface seawater microbial communities from Kabeltonne, Helgoland, North Sea - Helgoland_Spring_Bloom_20160316_1 | ecosystem: Environmental > Aquatic > Marine > Epipelagic ...
CATTGTTTATTATTAGATTTTCACGGAAATTCTAAAACTCATAATCTTATACAATTTGGATATGGGATTTCAGATGAAGATATTGGGACTTATAAAGATTATTATAAATCTACATTTGTTTATCTAAATAAATTTTATACTAATAATTCTCTTATATATAATAATCGTAGTTTATCGTCATTTTTTAAAAATACTCCAGTATTTCCTAGATTAAATACAAATTTAACCCATTATAAAAAAATATATTATAATGGAGGATATATAATTAGACATTATTCCAAAAAATATAATATAGATTCTATACAAATAGAATTATCTAAGAATCTAAGGAAAAATATTTCAATAGATTTAATTGAAGAATTATCAAATGCTATTATATTATTCTATTTTACAAATTATTATCCATTAATTTTTAAAAAATTTTGAAAAATAAATTATAATATTATTATATGACACTATTAAATGTTGGAATTATAACAGTACCCTTAAGTCCAGGAAAAAAATATTTTAAAGTTTGTGGAGACGGTTATATAGCCAGTTCTCATATTAATTGGCTTAAAAGAGCGGGAATATCTATTATTGCAATACCATATGATACAACCAGATATAAATGGTATTTTAATAGAATAAATGGACTATATTTACCTAGTGGAGGAGTTTTTGCCAGTAATTCAGAAGCATATTATAAATGTTGTAAAAAATTTGTACAGTTAGCGATTAATGCTAATAATAATAATGATTATTTTCCAATATGGGGAGGTTGTATGGGTATGCAACAAATGATGATTATTGCTGATGGACGGGATGATATGAATTTTTTAGATAAGTTTGATTCATTTAATAATTTAATGTTACCATTAGAATTAACAAAGGATGGACATAATAGTAGATTAATTAAGTATATTAAAGAAAATAATCCTAAAAAGTTAGAAGACTTTATGAAAAAAGATATAACTCTGAACAATCATATGATGGGTGTGTCTCCATATAAGTTTAAAAAATGTAAACAGCTTAATTTATTATATAAGATTATTTCTTGGAATTATGATAGAAAAGGTAAACGATTTATTTCTACAATAGAAGCCAATAAATACCCTTTCTATGGAGTTCAGTGGCATCCTGAAAGATCTACACACGCAGATATATTTGCCCAGTTTTTTGCGGGTGAATTAGGTAAAAATAAGCATACTACTAAATTTCCCGAAACTCAAAAATTAGAATATAAGAAAGTAAATTGTATGACATATAGTAATGGAATTTATAATAACTGTAATTTTTATTGGCATACAAAAGATTCCGCACATAACAAGAATTTATGTAATGTGCTAAATTTAGGTAAACCTACAAACAATTCTGTTTAGTTTATTTTTAAATTATATTTTATTATTTTATTATATAATGTCTGGAAATGGAACAGGAACAGAAATTATTAAAAAAGATAGTATTTTAAAAATAAAAAAAACAATGGAACATTATAGAGAAAAAAATGAAACATTATCAAAGGAAGTAAATTCTATTCTAGAAGAATCTACAAAACACGAAAAAAAAAAATAAGAGAATGCTGTTAAAAAATATAATGAAAAAATAAATAAAGTGTTAGATAGTAAACAAGTGAAGGATAAATTAGAAAAAAAACAGGAATATGAAGATAATATATATGAACTTATGGATAAGGTTAAAAATTCTTTTAGAAAAGCCGTTCGAGAAATTAAAAAACAACCTATATCTAATGAAGAAAAAGAAACACGAATAAAACAGTTAGCAGAAGCATTGGAAGATGCGGTATTATCTAATAATGAAAAAGAGTTAATGAAAATAATTAAATCTCAGATGGGGAAATTACCATATCAATCCGTTAAAATGGTATGTTAAGTATTATAGGTTTATTAATTCTATAGGGTTATTTCAAAGATAAATACGTTTCTATAATATAAAATACATTTTTATAACCCATATCTTTTAATTTTTTTGCTGCTTTTCTTGCTCTGGTTCCTGAATTACAATAAACCACTATAGTATCATTTTTTTTTAAATATTTTGCCTTTAAATTTTCTTCTGTAAATTCAGCAGATGGTAAATTTATAGAATTTTCATAATGCCCTATAAAATATTCTGCTGGTGATCTAACATCTAATACCTTGGCACCATCCTTAATTTTATTTTTCGCTTCTTTTACCGTAATTTTTTGGGGATTTTTTTGAGATTCTTCATAATCAATATATGCTAATATTAAAAATACTCCGATTAAATAGCTCATATATATATATATAATATTTTATAAATTATAAATATTTATAAATAACAGTCATTATTTATAAATATGTATAGATTCATTTTTAATAAAGTCAAAAGTATAGTTCCAAAGATTTCTGAAACAGAACTAATCGCATTAAGAACTGGAACAGTATCTATAGATAGAGAATTATTTAAAGGTAAAGTAACCTTGCAACCACGTATAAAAAAAAAATATAAGTTTAATAAATCTAATATTAAAAATATAGTAGATTACGTAGGAACAAAAAAAATATATCCCAATCCAGACTATAAAAAATTATTTAACTATATTGGAAAAAATAATTTTTTTTCGTTTGTAATACCCGAAAAATATGGAGGATTAGATATATCTAATCGGGAGACATCCGAAATTATTACAGAAATAGCTTCCGTTAATCCAGCACTAGGTGTTTCAGTAATGGTACCAAATTCTCTAGGACCTGGTGAATTATTGGTTCATTATGGAACAGAGGAGCAAAAAAATAGATACTTACCAAAACTTGCAACAGGTGAATTAATTCCTTGTTTTGGTTTAACAGGTCCCAATAATGGTTCAGATGCTTTAGGTAATATTGATAAAGGAGTTCTTACTAATAAAAACGGAAAACGCATAGTAAAATTATCTATAAATAAAAGATATATTACATTAGCTCCTGTTTCTAATTTTATTGGCATAGCATTTAATTTAGAAGACCCTGATAATTTATTACAAAAAGGATCAACAGGAACAACACTGGTACTTTTAGAAAAAGATCACCCCGGATTGAAACAGCTCACTCATCATAATCCTTTAAACGCAGGATTTCCAAATGGAACATTAAAAGGAGATTTAGAAGTAGAACTAGATACTATAATTGGAGGCGAATCAAACGCAGGTAATGGATGGAAGATGTTAATGGAATGTTTAGCGGTTGGACGGGGTATATCTTTACCAGCAGCTGCTAATGCTTCTTCCAAAATGACTACGTATTGTATTTATAATTATTCAAAACATCGGAAACAGTTTAATATGCCATTAATTAAAATGGAGGGTGTCCAAAATAAACTGGCGGATATGGTATATAATACCTGGTTAATACAGTGTGGAATTGATTTAACTAACCATATTCTAGATAAGGGCGAAAAACCTGCAATTATATCCGCCATTATGAAACAACAGACAACGGATCGTGCTAGAAATATTATAAATGATGGTGTAGATATATATGGTGGAAGTGCAATATGTTTAGGAGAAAATAATTTTATTGAGAAATATCATAGGTTAACGCCTATTGGGATAACGGTCGAAGGTAGCAATGTATTAACACGTAACCTTATTATTTATGGACAAGGATTAAATAAAAGTCATCCTTATATCTATAAATTATATGATTCTATTGTGACCAATAATATAGACGATTTTAAAAAGAATTTTAATGGTATAGCTAAAGATATGGTTTTAAAATATTTTAGTTCTTTATTTAATTTAAATGTATATTTACCTAGTCTACAAAAACAGACTATTCTATTTAGTTGTTTAAACAATTTTGTTGCATTATTAGGCGGTGATATTAAAAAAAACCAATCCATTTCTGCTGATATGGCAGATATATTATCTAATTTATATTTGGCCTATGCGGTAGAATTTACTGAAATGAACGATAACACAAGTAAAGAATTAAGCGATTATTGTATTAATAGATTAGTGAAAGAAAATAATATAATAATAAATCGTGTTATAGATAATTATCCAAGTAAATTAAAATATCTATTAAAACTATTACAAATTCCTAATAGCTCATATAAATATCAGAATAACCGAGATCTTATACAAGAATTAGAAATTAATTCTAAAATTATGGATAAGATTAAAGAAGGGATCTATTTAGATCAACCTATTTTAAATACTATCGAGCAATTAAATCGAAAAGATATAGGGGAAAAAGATTATTTATTAAATTATAATAAATTAATTAATGTGGGGGAATTTAATAATAATTAATTTGATGTTTTAAAGTATAAAATATCAATGAGTAAAATGCTAACAAGAAATCAACTTAAAAAACATAAGGGTATTCGCTATATCATATATGACTTTGAAACATCTGGACTCAACCCCTATAATGATGATATAATCGAAATAGGAGCAATTGATAATTATGGAAATACTTTTAATGTTCTACTAAATACTAAAAAAAAATTATCAAATAAAATTACTGAACTAACGGGTATAACAAACGAATTATTGGAAAAAGAAGGATTAGATCCAATAGATGGTATTAAGCTGTTCCATGACTATATTTATATGTTTGATATTAATTTTAATAATAAATTATATCTAATTGCCCATAATAATGATGCGTTTGATAAATTGTTTCTTAAATTTACATTTGGTAAATATGGATTCGACCTAGTTGATCTGTCCCTAATTAATTTTATAGACTCTTACCGAATGGCTCAATTACTTCTCCCAGAATTAAATTATTTTAGTTTAAAATCATTATCAAAATACTTTAATATCGGGTTGGAACAGGATCATCGTGCCCTAAGTGATTGTGTTATGTTAAAAAATTTATTTAATGTATTATTAACGATTTTTAAACAAAAATATGGAACAAAGGATTTAAATATAATTTGCGAAAAAATAAATAATCCTTTTTAATGTATATGGTTTGTATATAGTGAAGTTAAATATACATAATACATATTTAATTATAGAAGAAACTATACGTTTATATAATATACAGAAATATACAGAAATATAATTAATGAGGATGTGTTTCTATATACCATTCATCAAATGTTAGTTCCTGATTTTTTTTTAGTTCTTGTTGTTTAGAACTAAAAAAAATCTGTTAATAATTTAGTTCTCCTCAAATCTCTATGTTTTTTTATTTATAATATAATCTTCTTTACACTGTAATTTATGACATTCAATATATACATTATCGTCTACAAATTCACCATCACCTAAATTACATTTAGAACATTCAGGTTCGCTAACTTCTATTGTTAGTTTCCCTTTTTCAATATGTACATTTCCTATCACAATGTAAACAACATACTTTGCTAAATTTATCTAATACTTCTGGTGTTATTATTACCGAATCTCCATTCTGAAACGCGGATGTATATTGGACATTATATATATATTGTATTTAATAAAAATTGCATATACTAAATTTATTTATTTAAATAATAAATATTTAAATAAATAATCCTTTTTAATAGTAGTATGCTATTACTTATATTACACTATATATTCTATATATTATATTTTATATATAAATATATAGGATTTAGGTTAGTGAATCATTTATTAAAAAAAAAACTAAAGAAATTAAGTACTAAGTATGAAAATAGTTCTATCTATCTACATTTTAATAAAAATTTAGATATTTTAATAAAAAAAATCTATCTGGATAAATTTGAAAATAAAAATATTAAATCGATAGATATAGATATATACAGATTATTATATTACCCTGAAAAAAATATAGCAGTACATCATATTGACAATTTAAAAATTAATATTGATGAATCTATTGAAAATATAGATACAATAGTATTATGTAAAATTATTTATTCCAAAATAAATAATATAGAAAAATATATAGAGGATGGTTTAAATTTAACAGATAGAATAATAAATTATATACTAAAAAACAAAAAAATTATTATTAAAAATATTTCAATACATTTTAATACTAGTACTATAAAATTAAACGGGGTTGTAATTTATAAAAACTCAAATAATTATAAATTATCCATAAAATTTATTTATTTTTCAACACCTTTATATAATTTTATAAAATTATATAATATATCGATTGTATATAAAAAACAAGTGTATTTATCTGTAGATAGTATAAATATTAAAATAATAGAGAATTTAGAGGTATTATTAGGGTTAATAGATAATTTTAAATTATTGTATGACAAATATAATGCTGAAGAAAAAAATCCTATTATACCAATTGTTAGTGCTAATAATATGAAAATAAGTTTTAAGAATTTTAATAATTTATGTTTACACGTATCTGGGTTAAATTTAGTTCATACCGATTATATAAAATGTACTTATTTATATGTTAAAAATTACAAAAAAATAATATTAAAAACAGATGGTGTAATTTATAAGTTTAATAAAAATAGCTTATTTGTTGATAATGTAGAATTAAATATGTATGAAACAACAAGCCACAAAATATATTTATCGTTAAATAAATATATAAAAAAAAAAACAATTACTAAAAAACATATAGAATTATTAAACGAAATTTCTAGTACTCTTATTAATAGCTATATTGGAAAAAAAAAATGTAAGAAATATAATGTTGATGATATTCTAAGTAACACTATAATGGATGATAGTGACACTGATAACAGTGTTATAGAAGAGAATTCATCTAATATAGAATTTCCTCTAGATTTATCTGAAAGTTTCATAGTAAAAAAAAAAAATACAAATAAATTAATTAATAGTTATATAAAAAAAAATTATATTAAAAAAACGTCAGTAAGTATTGATAAAATACAAATAAATTTATATAGTGATAATTATATAAGATCAAAATGGGTTCTGAAATCCATAGAATATAATGTTATTATTAATAATGAAATAACAATTACTGTAGATGATTTGACAATTATGAATAACAATAAACTATTAATTGATAATCATAATAAACAGAAAAAGAGTTTAACAATTTTTTACAATAATGGAAAAACAGAAATACAATTTGGAACATTACTTCTAAACCTAGAAATCGATGAATTCCTTTCAATTTATACAATCATCGAAAAAAATGTAGCTTTTATTAATAAATTATTATATCCTAGTTATAGTTTAGATTATGTTGATAATAATTTTTTTATAAAACATATGATATTACAAGAAACCAATTGTATCGTTAATTATTTTCCTAAAAAATGTAGTTATTATAAATTATTTGGAAATATAAATGAAATTTATAAAAATATAGATTATAAAAATATTAGTTTAAAATTAGTCTATGTTTCCAACTATTATCCATATGATTTTAAGGATTTGTTTAAAACTATATTAAAAGAATGGTTAGTAGATATAAAAAAAAAACAGATTAAAAATATAATAGACTCCACAAAATTTAATATACTTATAAATAATACTCCTCTAACTATTACAAAAAACTGTATTAAATCTATTAATACAGCATTGACTCTCCTACTGTCGTTGATTTAATTAAAATTAAATTTATTTTCTGTGTGTATATTATATAAATGTTTGAGATTATAGGAATTTTATTAACGATTTTTTTTATGAATGGATGTCAAACTAGTGACCAAGATGATGATGTGGCTACGGATGATGCGGCTGCTGTAGCTGCGTTCCTCCTGGCAATGGTCTTGATGATATCGGGGAAGAAAGAGGAAGAGAAAGAGAAAGAGAAAGAGAAAGAGAGAGAGTGGAAGTTGACAACGATCGACGGACACGGTGATAAATTTACGATCAAACTTCCTTCATTAGCGGTTGATTCGAAGGATAAGCTGCACGTTATCTATAATGTCCAGGTTGGCAGTGCCGCTCTTAAGTACACGACCTATGACGACGGCAGCTCTTTATGGAGCACCCCAATCAGTGTGGTCGGGGGTGGGCCGCCGATGGCTCTGGGCACCAATCCTTCATTAGCGGTTGATTCGGAGGATAAGCTGCACGTGATCTTTTATCAAAACGAAGTAAGCCGTCTTAAGTACGCGACCTATGACGACGGCAGCTCTTCATGGACGACCCCAGTCACAGTCGATTCATCCGCAACCTCAGCTCTCGGCTACGACGGTATTTCATTAGCGATTGATTCGGAGGATAAGCTGCACGTGACCTATAATGACTACACCAATGGCAAGATTAAGTACGCGACCTATGACGCCACCCTTGGGATATGGGGCACCCCAACCACAGTCGATTCAAACGGCAATGGCCAGTATAGTTCATTAGCGATTGATACGAAGGATAAGCTGCACGTGACCTATTATGACCTGACCAAAGATGAGCTTAAGTACACGACTTATGACACCACCACCTCTTCATGGGACACCCCAACCACACTCGATTCAAACGACACTGTATTGGAAATCAATCTCCCGTGGGACCCCTTCCATCCGGCGGCGATGGCGGATGAGCAGGGGTATAGTTCATTAGTGGTTGATTCGAAGGATAATCTGCACGTGACCTATCGAGCCTGTCCTCCCACAGCCCATCTTAAGTACGCGACCTATGACACCGCCGCCGGGCGGTGGAGCAACCCAACCACAGTCGATTCATCCGGCGATGTTGGCCTGTGGAATTCATTAGCGATTGATACGAAGGATAAGCTGCACGTGACCTATTTTGACGCCACCAATGCCGAGCTTAAGTACGCGACCTCTGACGACGGCAGCTCTTTATGGAGCACCCCAACCACAGTCGATTCACCCGGAGAAAAATGGGGAACAAGTTCATTAGTGACTGATTCGAAGGATAATCTGCACGTGGCCTATAATGAAAAAATAAAAGGCGAGATTAAGTACGCGGTATTTTCCTAAAAAATGTAGTTATTATAAATTATTTGGAAATATAAACTATTATCCATATGATTTTAAGGATTTGTTTAAAACTATATTAAAAGAATGGTTATTAGATATAAAAAATATAATAGACTCTACAAAATTTAATATACTTATAAATAACACGCCTTTAACTGTAACAAAAACTGTATTAAATTTATTAATAAAGCATTAACTCTCCTACTGTCGTTGATTTAATTTAAATTTATTTTCTGTGTATATGATATAAATGTTTGAGATTATAGGAATTTTATTAATGAGTTTTTTTATGAATGGATGCCACACTAGTGACGAGGATGCTGATGCGGCTGCGGATCACGCTGGTGTAGCTGCTGCCATCCTGCTAATGTTATGGAATAAATCGGGGACAAAGGCACCAGACAGAGCTACTCAAGATATGATTGACGAGCTTCGCCCAGCACTCGCACAGGCTGTTTCGGGGTTTTCTTTTGGAGTAACTGATGGCGAAAAGAAAGAAGATATTATTGAAGCTAAAGTTGATGAGGAAAAAAGCTCTTATAAAAAATCCTAAAAACCAGTTTTTTATAAAGCACGCGCACGCACGCGCACTACAAGTATCGCCACGCCACTCAGCAGTAATACTACGATTGATTTGGCTTTCACAATTAGTAAACCAACCTCAAATTTTGTTGCCGGGAACATTACGGTAACTAATAGAACCATTACTAATTTTTCAGGAACTGGTACATCTTATGACTGGATAGGCGAGTCAACTATTACCATTAAAGCCAATGATGGGCCAACCAAAACCTTTACTCTTTTTGTCGAACAGAAATAAAATTACTATATTATTGTATTAAAGATAATATGAGAAGTATAATTAATATGAATGTGAAAAAAAGAAATGGTTCCTTTCAACAAATATCATTTGATAAAATTTTATTTAGATTACAGTCATTATGTGATAAAGAACCTAAACTGGCTAGTATAGATGTTATACCAATATCACAAAAAATAATACTACAATTATATTCAGGTATAGAAACTTATAAACTAGATGAGTTGGGTGCTCAAATATGTGCGTCTCAAATAACAACACATCCCCAATTTGGTATTCTAGCATCAAGGTTAATAATATCTAATAATCATAAATTAACATCACCCTCTTTTTCAGAAACCGCATATTTGTTATATAATAATAAGGATGAATTTGGAGATATAAATTCATTAATATCTGAAGATGTATACACTACAATATTAAATAATAAAGAAAAATTAAATTCAGAAATTAATTATGAAAGCGATTTTTTATTTGATTATTTTGGATTTAAAACATTGGAAAAGGCATATTTAATTAATATAGATGGTAAAATTATAGAAAGGATTCAGCATATGATAATGCGGGTAGCTTTAGGTATACACGGGGACCATATCGAAAAAGTTGTTGAAACGTATCGATATATGTCTAATAAACATTTTATTCATGCCACACCAACTTTATTTCATAGTGGGACAAAATTTCCCCAGTTATTGAGCTGTTTTTTATTAGGTATGGAAGATTCTGTAGATGGTATATATAAATGTGTTAGTGATTGTGCCAAAATATCTAAATGGGCAGGAGGTATAGGAGTATGGGCGCATAATATTAGAGCATTTAATTCGTATATTAAGAGTACAAATGGTAAAAGTAATGGTATTATTCCAATGTTAAAAGTGTTAAACAGTGTTGCCAAACACATAAATCAATCTGGTAAAAGAAATGGTTCTTTTGCTATTTATTTATCTTGTTGGCACGCAGATATAGAAACTTTTTTAGAGGCTAAAAAAAATCACGGGGATGAAGAAGCCCGGGCTAGAGACCTTTTCTACGCATTATGGATTTCGGATTTATTTATGAAAAGGGTAAAAAATAATGAAACATGGTCACTTATGTGTCCAAATAAAGCAAAGGGACTTAGTGATGTGTATGGATCAGACTTTGAACAATTGTATACTAAGTATGAATCAGACCCTAAATATATTATAAAAAAAATACCAGCGCAAGAATTATGGGAAAAAATTCTTATAGCTCAAATAGAAACAGGAACACCTTATATATTATACAAAGATGCGTGTAATATGAAATCAAATCAGAAAAATATTGGAACTATTAAAAGTTCTAATTTGTGTACTGAAATTATAGAATATTCGGATGAAGAACAATATGCGTGTTGTACATTGGGCTCATTGGGATTACCATCTTTTATAGAAGATTATGATTATAAACAAATTGCTAAGATTACTTTATTTACTAAATCAGATTGTATATTTTGCAAATATGCTAAAACATATCTCAAAAATTTAGGTATAAATTATACTGAGTTAGATTTTATTGAGAATCGAAATCAATTCGATAATATGCTTAATATAGTATCTAAAGATATCGAAATTAAAACAGTACCTCAAATATTTATAGAATATGCTACTGGCAATAATACCTGTGATAATATAGAATATATCGGAGGCTTTAGTGAATTATTTGTGTTTTTTAAGCCTAAATTTAATTTTAAAAAATTATATGATACAGTTCGATTATTAACATATAATTTAAATAAAATAATAGATATTAATCATTATCCAGTTCCAGAAACAAGATATTCTAATAAATTACATCGTCCAATAGGTATAGGAGTCCAGGGGTTAGCAGATGTGTATTTTTTAATGCGTGTCGCGTTTGATTCGAAAGAGGCGATTTTGTTAAATAAACAAATATTTGCCACTATATATTACGCATCTTTAGAAGAATCTTTATCTATCTCTAAATTGCGAAAACCAATTATGCTTAAAATAAAAGAATTACGAAAAATAATAAATACACCTTACCGGAAAGCGAATGAATATCGATCAGTAAAAAACAATATTTATGATTGGTGTACAGGGAGTAGTAAATCTCTATATACGAATTTAAACAATGAAGAAATACTGCTCACTGAATATGAGAATAAAGTTCTTCCAATAGATGAAGAACTTTATAGTACTGATTTAGAACAAAAAGAAGATAAGTATATGGGCGCCTATTCATCGTTTAAAGGATCTCCATTATCTGAAGGAAAATTTCAGTTTGATTTATGGAATAAAGAACCGCTAACAGAAGTTCCTGGAATAGTTTTTCAGTGGGATAAGTTACGTAAGGATATATGTGAAAATGGTGTTAGAAATAGTTTATTGGTAGCTCCTATGCCAACCGCATCTACCAGTCAAATATTAGGTAATAACGAGTGTATAGAGCCAATTACATCGAATATATATTCTCGCAGTGTTCTGGCAGGAACCTATGTTATTGTTAATAAGTATTTATTAAATGATCTAATTGCGTTAGAATTATGGAATGATACACTTAAAAATCAAATTATTAGCAACGGAGGAACTATTCAAACTATAGAAAATATTCCTGATGTTATCAAGAATTTATATAAAACAGCTTGGGATTTGTCACAGAAAGCAATTATTGACCAATCCGCAGATAGAGGTATCTATGTATGTCAGTCACAAAGTTTAAATTTATTTCTTAAAAATCCTGATTTTAGTAAATTATCGAGTATGCATATGTACGCGTTTTCTAAAGGATTAAAAACAGGTATGTATTATTTAAGAACAAAAGCGGTCGCGAGAGCGCAGCAATTTACAATTGAACCAGAAAAAACAGATGATTGTGAAATGTGTTCCGCATAGATTATTACTTAACAAAAATTGTTAAATATTATTCAGAAAAATATAGTATACAGTTAAAGAATTATAATTATTTATAAGTAAATAATTATCTATAAATAATGTCCATTACTAGTAACAAATTATTGTATTCATACAAACAAATACATACTCTTATTAAAAATAGTTCATTAGAAATTAAAAATCAATGTGATATTGATGTAATAATTGCAATAGGAGGCGGAGGTTTAATACCAGCAAGAATATTACGAATATACATAGACAAACCTATATATGTTATAAGTGTTAAATTATATAATGATAAAGACACTTTAAATGACACAATCGAAATTGTTCAGTGGCTATCAACGAATTTTAAAAATAAGAATGTCCTAATTGTAGATGAGATTAATGATACAGGAACTACACTGAATTTTTGTATTAATAAATTACAACGAGAGAATGAGTTAACTAATTTTAGTGTTTTCGTTATTCACGATAAAAATAAAATTAAAAATAAAGAAATAAAGGATTATAAACATTATTTTGTTGGGGAAAAGATAAGTGACCAATGGGTTGTTTACCCTTGGGATATGGAGTAGTATCCTTTCTATAGATTAAATTTAGTGTTAAATTATAATTAATTTTCTCGTTATATTACAAAATTTATATTATAATTAATTTTCTAATTATAGTACAAAATTTTAATTATAATTAATTAAACATAAGGTATTATATATAACTATTATGAAAGAATATTTTGAAAATGCGTTATATGAGTGGGTTATGAAGATGAACCGAAATGATATTTATAGTGAAAACGAATTAAAATGGATGAATTATCAAGCATTATTTAGTCTTTCCTAAAATAATTTCTAAACTAATTTTTGTTATATCATTTACATCTAGTTTGAAAGGTCTCTCTAAAGCTTTACTAATCCAATAATCCTTATATTTAATTATATCAAAATACCAATCTTTTTGTAATTTATTTTCTACGTAAATTTTTATTCTATCTTCGAATTTAAACTCTATAGTATTTAAATTGATCATTAATCCTTTACCAACCGCTTTAATATAGCATTCTTTTAAACCCCATAGTTTTAATAAATCTTCTTTTTTTTTATAATTTCATTTTCATTTTTTGTAAAACACGTTTTAAATGATTCTATATTAATAGGTCGATTAATATAAACAATGTCTATACCTATTGGTAGTGTATCATTCCAGTCTATTATAACAATTTCATTGTCGTGTGAAATATTATACTCAAAATTTTTAACATAGGGTTTACCCTACTTATTTTTTTTAATTATAAATTCCTGAATAGGTTTATTAAATTTTTTATGTAAACAATAACGCTGGAGTATAAAACTACATAGTGCTAATTTTTTATCTTTTAAATAGAGATATTTTTTAATGATATCGCGTTCTTTTAAACTAAGAAGTTCGAATGAATTATTCCATATAATACTGTTTTTAATAATATCTTTTGTACAGATTAAATACATAGATAATATCCATATTTATTTCTTAAATATGGGTATTAAATTAAATAATTACATAAATTAAATATCTATTTATTATAAATGTACTCGAAAATATATAATCCATTATCAGGAGATTACGTTAATATTAATAGTAAATTGGGTAAACAATTATTATATAATTATATACAATATGGTGGAGATAACACCATATATACTTTCCAAAATACTATAAATGATGTAGAGTATAGATATTACACTAAAAATAATGATTTAGAATATTATCCAGATAGGGATGAATTAATAAAAATAGATAAATCCTCCAATTTAGTATGGACGCATATAAATAATCCTATTTCTAAATCTAAGAAAAGATCTTTATTAATAAAAGGTTCTTTTACTGATTTTAGTTTAGAAAATACATTAGGGTTAGAAGATAGTTTACACGTGGGTATAAGTAACAGTGAAAATAAGATATATAATTTTTGGAATTCTTATTTAATAGATAAGAGTTCTGATTGGGAACACTGTTTGGTTGTTCCTTTAGAATCAGACTTAACAGATTCTAAATGGGATAAAGTGCTGAATACAGAAATGAAGAAAAGTGGTAAAGAACATACTGATTATAAATTTTTAAGTACTAGCTCATCTCGTGCACAATTAGAAGATAAAAATGATTGTTTTTCTTATGCAATTCGATTATTAAATGCATTAAATTATGGAGGAAAAAATAATCATGATTTGCTTGAATTAGCGGGAGATTTAATACAGCCAAAAATAGAAGAATTAAAATTTTTACAACGTGTATGGGAAGCTTTAAAAAGAATGGATTATGTTAGAATTAAGATATAGAGGATTATCAATAAATATTCCAAAAATATAATTAATTATTTTTGATATAATAATAATTAATTATTATAGATATAGAATTTTCTATATCTATAATAATGGATATAAATAACATTTTATATATACCTAAATTATTTAATGAATTATTTTTTGCTTCTAATAATAACTATAGTAAATATATTATTTTTATGTTTCTAATAATTGCCATACTATGTGTTATAATTGGATTTATAAAAAAAATGATTTTTAATACTACATTTATAGCGCTTCTTTTAATAGGCTTTTTATTTATCTATAGTTATATTTACATTAAAAAAAATTATAGTGAAGAAAATTCGGATAATTTTAATACATTAAGTAACTTATGTATAAAAAACAAAAAATTAACCAGTAAACAAAAGACGTTGTGTAAAATTTATACAGATTCTAAAAAAGATTATCATAAAATAGGGTCAATTGTAATGAAACAATTTAATAATAATTAAATTTGATAATTATAATAATAATATAATTATATTATTAATATAATGGAAAAAACATTGAGTCAAATACTAAGTCGTTTAGACGAAATAGAATCTAGATTAACTAAGTTAGAATCTGGCGAATCAAATGAAACAAAGAAAAAGGTGATAATACGAAAAAATAAATCTCCCACACAACCTACTAAAAGTATTAATATTAAACAAGGGAGTATAGTTTTAACAAAACATCCAAACGGATGTGTTTTAACAGGTGATACATTTGATAAAAAACACATTATTAAAAAATATAAAGGTTGGTGGACACCAGAAGTTAAAGGTTGGACAATTCGAATAAAAAATTATAAAAAAATTAAACAAGATTTAGAAAAATGTTGTAAATCAGTATTAGAAAAAGATAATGCTCAAGAGTTAGCTATAGATACTAATTTTAAAAAGGATTCGAATCCACAAATTAATACAGAATCTTCGCAGGGAGGCTTCTTGTCAGATAGTGATTAATTATATAGACAAATATAATTTTTAAAAATTATTATATTATACTATAGTATATGAGTAAAGTGATTGAGGCATCTGTTTTCAAACTATTATTAAATAATCGCAATAATAAAGAGACATTTAATACTAAAGAATTATCTAGAGAAAATATTAAAATGCTAACTAATTATCAACTTGTTGCTATGATTTTTAGTGTGATTATTACACAATTATTACTATTGTTATTAGGAAAATGGCTATGGAATACGTATTTGGTAAATACAGTATCTGGTGTGAAACCTTTAGAAAGTATTGGTCATTTAATAGCAATTTCTTTATTATTAAAATTATTAATTAATTAAATATCTAATAGTATAATAAATGTTAACCACTTTAATTTTTATTATTTTATTAAGTTTTTTAATATATAGTCTTTATAAACCTAGGTCAACAATGATAAAAGATACTTATAATAATCAAATAATACATCAACCTATACTAACACTAGATAATGCACTTGATACTATAAGTAATATGGATCATAATAATGATCCTACATTTGGTAATCCTACATTTGGTAATCCTACATTTGGTAAATTAGATAAACGTGTTAGATTTATACCTGGGACACTCAGTACTGCCATTAAAGAAAAAATAAATTGTATACTGGTTCCTATTATAAATTATGTGAATGAATTAACGACTATGGATTTTATAGTAATGGAGTATAACACAGTATTAATTGAACTAGATATTGAGAAAAATTTTAAACTTGATATTGATTTTTTTATTTATAATAAAAGAGATCATAACAGTAAGACGCGACTAGTATGTAATATAATAGTAGACTATTTAGATAATAAATATATAAATTACATACATCGATATAATGATAATGGAGATTTAAATGTATCTTTACTAAATCATACAGAATTAGAACATTCTCTTATTAAGAATTATAAAAATTTGCGGATTAATCCCTATTTTATAAGAAATAAGTGGATACCCCCCAATGAACTTACAAATATGAACCCATTTCCTTGTAATAAAATATATAATATATGGGATACAAATGGTATAAAATATATAAAAAAAAATGGGAAACAATGTTATGGTATTAATTCATCTGCTGGAAAAAGAAATGTACTTCCCTATCAAAATCCTACAATTCACGCACTTCCTCGAGATAATTTGGGATTATTAGGATTATTTGATTTATCGGTTGGTTTACCGATTAATACAGCACACGGTATTTCTGGTCACCACCCCAAGAATTAATAACTATAATTCTTAAACCATAAAAAATTAATTATTATTAGACCACAAAATTAAAGTGTTGTAAAACATTAAGAATATCTTTATAATATATCGTATAATCCTTAATATAATCTGGTAAATATTTTTCTTTGTTATTATAAATTTTTGAAATAGGTCCATTTTTACATACATTTTTATAAACATCATTTTGCGTAGGATCCAGATTATTGGGATCCCTATAATAAAAATCAAAAATTCTATTCCAATTATAGTTAGATTTTAATTCTCCCGTAATAGTTAATGATTTGTTTGTGTTTATAATAACACAATATATATGATAATTTCCATATGTTTTAAATAATTTTATTCCTAAAATATGTCTATTTTTTATAGAATAGTCATTATCTAATAGGGTTCGAATATATTTTTTATATTTAAAATTTTCATCTAATAAATCATTTGATAATTTATGAATAGGTATAGAATTTAACGCAGAATATATATGGGTCAAATTTAAGAATATTTTTTTTTTAGAGTCTTTAATTTTTTTCGTCTTAACAAGACCATTGGCTTTTATCAGTATTAATCCAATATAATGATCAATAGGAATTTTATCTAAATCTACAGAAATATTTGTTTTAGAGTTTACAATAGATTTAGATTCGATAATAGGGTCCGGTCCCGATTTTATTGTAGAGATGAGTTCTGAGTTGGTTATTGGGTCAATATCAAATGTAATGTTTTTTTTTATTTTAAATTTTTTTACTATTTTAACTTTAGAAAAAGACATTTATTTAATAATATAAAGAATTAAATAAATCATATTTAAATATTATGTTTATAATATTATATTTATAATAATGTTAATAGAATTTTTTAAAAATGATACTCTTTTAAAATTATGTTTATTAGGATTAAATACATTAAATTTATTTTGTTTTATAGAAACGAAATATTGTTTACCAATTACTATCATTTTAGTACTAATATATTTAAATATTTCTAATGAAAGTGTGAAAGAGAAAAAAAAAATAATAGGTGTATGGATAGTATTTAGTTTATTAACATTAATAGGAGAATCTATCGTGATATCATTAGATAGTAAAAACCCTGTATTAAATTATAAAAATCCTGATATTATTAATGTGCCTTTATGGTTAATAAGTGCTTATTTAAATATGGTTATATTAATACTTGTTTTATATAAGACTATTTTGGTTTAGTTATTAATTGGTTCCTAATAAATAATAGTATCTATTGATTTTTGATATAAACTCATATAATGACCTAATTTATTTGTTTTTTTCCAAAGTATATATATTGGAGGAGTTGTGGTAAGAAATCTTTCTCCAATTATTTGAACTAATCTAAATCTTACATTTTTTTCAGGTTTATTATTTCTTATTTTTCCTGTTATTATTTTATTTTTTTTAATATCATATTTCTGCGAAGTTAATATTATAATAGGTATATTATAATGCTCACTTAGTGCGATTTGTTCAGGTGTTCCTCCCCAACGTTCATCTAATTCATCATTTGAGTAAATAGGTTTTCCCTTTTTTTTACCCGATTTATATATCTTTCCAGTATCTATTTTACTAATAACTTTATCTCCTGCAAAATATTTATATCGACCGATATATTCATCCATATTTATATCGTGTATTAAACAAACCATTATATCTATACTCATATTATATTCATCCAGATGTTTAGAAATATTTTCTATAATCCAGTTATACGCGATTGCCTGTAAATATCGTGCTAGATTTTCTTGAGATTCCCCACTATACCCCCATAATATATTTTCATAAACATTTTCAATAGGTTTTAATTCGCCATAATTTTCTAATACTTTAAGTTTATCTAAATGATCATTTCCAGATATATAATGGATACAATTAGCAAAAGCTCTATAAAAACAGGCATTGTCGTTTAAAACATCTTCTATATGAAACAATGATGGGTCAATTGTTTCTAAATTAAAATTGTTATTGGACATTTAATTGAAATTAAATTGTAAAATATATAAACAATATAAAATCAAATATTTATTATTTATTTAATAAATATTCTTTTTAGTACAACTATTTTATTAATTTAAAGATTAATTTCTAATACTATTAAATGTTAGAAAAAAATAAAGAACAGTGTAAACAACACAACTTTAAAATAGAACGTATCAAGTACTATAAATCTTTATTATATAGTGTGAATGAAAAACAAGATGGGTTAAATAAACAAATAAGAAAAACAAAAGGAAAAACATCTAAGTTATCTAATTTAGAAAGTTTTACATTAAGAAAGGAAAAGGGAAGATATCATAGTAATACTAACTATATTAGATTTTTAACTAGAAAAATCTATAGGATAGAATCCTTATAACTTAATTATATAAAATTAATTATATAAATTAATTTCTTCATATTTGGGGGGAACTTCATCGTTTTCGGCTGTATGAACAGAACGATAATCCATAACTGATGGAATATATTCATTTTCTTGAGGTGTATGTTGTGGTATTCTATCAATAATAGGTGGGGAGATTATATAACGTCTCCTAGACATATATTTTTCATAGCTATACCAAAATGTAAATCCTATTGCTCCTAGTCCTATCAAAATAAATTCTAACATTATATTATAATTTAATATTATAATTTAATATTATAATTTTATATAAATATTAAATTATAGTATTAACTTTATATAATTTTATCAAATTTAAATTTGATAAAATTCTTATCATTAAATGATAATAATAATGAACAATTATACCAGTAATTATACATTTATTAAAAATACAGGAGTAGGAGCCGCCAATGTTCCTTGGTGTGGGAGACATATAATATTTGATGACGATGGTAATTATCCTAAAAATACATATGAATATTTGATTTTAAGACAGGTAATCAAAATTAAAAAATTAAATAAAAAAATAAAGAAAATTAATTACTAACAGTATTATAAAAATATACTTATCTAACAATAATTTTTTTTGTATCTAATTGATGTAAAAGTAGTATAACATCTGGATTATTTTTAGCAATAATGAACAAATTAGAGCTAAAACATCTGTTATACGGATCGTTATGTATATTTATTTTTTATATAATAACTCTTATCTTTCCATATTATTATATTAAAAAATTAATGTTATAATATTATATGGAACAAATTGAAACATTAATTTTTAAAGTTATTATTGTAGGTAACGCAAACTGTGGTAAATCCGCATTATTGAATAGAATTACAGGCAGAATATTTGATAATTCATATTGTATGACTATAGGTGTTGATTTTGCATCAAAAAAAATAGAATTAGATAGGGATGGTAAGAAAATCAATATAAAATTACAAATATGGGATACTGCTGGACAAGAAAGTTTTAGATCAATAACAAGATCCTATTATAGAGAAGCTGCAGGAGTTATTATTGTATATGATTTAACGAATTTACAGAGTTATGAGTCATTAAAACAATGGATAGATGACGTTGAGTATTATTGTTCTAAAAATACAACAGTTATTGTCAGTGGAAATAAGGTGGATTTAAATAATATAAGAGTAAAAAGTTTAGATGAAGTAACATCTTTTTGTAAAGATAATAGTATGTTATATATAGAAACTAGTTCTAAGAGTGGAGAGAATGTAGATAAACTTTTTAATACTCTGGCAGAATTAATATACGATAATTATGTCAAAAAATCTTTAGAAGGTAAAAAAATATATGGTGTAAAAAGTTCTATAGATATACGTAAATCACAGATTACTCAAACAAAAAAAAACCGATCTTGTTGTACGTTATTATAGATTATTATATGTTAATAGATTTTCATAATTATGTAAATTTTAAAATAACCTATAAATTAAAACTTAATAAATAAGTATTAAATGGCCCTATAAATTCCTTAGGTATATTATTTAAATCTATTAACATTCTATTTAATGAATACTTTTCTAATGAATCAGGAAATTCTTTAAATTTATCTAATAATAACGATTTATTATTATATAACTTTGTTGCAGTTTTTTGTCCACATCTTTTAAAACAAGGGCATATATTATCCGATTTATCTCCACATATAATTTTTAGTTCTAAATCTAATTTAGGATCTCCAGTAGATTTAGTATTTAAACATTTATTTTTTAGATTATACAGAAACGTATTATTATCTATCAGTTGTAACATATCTTCATCACTGGTTATTACTATAATTTTACTATTAGGATACGTTTTTCGCAAATATTCTTTAGTAAGGTATATACAATCATCGGCTTCTAATTTATCATATTCTATCAGTTTATAAGAGTTTTCTTTTATAAGTGTATAGGTATCTTTAAAAAAGTTTCCTATAGAATTTGTTTTTGTCCTGCCAGATTTATAATCCTTGTAAAATTCATTTCTCCATATATCTTTTCGAGGACAATCTTTAACAAATAATATATTTTCTTTATCAATCGTATATTTTTTTATAATATCAGAAAAAGAACTTAGATATTTTTTAATATACATTTTTTTAAACAATTCATTCTCATCCCAATTATAATCCTCTGGAAATTTATCTTCCGAGTTTGAGAAAGAATACCATCGTTTTGTTGCGAAAAATCTATAAAATACAGAATAACTTGTATCCACTAATAAAAATGTTTTCATATTTTAATTTATATTTTTAAATACAATTAAAATATCAAATTTATATAATATATTATTATAAATAATGGATAATTCTATAATAACACAACAGATTGATAGTATTGATTCTAAATATAAAAATGAAAA
>Ga0206123_10001518_pt1 | contig 21687 bp, 18 predicted proteins | sample Helgoland_Spring_2_FD_160086 | JGI IMG/M metagenome (GOLD analysis project Ga0206123, IMG submission 160086) | Pelagic subsurface seawater microbial communities from Kabeltonne, Helgoland, North Sea - Helgoland_Spring_Bloom_20160316_1 | ecosystem: Environmental > Aquatic > Marine > Epipelagic ...
CCTCAAAGTTGAAAATACAAAGAGCCCATGCTCATTGTGCATACATAACTGAGATTAATGATTTAAGATCGAGAAGTGATGATGGATCAAGTTCATCCAACTTGGAACCGATCCGAGATTTGCTGACTACTCTGATTTGATCAACTACAACCTCACAGTTTCGGCCAGCACACGTAATTTGAATTCGACTCTTCCACTTTGGATGCAAAGTTGAAGTAATTGGGCATACAACAACAGTCTTTCCAAACTCATTCATGAAATTATCACTAATTACAACGGCAGGTCTAACTTTCGACATTTCTGCACCTTTTGTTGGATTAAAGTCTACCCAATAAATAAAACCTCTAAAAACTTGCATCTAACCCATCTGAAGAAACAGCATCCCAATCAGACCAATCTTCGTCGCTTTCTGCCATCTCTTTATAGGTTTCCTCCCACGATAGCTTCTGGTCGCTTGGTGCTCTAAGCAAAAGACCATCGGGTAATTCGTCTACTTCAATAAAATCACCAAATTTGTACCGATTTAACAATTGTTTGTTCAGCCGAACACCTTTTGAATTTCCAATCTTTGTGAGTTTTACAGAAGTCATATTGTAATTACAGTACCAACCCTTAGGGTGAAGTCAATGTTTGTGCTCCGAAGTAAACTATAAAATTCATAAGGGGATTGTTTAATATGGGATTATTCTTTTAATCAGTTAAAATTTAGGAGTTTCGATGACCATAAAACTCAACCAACTTCCTCTTCCCTTCAATAGACTCTTCGTATCCCTGCTGGATGGAACCCATTAGTTCCTTATTGGATAATATTTCCTCATTTTCAAAATCATCCAAATACTCTTCTTTTTCAATAAACCTCAAAGCTGCATTTTCTATAAAATTTGAAATTGAACGGTTGTCACATTCAGCCAATTATTTGAATTTTTGAAACTTATCTTCCTGTAACATTAATATGATTGTTTAAGTCATTTTCAAAGCAAAAGAATACAAGTGAGTTTTTTAGCATCTATTTGTATCAATGAGAATTTTTACAAGTTTGAGTTACTTTTCAACCGTATTACTATCCAACTGGTGCAGGAGCGGAAATTGATCTGATTATCGAATCTTCCAAAGGAATTCTGCCCATTAAAATAAAATTTATCCAAAAGATAGATCGACGGGACTTACAAGCCCTCATCGATTTTATTAAATAAAGAAACTGTCCGCTCGCTTGGGTATTATCCAACAGCGAAAAGCTTGAGTACTTAAGTTAAGAAATATAAGGTAATCTGACAACCCGACAATAAATACTAACGACATTAAATAGAAACCTATTCACGAGTGAAAACAAAGGGATTATAATTACAACTTCAGAGATTCTGGTAATTTTGGGAGCTGGGAAAAAAATTTTTCATAGATCTTGGATCTCGGAAATATAAGTACCCAAGCAGTTACAAATATAATTTTAAAATAAGTAGTCATTGAATCATTCTCAACATACCAAAGCTCAATTTTGTTTTTACAAGGAATAATATGTTGATCATAAAATTTTCTTGGATCAGCTTTTCCCTCTAAGAACTTTTCTTCATCGCGAAATATTATCGAACCAATTCCTGTCAAACCAGGTCTCACCTTTTTAAGTTCAGATTGTGCCTCCGGTGAATACTTTATAAAGGTATTGGGAACCATCGGTCGAGGACCAACTACACTAATATGACCAGCTAATATATTAAACAACTGAGGTAGTTCATTGATTTTCGTCTTCCTTAAAAAACGACCAAAAGGAAGAACTCGGGGGTCATTTTTGACAGTTATTTCACCAGACCCGATCGAAGGACTATTTTTGAGCATAGTTGCAAACTTTAGAAGAGAAAAAGGGGTTCCATGGCGGCCGACTCTTTCTTGCCTATAAAAAATTTCCCTTTCTCCAGTAAATCTCAAAACAAGTACAATCGGAATAAAAAGCGGAAGCAAAAAAAGTAATGCTAAAGAGGAAAAGAATATATCAAAAAATCGAATCACCATTACTTGACCATCACAGTTTCTGGAGGTTCGAAACCGCCATAGGCAGGCTTTGATCCAGATTCAAAAAAACTTTTATACCATTCTACAGTTTTAATAACAGCATCTTTCCAATTTACCTTGGGATTGTAACCGAAGTTTCCAACGGCTTTGTCAATGTTTGGGCATCGTCGAGAAACAGAACCTGGATAAGTCATGGCAAATTCGTAATCACCCTCATACCCTAATACATTACCAATAAATTTTGTAAGTTCTTCCATCGATATTTCCTGATCATTACCTATGTGATAGATGTTATTTGAGTGATTGGTACATTCCATTGTCCCAACTGTTCCTATAACAGCATCATCAATGTAGCAGAAAGCTCTTGTTTGATCGTGTCCATAAATCTTAATTGGATTTTCAAGTTTTTTGACAAACCGTTCGACAATATGAGGAATTGCGTGCCCAAACCCCATGTCGGGGCCAATAATATTCTGATATCTAACTATTCTGTAGTGATAGTTAAGCTTCTTTGATGAATGAATAAATGCTGATTCACCATGAATTTTGGTAATCGCATATGTCCATCTAGGGTGTGTAATTTCATCAACACAAAGAGGAACATTTTCGTCAGTAGGAATTTTAAAATCAAATAAATCAGTTGTGGCAGCATAATTTTCACTTGAGGAAGAAAAAAGAACCTTTTTTACCGGATTATCTGCAATCCAATCCAACACATTTGATGTTAGTTTGGTATTGGTTCTAATTACTTCATATGGATCTCTAAGTGTACGATTTACACCAACGATAGCTCCAAGCATGTAGATTTCATCAAAGTCATTATCTAGAGCATTAAATGATTTGGGATCAGTGAAGTCATCAATAATGGAGCAGAATTGTTTGGGGTATTGCTCATTTAAAATATCCCAATTGGTACCTTTTCTTATGTCTGCAGAAACGACATAACAATCACCTCTTTTGACAAGAAACTCAGTAATGTTTCGACCAATAAAACCTCCACCTCCAACAACTAGTATTTTTTTCATATTGTTATACTAAATGGTTTCACCACTACCCAGAATTGAAATCTCATGCTTTTGCTTTAAGCACAGAATTTGCTTTCGTGAAAATAGTCCAACGGTATCAAATATTTTACAATTATTTAATTTGATTAATTTTGAAACAAACTCGTTGGTTTTATATACAGTGTGAGCAGTAGAAATTATAATTAGGTCCGGATTATCAAGTAGTAAATCATCAATTTCAGATGATACATTTATTTCCAATTCATGCCATTTTGAAACATATGGATCATGAATTTGAATATCACAAGAGTGAGTTTTGAGAAGTCTAAACATCGGTTCAACCGGAGAAAATCTTGTGTCTCCAACATCTCCACGGTAAGACACTCCAAAAAGAACAACTTTGAGGTTTTCAAGAGGACCAAACAATGACCTTAGTCTTTGATAAGCGAATATTGGCATTTGATCATTAATTGATACACTATTTATACTAGTTTCTAAATCAGTTTCTGAACCAAAAAGATTTTTCCGTGACCAACTAGCCAAGAGAGGATCTTTTGTCAAACAATAGCCTCCCACTCCGATATTAGGATACATTAAATTTGCATGAGTTTTTCGTACTCTGATCGCATCAACAATAGACCACAAGTCAACACCTGCTTCCTCTGCAAATCGTGACCACTCTACAGCAAAGGCAATATTTGTCGCACGATATGAGTTTTCTAAGACCTTAGCCATTTCTGTGGCGGTCGTATTGCTTAAACGAGTTAGTGTACATTTGGATGTATCGATAATGGTTTTTAAAAAACATTCAGCGGCATCAGCACTTTTCTCATCAATACCAGCATAGACTCTTGGATAATTTTGAATTGAATCAATGTAGTCAGGACCTGGCATGACTCGTTCATAAGAATGTGCTATTTTAATTTTCGTAGTAGTTAAACCACGATCAGAAAGTTCTTCATGTAAAATTGGAGCGACTATCTTATGGCATGTACCAGGAGGCACAGTAGTTTCGACTAAAACTAGTGTGTCCTCTTTGCAATTAGAACCAATAGTTCTAATTGCATCTTTGAAAGAATTAAGATCTACATCAAAAGAACTTAGGGAATCATCTTTGTTTTTTGTTTTTTTAACATCAAGATTAATGTCCACGATAATAACATCCGCGTAAGAGAAACTACTTGAATCAGATGTAGCAAAGAAATTCCCTTTTTTTAATGCATTATTGAAATACAATTCGATTTTTGGATCCTCTGCCACAAGAGGAAAAACTCCTTGGTTAAGTAATTGGATCTTTTTATCCATTTCAGGAACATCTATGCCTAACACTAAATAATCCGCAGATAAGGCGTTTGCACATACCAATGACATGACAGAACCAACGAAACCCAAACCCTGTACTGCGATAATACTATTATCAGAATTTTTGGTTATAAAACTGTTAACATCCATAGTTTTTCGATCTCAATATTTGTAAAATCAAAGTAGATTTAGAAATTTTTGTTTTTGGTCTTCTCTGATGAAAGAATCTTTTAATTTATGTAGATTTAACTCTCGGTCTACTGGTTTTGAAAGATTAACACTCTTTAAAACTTTAAATGTATCAACTGTACATTCAGGGGAGTGTATATGTACTCCATTGAAAGAGCTAAATATGGACTTGGCAGGGCCATCAGGAAGACCCAACAAGATGTGTTTACCGTAGGTGAGATATTCGAATATTTTCGTCGGTACGGCAGTAAAATATGCATTTCCTATCTGTGCATAAAGTATATCTGCATTGTGTACTTCTTGGGAAAGGTCCTCCTGCTGAACGGGTTGTTTAATTGTGATATTACTAAAGCGGTTATCGACAATCAGTTTATGTAAATTTTTTAATTCAGAACCATTTCCAATTAAAGTTACTGTGAAATTTTCTTGGTTACCTGTTGCTTTGATCAAACTATCTAAGTGCTGAGCAATACCGATATTTCCGTAGTAAACTATAGAAATTTCTTCATTTTGCTTTTTAACAAAACATTTGCTACTTAGTTGTTGATAAAGTTCTTTCAATATACCATTACTTAGTATTGTTGCACTTACTCCACTTACTCTTTCGACTGATTCTTTTTCGAGGGAGTTGGTCACGGTAACGAATTTTGCCTTGAGGCAAGAAATGCGCAAAAGATTTTCAAAGAAAATACAGAAGGGAACGAAAAATAAATTTTTTTTTCTTAAGTATTCCCAACTTGCATCTCTTATATCAATTCCAAAAGAGTTTTTCTTTATAACCAAGCTCAAAAACAAAAGCATCGGTGATGGAATTGTAAAAATTAAAAATTTTGGTCTAACTGACAACACCTTAACATAAATTTTAAAAATATGAATAATTTCCAAAATAGCTCTTACCAAAATATTCCTACTTGATAGTTTCTCGACATAAAAGACCTTGATACTATTTTTTTTAATAAAATTTTGTTTATAAAATTTTGAACATGTTGAATCTATGCCAGAGCTAATGACGGATAATTCGTATATGCCTTCTTGTACTAAACAATCTACTAAAAAGTGAACTCTATTGGCCGTAGCTTTTGAACTTGGGTATTCATAAGATGTGACTACTAAAAACTTATCTTTTCTCACCAACTTAAAATAGTATTTACTTCGCTTTTTTCGAAAGTAACTGAAATTACTTGGCAATTTTGAACTACGCCAAAAAAAGGATGCCAAGTAGAGTCATTCAATTTAGCTCTACCATCTGTAGAAAACTGCATTTTAGAACCCTCATTCAGTAAGATTGACCCAACTGAAAAATTGGTCTCTGTTTCTATATCTACTATTACATCGGGATGTAAATGAAACAGAACTTCTGAGCAAACAAATTCACCATCTATTTTGTCGTTAATAGCAAGTTTGTTATTTTCAAATTTCCATCTTCTTCGATGCATAACATGACTATTAAAAATCTTTTTATAACCATCATGTGATGCCTCAATGCTAATACAGGCCCCACCTTTAGACTCATCAACTTTTATATCAAAAGGGTTTGCTCTCTTTGCTACTCGAAATCCTGCCCATACCTCAGAGGAGTCTTTCCCGTTAATTACAAGCGTATTGTGAGCATGTGTTCCACGTTGACGAAGCCTTTCTGCTGAATTTCCGTAACATGATGTGCCTGAGTTTACAATAACTCTTTGCTTATCAATTGAAAGTTCAAAACTAAGAGTATCGGCATGACCATGCCCTGGAAGATAATCAGGGCCAATTTTAGCAACATCCATTATAGCTACTGCGGAACCATTTCTTATCCTGAAATATCCGCTGTCTTTTAAAAAAGTTAAATTCTTATCAATTGCTTTTGAAGCCTCAATCCCTAGCCTTTTAAAATATGAATCAAGTTCCGAAACGCTTGGTGCAATATCAAATGCTGAATCATTAAAAAAGCTGATTTCTCCATCAGGGTGGCACATATTCTTTAGCCATTGATGCATTGATTTAGCTACATTAGGAATTGTAGAAATCTTAGTTTGTTGTTCTAGAGATAATTTATTCGGGTAAGCTCTTGTAATATTAATAAGATCTAAAATATCCTCAAATGCTAACGAATGATACATTGTACTTAGTTCAAAATGTCCACCATCAGGCAAAATTTGTTCTTCGATCTCTTTATTTAAAATTCGTAAACCCTTTTTCAACCACTTATCCGACTCTTTACCTTCAAAAAACAATCCGCCAAAAACCAATGCTTTTGCATTTACGAATAGATGATTACCAAGCAGATGGTACTCTAATCTTTTATTTAGCCAGCGAAGTTGGATAAAGAGACTTTGCAAAGCAGATGCACTAAGTTGGTTGCCGCTCAAATGCCATTTAATCCAATTTATAATTCGTAGAGATGTTGGATAGGATTCCCATCCAGTTCCAACTAATGGTGGATTTCCGACTATCCATTTTTCAATTAGATCAGTATGCCATGATTTGCGTTCTCTTTCATTATGAGCATTAAGATCATCAAAATAATGCTGATTATAACGCCAAAGTTTTTCACGAGATGGACCATCCCAACCTAACTCCTTTAAATTCCCCTTTTCATTAAGAAATATAAAATCATTCGGACTTATCATAGAAGGCCATCTTGATGCAGGCTTTTGCCAAGAGCCTGCACGTTTTGAAAGCTTTGGCGATGATTTCAGTTTAACACGAGGTCGCCAAAAACGATGCATTAATCGACCGTACAGTTGTACAGGTCTCAAATGACAAATGGTATACCAATAAAGCTGAATTTTATTAAGGCTTATTGGCAAAGTAACTTTTCTAATATTGAAATAATACGTTCAGCGGTTTTACCATCCCATTTTTCCGGTATGTCTCCTTCTTGCCACTTACCTTCAAACAAATTGTTCAAAGCAGATTCTAATTCTGATGGGCTAGTACCAATTAATCGATTTGTACCTATAGACACAGTCTCAGGTCGTTCAGTACTATCCCTCAAAGTCATGCAAGGCACACCCAAAACTGTTGCCTCTTCTGTCACACCACCTGAATCTGTGATAACTGCCTTTGCATTCTTTACCAAATAATTGAATTCAAGATATGGTTGCGGATCGACTATATGTAGTTTTTCTGGCAAACCTTTAACCTCTAAAAGTGTTTTTGCTGTTCTTGGATGAACTGGAAATATGATTGGCAACTCATGGCTAAACTTTCCAACTGCAAGTAATAAATCTTTGAATTTTTGTATTGAATCTACATTAGATGGACGATGAAGGGTTAAAATAAAATATCCGCCAGAAGCTAGCTTTAAATTATTCCAGAAAGGTGGAGGTTTTAATCTATCAAAATTAGCCAATAATGTATCGATCATTGTATTGCCAACGAAGAATATATTTTCTTTTTTCACATTGGCTTTGATCAGGTTTTCGTTCGCAGTTGTACTTGTTGTAAAAAAGTAATTTGTAACTGAGTCTGTAACTAATCGGTTGATTTCTTCAGGCATAGTCCAATCACCAGAACGAATACCCGCTTCAACATGAGCAACAGGAACTCCCATCTTCTGTGCTGTGATTGCACAAGCCATTGTTGAGGTCACATCTCCCACAACCATGCAAAGTTGAGATGGCTCATCAATAAGCAATTTTTCATACTTTATCATTATTGCACCAGTTTGCTCAGCTTGAGTACCAGAACCGACATCAAGATTTATATTCGGCCTAGGAATGTTTAATTGATCAAAAAAAAGGCCAGATAGTTTAGAATCATAGTGTTGCCCAGTATGGACTAACCTAAAAGACAATTTTCCGCCATTTTTTTGACTTTTCTTTATAGCACCAATGATTGGTGCGATCTTCATAAAATTAGGACGGGCTCCAGCAATTATATCAATAAGGGTCATCATTGATCAGATGCAATCTCTATGCTTATTATTGCTATTTCAAAAATCTCTTCTAACGGAATTGGAAAAGTCGACTCTCCCTTAATAGCCTTCAAAAATGCTGAAGCACATTCATTTTGTCCCTTATTCTGTTTCCATAGATTCATTTTCGTAAAGCTTGGCCATGAAAAGCCTTTCAATTTACGAAAATTATCTAATTGCAGTGCCCTCCCCTGAGAAAAAATCTCTAATCTTTCTTTAGGTAATGATTTCGGACCATTTGCGAAATAATTAATCGTCCCAATCGAACCATCTCCAAATTTCAACCCTATTGACAAGGTATCTTTAGAATTGGAGTTCATAGAGTTTTGATTCCAATCAAGGATAGGACTTTCCGCTAAGAAACGAAGCAAATCAATAAAGTGACACGCTTCCCCAATAACTCGCCCTCCCCCAATGTCATCATCCTGCGTCCAATGATCTTGATCAATATGCCCTGCATTAATATTAAAAATGAAAGATTTGGGACCTGATGTTCCCAAAAGTAATTTTTTTATTTTTTGTATTTGAGGCGAAAATCTTCGATTGAAGCCAACCATTATAATAGGTTTGCTTTCCGATCTCTCATACACTGCCATAATCTCATTTAGCTCCTCTTGCTTGAGGCATAATGGTTTTTCCACAAAGACATGTTTGCCAGAGTGTAATGCCTGTATAACAAGATCAGCATGAGTATTGTGTCTGGTTGATATGACAATGGCATCAGATTTAGAATCCGAAATAATCGATTCATTATCTGTGGTTGTTTCCTTGAAACCAAATTTCTTTCCAGCATACACTCCGCTTAAGCCATTGGCAGAAGATATGTTATTAAGATGTGCTCCTGCTTTTTTGAAAGCTGGGATCAGAGAACTAGTCGCATAATTTCCAGCTCCGATAAAGCTTATGCATGGATTTGGACTAAAGAGAGAGTTAATATGGTTTGATTTAAGTTCAACCGATCTGGAATCCTTAGTAACCTTAATTCCAGGATAATCTAACAAAATCCCCAATGAAGGTTCCTCTCCAGTCATCAAACCGTAAGCATTTACTGCGTCATTAATTGAAAAACGGTGGGAAATAAGTGGTTTCACATCCAATGATCCAGTAGCCATCATATCTAAAACGGCTTCAAAGTTCCGTTGTTCAGTCCATCGGACAAACCCAACCGGATAATCCTGACCCTTTTCTTCATAATTTGGATCATATCTTCCAGGACCATAAGAAGCCGATACTTGGAAAGTTAATTCCTTTTTAAAAAAATCATCTCTGGATAACTCAAGACCGGTTACTCCTACTAAAACGATACGACCACGTTTTCGACACATCAAGGCTGCCTGATGAATTGGCTCACTGCTTTTGGTCGCTGCAGTTACAATCACAGCGTCCACTCCCCTACCCCTTGAATACAAATTGGATATTTTGAGAGGATCCTGACCAGCAGAAAGATCTACAACCTCTGCACCAAAATTCTTGGCCATTTGTAATTTTTTCTTATCAAAATCTATACCTAGAACTCGGCAACCATTCGCCCGGAGTAATTGAACTGTCATTAATCCAACCAAGCCTAAGCCAGTAACTACGATGGTTTCCCCCAATGTTGGCTTAACTAATCGGATGCCTTGCAATGCGATTGCTCCCAAAACAGTAAATGCAGCTTCTTCGTCAGAAACGGCATCTGGTACCTTGGCACAAAGCTTGACTGGAACACTTACTGCTTCTGCATGTTTACCATTAGAAATCACTCTGTCACCTACTTTGAATTCTGAAATTCCATTCCCAACTTCATTAATAATACCAACATTACAATATCCAACAGGCAAAGGTTGATCTAATTTGTTGAAAACTGCATCTAATGTTGGTTTTAGACCATCGGTTTTAATTTTATCTAAAACCATCTTTACTTTGTCTGGCTGCTGCCTTGCTTTTTCAATCCATCCAGCCTGACCAAAATCAACTAGCATTCGCTCAGTGCCTGCAGAAATTAAAGTGTGGGATGTTTGTATAAAAAGTCCACCGTCGCATAATCTTGGGACGGGAACATCACAAACTGTTGTCTTGCCGGTCCTTAGAGATTGTATAATTTGTTTCAATTGAGATTCAAAATATGAAAATCATTAACTTATCACGATCAATAAATTATTTATCTTGATACTTATTTTCCACAACAAAGGCATTTTCTTCTGTAATAACAACTTCTTCACCTGTTTCTATAGATTTTTTAATCCCCAAGAAAAATTTTGCAGTGGCATGAACATATTCTAATGATTCACCAATATTATTATGAAAAGTTGAACTAAAGCTGTTATGAATATTTTCTCGATGACCATGATTACGAAATAATAAGTTAGTTTGTTTTTTTGAGGTATTTTTTTCAATCTTCAAAGATTGAAAGTCCTTCATGAAACCTAATAAGTTACCTTTGTGTACCTGTAAAGTTTCCCTAACCCCTTCAAAAGTATGCCCTTTTGCAGAAAAGGTAAATGCAGCACAAGATTGATCTGCAAAACTAACATTAACTACAAAATCAGAAACTGAATTAAGAGGAGTTGAGGAGTTTATTCTACAAGGAAAAGCCTTTTCAATAGAGACTAAATGTAATGTTAAATCAGTCCAGTGACATAAGTTCCCTAAAACCCGACCGCCTTCTCTAGAATCATAATACCAATGATCATCAGAAATCTCATGTCCAGCAATAAACCAATTGACCATAATTGGACCATTTTCAAATGATAATTCAGACAATAACTTTTTGAAAAGAGGGCTCTTGGGTCTATTGAATCCTAAAAAAACATTTGCTTTAGGGTAATCAAGCATCGTGTTACACAGTCTTACTAACTGATCTTCTGAAACGACATGAGGTTTTTCTATATGTACATGCTTTCCACTTCTTATACAATCAATAGCATATTCAGCATGACTTGCATGATTCGAAGCAATATAAACGAGTTTTATATCTGGATCAGAAATGATTAAATTGGCATCATCGGTATAATACGTAAGATTGTAATATTTAAATAAAGAACCAGCTTTATTTATATCTTGATCCATACAAGCTCGTATACAACCGGAAGAAATCTTTTGTAGATAATAGGCAATAGTTGTAAAAGCAAAGTTCCCACATCCAATAAGACCAACTTTTCCTTGTGGTATACCCTCAGAAGAAAGTGGAATATTACAACCAGGAAAATTGTTTACTTTTCCGTTCATGTGTATCTGACCTCTGATCTTTATGTAAGTTTTAGATGGACCATATATGAGAATGTAACGAAAAACTTTTTTTATTTTAAAAAATGAAGATGTTTTTAAATAATTCATTTATATATTATATATTAGTGAGAAGATGTTTTTAGATTATGAATAAAATCAAATGCTTTAAGTGTTGCTGAACAACATTTATCCCAAGTATATTGCTTGGACAATTCGATAGCTCTAGTTGAACAGGATATTCTTTTGTGGTAATTATTAATAAAATTTTTTAAAACAAGTGTAATATCTGATATATTTTCGGGATCAAAATAGACACCAGCATCAGATAAAATATCTTGGTTAGGACCATTAAAAGAAGATGCGACAGGCAAACCTACAGCCATTTTTTCTAATAGTATTAAACCGAATGTTTCACAAGTTGACGCCCATAAACCAACATCTGCATCAAAGTACACTTGATGCATTTCATCATATGAAATTTCACCTAAATAAATGATCCAAGAATTCGATGGATCAATATTGGCGATTAATCGATTCATCGTTTTTAAAAACTTTGGATGAGAAGGTCCAACCAAGGTTAAATTAATTTCCCACCCGGTACTTTTACGTAGTTTATATATTGCATTAATTACATTACATTGATGTTTATAAGCATCAATTTTAGAGACATATATAATCTTGAATGGATTTCTGGATGAACAAGTACCAATTTGGCGGTGAATTCGATTAGAAAATTTAAAACGAGGATTTATACCATGGGGTATCACAATACTCTTATTAATTACATTAGGTACAGATTTGTGTAAAACATTCTTAGAGTGATTTGACAATAATATAACAAGATCAGAAAACATGAAACTTAATGTTTGTAAAACATTTAATAGTATATACTTAAATGTTAAAGGGCTAAAACCATAACGCATTAATTCATTAAATTGAAAGGGCAATAAATTTTGGCACATTAAAACGGATGGAATGCGAGGCACAAAACAAATTCCGCCTGGAACAAAAAGTATATTGCATTTTGTTGAACCGATTTCAAAGGGCAAGAAAAGCAACTGCCAAATATAACGATAAATAAGTGATTTACTATGTAATTTGGATGACTTTTTTATAATATATTTAGAATTTGGAAGAGCGTCCAATGTGGACTTAGGACCCCAAACATAAATATAATTGTATTTAGTATCTAAATACTGAAGAGAACTTAAAAATTCTTTAAGGTGGGTAATGCCACCACCTTGTCTTATATTCGTAGCATCAACACCTAATGTATATTTCAAAATAATAATTCTATATTTAAATTATGGTAAAAAGACTTGCGTAATAATTCTATTATTATGTTTGATTGATTTACTATAGTTAAAGCAGAGATAAACAAGAAGGGGATAAAGACAAATAGAATATCTATGTTGAACAAAAGATGGTATATTAAAAATTATTAAATAAATTAAAATAAAATAAATTATATCATTTTGAATTTTAAAAAGTCTCTTTTTAATAATAATGATTGATAATATTAAGAAAAAATAACTAGACAATGTTAAAGAAAAACCGCTTATTGAACTAAAATTAGGTACAATAACCATGCTGAATAAATTTATAGGCACTTTCACAAAAAAAGTAAATATATAAAACCCGTGTGAATTCAATTGATCAATAAATTTCATTAGACCCAATGAATTCTCTCTTGCACCTTTTTCCAAAAGATTACCAGTATCAGAATAATCAATTGAATAAATTAAAAATGATGCAAGAAATAAGAGAGCAGATAAGATAAATTTTCTATTGTAATTGTATTTTTTTAAAACCAAAAAAAGAATTACTACAAGTAACATTTCAAATCTGGACAAAAAAGCAAATATAACTATGTATAAAATGAAAATATTTTTTTTATTTAATAAATAAGCGAGAAGGAAGAGAACAGAAATAAAAGAAACAATCTCTTTATTAATGCCGAAAAAACATCCTATTATAACCGGATAACTGAAAATTATTAGTATAAATATAATTTTATTTTTATTTAGTTTTATTGTAATAGAATAAATGGCATACAAAAATGAAATAAAATAAAAGAAATAAATTACATATAAATTATTTTTGAAAATTGACTGGAGTGTAATTATTGGAATTAAATTTTTGTTAACAAAAAAGTATTTTATAAAAGATTCGATACTACCATCATATCTTTCATAAAGATGATAATAAAAACGAGAATCACCTGATAAGCCATTTATCATTTTACTACTCTCATAATCCGAATTTTCTACAATATAATTATAATTATAGTTGCCTACTACAAAAAAAGTAAAAACAAATAACTTAATTGCCAACATAATTATTATAAGATTATGAATCTTTATTCTCATAAAAACTTCGTTTTTATAAAATAAAATACGTCTATAAATCTAAAATAGATATTACTTAAATAAGGAATATAAAAAAGATTTAAACTGTTTTCCCTTAATACATTTTTGAAAAGTTTTTTTTGTGTGTCTTTTTTGATCTTAGATATTGATAAATTATGCAATCGTAGTGTGTAGGTTAGATTTGAATTGTCGTAGCATAATTTATAACCACTTGACATCAATCTATGATACAATTCAAAGTCTTGTGAAAAGCTGTATGATTCATTGTATAAGTGCTTCTTGAGAAGTGTAGCTCTGATAATAAGAGTTCCATGAATTAAACTGTTGTGATAGTTTAACATCTTTTGGGAAAAACCGTTTCTTCGCAAATAGTTTGGTATTATTTTATAATCATCCAATTCCGCACACCAGGCAAATGCAGGCGTAGAGTAAAAATCAATTCCTCCATTTTTTTCTATGTAGGAAACAAAGTTTTTAAATCTGTTTTCATGACTAATATCATCAGCATCTTGACGAGCAATATAGTCCCCTTTTGCACAACGTATTCCTATGTTTAGTGAGACAGTGAGTCCATGATTTTTTTGCTGAATAAGTATGATCCTTTTATCTGTAATTGCATACTCTTTTAAAATATTCTTTGAATTATCAAATGAACCATCATTAATAATAATAAACTCAAAATTTTTATATGTTTGATTGAGTATACTATTTACTGAATCTTCCAAATATTTTTCGGCATTGTATACGGACATTATTACTGATATTTTAATATCTTTATTCAATCCACTTTTCATACCATAATTGAAAAACAAAAAGTAACCATATTCTATATGGGTTACCATTATATTTATAAAATGAATTTATAACATTATCTATATAATTACTATTGAATAATTCATTGTTTATTTTCAATCGTTTAACTGTTGATAAAACTTCATATTTAAGATCATTCCTTAGCCACTTCGATAATGGTATTGAAAATCCTTGCTTCTTTCTTTCTAACAATTCTTTTGGTACATATTTATAAACAATCTCTCGTAATATATGTTTTGAAATACCATCTTTATACTTATAATTGTATGGCAGTCTTGAAACATATTCTAAAATACGGTGATCTAAAAATGGTTCTCTTCCCTCAAGACTAGCTGACATAGTTGATCTATCAACTTTAACTAAAATGTCATCACACAAATAATTATTATAACAATTTAAAAGTAATTCCTGCTTTGGATTATCTTGCCCTGAAAGTGGTGTATCGAAGATATTATATGTGTTATTTTCGTAATTTAACAATTTTCTTACTTCAGTTTGATAAAAATATTTATTATAAGTATTAAATGCATCTAACTGACTTCTCGAATTTAGTAACTCTAAGAGTTTATAAATTTTTCCAGATACATTATAACCGCAGCAATACTTTTCTAATTTCATCGGGCATACCATCTTAATGATATTACTTAAGAATTTAATTTTCTTTAATCTAGAAAACTCTGAAGCATTATTAAAAGTTTCATATCCACCAAATAGTTCATCACCACCATCCGCTGAAAGTGCAACTTTAACTTTCTTCCTAGCAAACCTCGATAACAATACTGTTGGTATTGCAGATGCGTCTCCAAAAGGTTCATCAAATATCGAAGGTAAATCAGCAATAATATCTAGAGCATCATTTTCAGTACAATAAAGTTCGTTATGTTCTGTACCAATATGCCTAGCTAATTCTTTAGCGAATAACGCTTCATCATGATTTTTATCTTTGAAGCCAATGGTGAAAGTCTGTAATTTAGAGTTTGACTCTTGTTGTAATAAAGTGGCTACGCATGTACTATCAAACCCTCCACTAAGAAATATTCCAATTGGTACATCGGAAACTTTTCTATATTTAAAAGAAGAACGCAAGAGAGTCTCTAATTCATTTTTTGCTTCTTCAAATGTAATTTGCAATTTATCGTACTTGTAGTACTTTTCTGCACTCCAATATCGATTCTCAACAAGCTCTTTGGTATCAAGATTAAACTCTATATAACTACCACTATTTAATTTTTTTACTTCATTGTAAATTGTAAATGGTGCAGGAATATAACCATATTGAAAATATAATGAAACAGAATTTTTATCTAATTTCTTACTAAAACAATTTAACTTCGTAATTGATTTAATTTCTGATGAGAAAACTAATCTTTTTTTATTCCAAGAATAGTAAAGCGGTTTTACCCCACATCTATCTCTTATTAGAAGCAATTTATTTTTAGGATTGTCCATTATTGCAAAAGCAAACATGCCAATAAATTTATCTAAGCAGGAAATTCCCCACAAGTGATAAGCTTTGATAATGACTTCTGTATCTGTATCAGAAACGAATTGATAGCCCGCTTCTTTTAGTTGCGTACGAATTTCGATATAATTGTATATTTCACCATTATAGACCAGTATTAATCCATCATACTCATATGGTTGGTGACCGTTATTGGTAAGATCTAATATAGACAATCTACGATGTCCTAATCCTAACACATTGCAGTTATTAGATTTATAATAAAGACCAGAATTATCTGGGCCTCTATGGTCTAAGCAATCAGTGATAATTTCAAGATTAGATCTTGATAGTTTGCCATTAAAGTCAACAAATCCAGCAATACCACACATTATTTTATAATTCTCAAACTTGAGCCATTATATACAGGTTTTCTACTAAAATACTTATCTTTATTTTCAATTTTATTTTCATCAGGCTGCAACTTAAACATTAATTTTTCCAAGTCATTATCTCTCATATGATGTTGGTAGGAATGAGAACCGTACCAATCATATGTATTCGTCACAACAGAGCAAAATTCTCTAATCACCCTTTGTTTTATGGTTTCATTTTTATCTTGAGGTGATTTTCCCTTTATTAACATCATACTTATTTTTAATAGTTTGCCCAAAATTGGAACAAACCATAAAATTCCCATCAAATTAGAGTATACAAGTCGAAATTTCATAGACCTTTGACTTAAAAATGATCTTAATCTTAGGTAGAAACTCCACCTAACCTTTCTCAATACTCCATCATTGTTTTCTCTATATACATTAAATACAAATTTAGAAGATGGACTTACTAAATCAAACAACGCCTTTGCTGTTTTTTCAATACAAGGTGTGTGCTGGATTACATTATGACACATTACTATTCCTTCAATTGAATTGCTTTTTATTGGAGGCATATCAATGGAACACTGAATAATATCAAAGTTTTGATAATTCTTACCAAAGAAATTATCTTTTACAATATTATCAACAGTATTCGACAAATCCATCATTATGACATGTTTAGCACCGCTTTCAAGTAACCAATAACTCTGCATGCCAGCCCCGCCTCCAGCATCAACAATAATTTGACCTTGTATATCTTTTAAACCATTATCAAATGAATTATTTATCGTGTGACTCAACCAATGTGCCTTGAACTTATCAAAGTTAAAACGGTTCCACTGTTCACCAAAAGATTCTACACTTTTATCTAGAGTCTTGTAACCTGCAAATCTGGGGATTCCATTGATTATAGGATAGCTTAATCCAGTTTCGCTAATTAAATCGCCACTCGATATATTACCGAGATTGTCAAATCTTTCATTAACCAATTTGAGTTTTTCTTTAGTAACTGGATCGACCAAGAGTTTGAGTAGATATTTAGTCATTATAATTGTATACCAATGTTTTTGAAGATACTCCTTATTCGATGATCGTATGTGTGTTCGCTTGAAGCTCTTCGTAAAGCTTTATAACCCATCTCAAGGTATTTTTTATCTTTTATTATATAACTTATTTGGTTAATACAATCATCTATATTTTTATAAAGTCCAATTTCATCGTTATTATAGAGATTTAAAAGGTCTGGATTACAGCTTGTTACATAACATGATCCACTCATCGGTACATCGAAATCTCTCATTTTAAGGGAGTAGAAGTCTTCACAATAACCAATAGTACCAATCCCAAGAACTATTTTACATTTATTGTAAAATTCATTAGTTTTTTCAAGAGGTAAACGACCATTACTCCACCCATTTCCATAACAAACAACATTGAAACCATTTTGTTTTAGTTTATTAATAATTTTTTGACGTATTCCATATTTAGCACCAACAAAACCAACATCATATACCTTCTGAATATTTAATGGATAAAAGATTTCACTGCAACTAGCCTCAGGGAAATAAAAACTAGGTACATTTTCAATATTATACCAATTCACACATTCACAAGCAGCAGTTAAAGCAATATCTATAGCCGGTAACAATTCCGCCACCCCATTACTAGGATTTCCATTAATCCAGAATGTGTGCCTATCATCCATACTTATTTGTATTATTTTAAAATCGTACTTTTTTTTAAGATATAACAGAGTTTTCACATCAATCGTGCTGCCCCAACTTTGCATAATTAATATGTCAATTTCTTTACCATAAATATTAAACAGATCCCTAAGCCTATCAGAAGTATTTATTTTATAGAGTTTATCATAATACTTCGCATGACCATAACTACCATCTTTTTGAGTAAAGTATTTCAGGTCTGTAAATTTTGAAAGCGAATTTAATATTCCACTTTTATCTTGATACTCATCGGTACCAAGATAAAAGGTACTAATTTTTCTATCTGTAAATTTATTTTCCCAAGATTGATTAAATCCCTTTTCAATAAGCAAATATTTATTTTCATGAATTAGATCATAATTACTATAATGCTCAGTTATTGATTTATATTGTTGCTTTATTTTCTTACACTTATTGTCGGCATTTAATTTATAAATAAAATTATTTTTTAATAAAAATTTTTTTACTTTATTAAAAACCAAAATAAAAATTAAAATATTTTAAACTATCTCAAAAGAAATCTTTGAGCTTATTTAAACAAACTTTACCATCAAAGAGTGTTTTATATTTAGAAATAAGATCATCATCCCAGTTCCACCAAGAAATCTCTAGTAATTTCTTAATAACTTCTTTTTCAAACCGATAACCGATTACCTTTGCAGGAACGCCTACAACTATGGCAAAATTAGGAACATCTTTTGTAACAACTGCATGTGTACCGATAACGGAACCATAACCTACTCTTACACCGCGTTTAATGAAAGAGTAGGAACCTAACCATGAGTCACTTTCAACAACACAATCTTTTTGAGTCAAATCCTCATAAGAATTGTTTATAAATCGGGTACTAGTTGATAATTTTGATATGTCATGCTCACCTTGACCAATGGCCACATTATTACCAATTGAAACAAAGTTCCCGACTTTTACTTTTGTTAATCTTGCATATTCATTTATATAACAATAGCGACCAATTTTAGAGTCATGACTAATATATACATGCTTTGCCACGATCGTAGATGGATCTAGTTTAATATTAACATTATTTTTATTAAAATATTTTTTAAACTTAGTTGTAAGTCTACTTAACATTCTAGAACTTTTTAAGGTAATCAAGAAAGATGTAATAAAGGATTTTTAAATAGTTTTTCTTAACATTTAATCTCGGTCGTCCGTTCATATGCAATGTTTGCTTCATAAGTAGACTTTTATAGGCAAATACTTTGTTATACTCATTCAAATACACCCCAAACTGGGAACTATCAATCAAGAGAGAGTCTAACTCTTCACTTACATCCTCACTTATAATTTTATTATCCCAATTTAGGGAAATTGCCCCCTGAAGAGTGCGTATATATATCTGTTCTTTTTGTACAACCCCCCAAAGATCTAGATTTTGATTAACCGTTGGTGCAAGCGTGCTGTAATGATCTTCAATAATTATATAGTCCCTTTCTTCACCAGATAATAAAGAATATCTTCCCTCTTTATTAAACATTGAATCTACACTAGTCTTAATATCTTTGATAGACGAAAACTTGTCATTGAAGGTTAGCTCAGTTTGCCCCTTTTCCCTATGCAATAAAAATATATTGGTACGATCTCTATTTATGAATTCAAATTGTGGCTCTGTACGTCTTTCCATTGAAAACTTAAAACCATGGTCAGAAAAGAGGAAAATATGATCAAAATCATCTTTATTTAAGGAATCAAAAATCAAATCAATAGAGTAACTTGTTTCAATAATTGCTTCACTTTCCCCTTTACTTGAATAACTCCAGTCTTGTAAAGACCAGTGATAATCTGGAATACTAATAAAAACCAAATGATCCTTTTTTAGCTGAATGTCACTAAGATATCCCTTTAAGTCGAAGTTATCATTATGTTCAGCATACAAATTCATCCCCTGAGGAAATAAACCTGTTTTTCTTTCATTAGGATTAGAAAAACAGGTGATTTTGAAATTATTTTCAATAAAACTATCAAAGATTGTTTCAACATTAGGATTTAAAAACTTAGCAGGCCACTTAACGCGGGTTGTACAACCGTTTTGAAATGGGTACAAGCCAGTGTAAAAACTAGCCATACTTCTAGGAGTATCGGGAGCAGGCGTAAAACAATTAGTATATATTGTACCTCCTATTTTTTTTATTTGCTCATCAATTTGATTATACTGTAATGAACTATTTAGACATCCAAGACGATTTGGGCGAAGCATGTCTACAAATACAAAGAGAATTCTCAATTGAGGATCATTAATTTGGGATTATTAATTAAATTATTGTAATGATTCTCAGCACATAGAATCATTTCAAAATATTCATCATCCTTGCAAATTTCAACAGATTCGTCTTCAGTGTAGTGATAAGAAAATTTAAAGTAGTCCCTATTGGACTGTCGTTTAGTGAGATATTCCCAGGGTATACAACCAAAAAGAACTTTTTTTTCAGATCTTACAGCAATATGGTATGGTCTTTGGGGATAAATTGATTCAGTGATACTAAACTTAACTTCGGGAACAATTGGCTTAATATTTTTTATATCATCGCTCAGGAAATTAAATACATTTTTAACTTCAAATATATTATTAAATATTTTTTTTGTTGTATGTTTAGATTTAAAACACAATGGAACTTTTTCACGTTCCTTTCCAAGAATATGAGATGTATTTGTATTAAAACTAATACCATGATCTGAATGAAATACGGCTGTAATTTCATCAGAAATACTGTTAATAATTTCATAAAGATATTTAAGCTTTGAATCTAAATAAATTAAATGCTTGATATATCGTGCCACCCTACATTCATCATTAACAGGATATGTGTCACTTGGTTTTCTTCTACTAAATTTTACAAATTGGAAGTGTTCTAGATTATTTAGGGATTGCGATAATATTGATTGAATGTTGTGTGCTTCATGCATATCAAATAAAGCAATAAATAAATATAATTTATCAACATTGAATGTTTGAATATTATCAATTGCATAATCTAGAACAGAATGTATTGGTGCAAATTTGGCCATGATAAATCGGTCAAAGCCTTTATCAAAATGATTTAATGGAGTAAGCCTAGGAACACTTGAAATCCCGAGGGTAGTATAATTATTAGACTGCATCTGTTGCGCAATCGTTATGTCTTTTATAGGAGTAAATTTATCAGGGTGATATACTAAGTGTTCATTAACATATTTACCTGTAAAAATTGAAGACATTGAACTAAGAGTCCATTCTGATTGAGCAAAACAATTGTTAAAAGAATATCCATCATTAAAAAACTCATGAGTAAATGGTAAATATTTGTGTAAGTTACCTGATACTACTTCCTGCGAAAGCGCATCAATAAAAAGGT
>Ga0206123_10001524_pt1 | contig 21642 bp, 19 predicted proteins | sample Helgoland_Spring_2_FD_160086 | JGI IMG/M metagenome (GOLD analysis project Ga0206123, IMG submission 160086) | Pelagic subsurface seawater microbial communities from Kabeltonne, Helgoland, North Sea - Helgoland_Spring_Bloom_20160316_1 | ecosystem: Environmental > Aquatic > Marine > Epipelagic ...
CGATAACGAGCAGGCGCTGCTGGCTGCAATCGACGGCAGTACCGTCGAAACCGCCACGGGTGAACGGCGACTGGCTACCGCGGATCTGGCCATCGAGGCCCGGGAGCCCGACTGGCGCACGCAATTTCTGACCCTCATCACGCAGCCGACGGTGGCTTATCTGCTGTTCATGGTCGGCATTTATGGTCTGATTCTGGAAGGCCTCAACCCCGGCGCTACGGTCCCGGGCGTGATTGGCGGTATCAGTCTGCTCTGCGCGCTGTTCGCGTTTCAGGTTCTCCCGGTCAATTACGCCGGTCTGGCGCTGATTGCACTCGGCGCGGGGTTGATGATCGCCGAAGCATTCGCCCCCAGCTTCGGCATGCTCGGGCTGGGCGGCGTGGTGGCATTCGTTTTTGGATCGATCATGCTCATGGATACCGACGTGCCCGGCTTCGAGATCCCGCTCGGTGTGATCGGCGGCATCGCCGTGGCCAGTGCGCTGCTGATGCTGCTGATCATATTCATGTTCGTGCGTTCTCGAAAACGGCGTGTGCATACCGGCCACGAGGGTCTGGTCGGTTCCCGGTGTTTCGCGCTCGAGGATTTTCAGCGTGAAGGCCGTGTCTGGTTGCACGGCGAATCCTGGTTAGCCGAGTGCGCTCGTCCCGTCCAGCGCGATCAGCGTCTTACCGTCACCGGGGCCGAGGGCCTCAAGGTATTCGTGCACGCGCGCGACGACAACACCGATCCCTCAAGCCAGTCCACCAGCCGCCATCCGGCGGGGAGTTGAAGCATGTTGCTGAATTTCGGTCTCGTGATTATCGCCGTTGTGGTGCTGTTGCTGTTCAGCGCCATCAAGATTCTGCCCGAGTACGAGCGTGGTGTGATGTTCACGCTGGGGCGCATGACCGGCGTCAAAGGGCCGGGCCTGTTCCTGGTGATTCCCATCATCCAGAAGATGATCAAGGTCGACATGCGCGTAATCGTGATGGACGTGCCTACGCAGGATGTAATCTCGCGTGACAACGTGTCGGTGCATGTCAACGCGGTGGTCTACTTTCGGGTCATCGATGCCGACAAGGCGATCGTGGAAGTGGAGCATTTCTACGATGCCGTCAGCCAGCTCGCCCAAACCACCCTGCGTAGCGTGCTCGGCCAGCACGAGCTCGACGACATGCTGGCCGATCGCGAAGCACTCAATGCCGACATCCAGAAGATTCTCGACCGCCAGACCGACGCCTGGGGCATCAAGGTCGCCAACGTGGAGATCAAGCATGTCGATCTCGACGACAGCATGATCCGGGCCATTGCGCGTCAGGCCGAGGCCGAACGCTCCCGTCGCGCCAAGGTCATCCACGCTGAGGGCGAAATGCAGGCCGCCGACAACCTGCGCCTTGCCGCCGAGCAGTTGTCCTCGCAGCCACAAGCACTGCAGTTGCGTTACCTGCAGACGCTGGTCGATATCGGTGGCGAAAACAATTCCACCATCGTGTTCCCGCTACCGATGGATCTGATCGAACCGCTCATGGATCTCGGCAAGCATCACAAGCAGGACGATACACGCGATTAGCTAGGTGTATATCGCGGCGGGCTTACGGGTGCGTGGCTACGTGTTGCCCGTGTTGCCCTTGAGCGAGCCCATTTCGCGGCGCTCCGTAATCGCCAGCCGCTTGAGAAGCCCATACAGCATGCCCGCGGTGGCGCCCCAGATGTGATTGTCGTCGTAATCAATGGAATAGACCGTAAGCTGGCGGCCGTCGTATTCCAGCTCGTGCCGTGAAAACTGCCGGTGGTCCAGAGCAAACTCGAGCGGCACGCTGAAAATACGCACGACCTCCGACTGATCCGGCGTTACTGTCGTTCCAGGTGCGATCCAGCCGACATAAGGGCTGATATCAAACCCGGTGACGGTACGGTACTGCGGCAGCCGCCCGAGGATTTCCACCGAGTCAGGGTCCAGGCCGATCTCTTCGTGGGCTTCGCGCAATGCGGCCGCCTCGGTACTCGCATCAAAATCCTCCACACTGCCGCCCGGAAAGCTGATCTGGCCGGGATGATGCCGCAAGGCATTGCTGCGCTGGGTGAAATAGATGGACGGCTCATTCCCACCGGCAATCGGTATCAACACACCGGCGCGTCGTGGCGGGGGCTGTCGCGGCCTGCGGGTACCGCTGGTGCCGGGTGGCGCCTGCTCCGCCGGCAGCGACTCAGCCAGCGCCCGGGTCAATCGGCGGCGCCAGAGATTCGAGTCAGCTCCCTCGCCGCCCGGTTGTTCAGGCATTCTTTGGTTGCTTGCGCGGCTCGGCGTATTGCTCGGCCGGCGGCCGGAAACAAGGCGTCAATCCATCGGTGGCGTAGATCGGCGACCGAGTCCCGTCGGCACACTCTTTCCTGGCATTGGATTTCCACTGCGTGACAAGTTTTCTCATTTCCATTGCAAACATCCAACCTGACGTCTCACCTCAAGCCACCCCATCATCGCCAGATTACGCAACACGATCGCGTACCTACAATCCACCTGCCGCAACAAGTATCGCGTTGACCCGGTACCAGCCGGCTGCTAGCTTGGCGGCACCGCTGCCGATCATCAGCACGCCATGACCAAGCGCGAAAAGAGCTGGAGTCTGAAGGAAATCGATACTGCCCGCGAGCAACCCAAGGGTACGGCGTTTCTCGCGTTCAAGCAGCTCAAGCACAGCTTCGACGAAGGCCGCGATTTTTTCTATCTCGGCGCGGATCAGGATGGCCACGAAATCGAAAAGTTGCGCACCTCGGGACGAGTGTACGCCACCACGGTCAACGCCATCCTCCTGAGCGAAAGCGGACACGCCGCCATCATCGATTACCTGGACGGCTGAACCGCCGCGCTCATCCGGTCAGATCGGCTTCAAGCCCGCGATGGTCGCCCGAGAAGCGGCGAATGCCCTCCGCCAGTTTTTCGGTGGCCATCGCATCGGCATTCAAAGCCCAATCGAAGTCGGCACGGGTCAGCCACGGGCGGGAATCGTCGGAGGGCTGTCGTGTCCAGCCGGAGGCCGCTTGTGGCGCCATACCGGCAAGTTCTTCCAGCAATGCCGGCGATATCGTCATCAGATCGGCGCCGGTCAGCGCAAGTATCTGGCCGCTATGGCGAAAGCTTGCCGCCATGACTTTCGTGAGATAACCGTAGCTGCGCGCATAGGCATCAATGCGGCGCACGCTGGCCACGCCCGGATCGTCATCCGGCGCGTAATTGTCGACCCCTTCGGCTTTCTTGTACCAGTCGGTGATACGACCGACAAACGGCGAGATCAGCGTCACGCCGGCGTCGAAACAGGCCTGCGCCTGGGGCAGAGAAAAGATCAGCGTCATGTTGCAGGCAATGCCTTCCGCTTCCAGTACACGGGCCGCCTCAATGCCCGCCCACGTGCTGGCGATCTTTATGAGAATGCGTTCGCGGGCGACACCCAACGCCCGGTAATCCGCGATCAATGCGCGCGCCTTGACAATCGTTGCGCCGGTATCGAATGACAGCCGCGCATCGACTTCGGTGGACACATACCGTGGCACGACCTTGGTCAGTTCCCGGCCGAACAATGTCATCAGCCGTTCGATACGGGTCACGCCACCACCGGGCGTCGCTGCCAGCGCCTCATCGACCAGATAGCGGTAGCGCGGATCGCGCGCGGCCTGCAGCAGCAGGCTCGGGTTGGTGGTGGCATCCGTTGGTCCGAACGCGCGGATGCTTTCGAAGTCGCCACTATCGGCCACAATAGTCGTATGGGCCCGCAGCGCTTCGAGCGCGCTTTCGGCGTGTACTGCCTGTCCGCTGTCGGCCATGATTAAAGTCCGGTTGAACGATTCGACAGCATACCAATTATCCATGGTCGCCTAGGGGGTAGTCACGGGCGATCGAAACATTGCATGATGTCAGCCTCATATACCAACATTAATCTGGATATTCCATGAGTGAAGCGACCGACCTGATCCGCCGCATGCCCGAAGCCTTCGACCCGAATGCCGCCGGCGACATGCAGATGACCGTCCAGTACGCCATCAGCGATCCCATGTATTCCGTGATCGACAATGGTGAATGTTCGGTCCACGAAGGCGAGGCGTCGGAGCCGGATGTCACCATCACCATGGAAGACAGCGACCTCGTCGATCTGATGACCGGGCAATTAAACGGTACGACCGCCTTCATTACCGGCAAGCTCAAGGTGGCAGGCGATATCATGCAGGCCCAGAAACTGCCGTCGGTGTTCGACCGCAACCGGCTATCCTGAGAAGCGCCGCCACACAGCCATTGCATGCCTGACACAGTAGTGTCCGATGCATCCGTGGCTGGTGAGGATTTCTATCTGGAAGACGACCCTCGCGGGCTGACGCTGCGCTACCGTTCGGAGCCGGCCGGCAATGGTGGTCTGCGGCTGGATTTTCTCGACGGTAGCCTGGAGCGGCGCCTGGGCGGTGGCCGCAAATCACCGCTGGCCCGGGCGCTCGGGTTGCATCGCCGGCCAGCGCAACACGTGCTCGATACGACCTGCGGACTGGGCCGCGACAGTGCATTGCTCGCCGCACTCGGCTGCGATGTGGTTGCGATCGAGCGCCATCCACAACTGTTCGCTCTGCTCGAAGATGCCCGCAACCGGGCCGCGAGCAGCACGCCACCGCCTGTGTGGCTCGACCAATGGGCATGGTTGGTGAACGCTGACGCACGGAAGTGGCTCATGCAACAGGACATACCCGGGTTCGACATCATCTATATCGACCCGATGTTCGACGCGCCCCGACGCAAGGCACGGCCGCAAAAGTCACTGGCCTGGCTTGGCGATCTCGTCGGTGTCGATACCGATGCCGGCGCGTTGCTTGATGTCGCACGTTCCCGGGCGTTGCGGCGAACCGTAGTCAAGCAACATACACGATCACAGCCGCTGGCCACCCCCGACCGGCAGGTTCGCGGCAAGGCGGTTCGTTTCGATATCTACCTGACGCCGCAGGACGAATCAGAGCGCATTGAATGACTTAAGATAACGCTTGAAGTTATCGATGTAATGGCTTGATGCTTCGTGTAGCCCGGCGATCTCGTCATCATTCAGTTCGCGTTTGACGCGCCCCGGCACTCCCATTACCAGACTGTTGTCCGGGATCGTCTTGCCCTCCGGAACGAGTGCCCCCGCCCCGATCAGGCAATTACGGCCGATATGGGCGCCATTCAGTACGACCGCCTTGATGCCGATCAAGCTGTTGTCGCCGATGGTGCAGCCATGCAACATGGCTTGGTGACCGACAGTCACGCCCTCGCCGACCGTCAGCGGATAGCCCGGGTCGGTGTGCAATACGCTGGCATCCTGGATATTGCTGCCGGCACCGACCACGATGTCATCGGCATCGCCGCGCAATACGGCGTTGAACCAGATGCTGGTATCGATCGCCAGATGCACACGCCCCAGCACCGTGGCGTTGTCGGCCACGAAATACCGACCCGCTTCGGGGACGGTCGGTTGGTTGTCTTCGAGACAATAAAGCATACGAACTCCTTGCAGTAATCAGGCCTTGTTACGAGGGCTTTCGTGCCACATCGTCGCGAACATACACCGGTATCGCCTGGGCGGGACAGACGCCGCCGCCAGCGCCGAGTATAGGCGCAGCCAGCCGCGCCATATCGATGGCGTGCGGCGCGTCGACCACGACCCCGAACCGCGACGGATCATGGCCTCTGGCCGCAGCGACAACGCCCCACCCGTTACCTGCGAGCGCGACGTCCGCCGTCGGAATGGCCAGCGCTTCGGGGGCGATCACGCGTTCAGCGCCAAGACCGGCAGGAGCGTCGTCACCACGTTCGAACTCGGCTGTATAAATCTCCCCCATCCGGGCATCCTGGACAACACATACCCGGCACGCCGTATCGCTGGCGAAGCAGCGGGCCGCCAACGCCGCGAGCGTAGAAACCGGGACGACCGGCCGACCAATGCCGCTCGCCAACCCCTGTACCAGCCCTGCCGTCACCCGCAGCCCGGTGAACGCGCCGGGCCCGCGGCCGAATGCCAATCCATCGATATCGGATAAGCCCAAACCCGCATCGGCGAGAAGATCATGTGCGACCGGCAACAACCGGCGCGCGTGCGCCCGGGGGGCGATTTCGAAATGCTCTGTTGCCTCGGCTGGCCGCGTCGTGTCCAGCAACGCCACGGACAATGCCTCGGTCGATCCGTCCAGCGCCAGGATTCTCATGCGGGCGACAACGCCTGAAGAAAATCGCAGGCCGCGGACTGTTCACGCGTGACGGGCATCGGCGGCAGACTGGCGCGGACCAGGCCGCCATAACGGGCCGTGAACAGGCGTGGATCGCAGATGGCGAGTAGCCCGCGGTCCCCGGCGTCACGGATCAGTCGGCCCGCACCCTGTTTGAGTGCGATCACGGCCTGAGGCAGCTGGTAGTCCATGAACGGGTTTTCGCCGGCCTCCTTCATTGCGCTGAAACGCGCGGCCAGTACCGGGTCGGCAGGCGATGCAAACGGCAGCCGGTCGATTATGACGAGTCTGAGCGCATGCCCCCGGACATCCACGCCTTCCCAGAAACTGCTGGTGGCAACCAGAACGGCATTGTCGTCGGCCCGAAAATCGGCCAGCAGCGTGGCACGTGGGGCGCTGCCCTGGGTGAGCGCGTCGAAACCCGCCGCGCGCAGCGCCTGACCATAACGCGCCACGGCGCGATAGCTGGTGCAGAGCACGAAAGCGCCGCCCTCTGCCGCGGCAATCAGCGCCTGGATTTCGGCAATCGCGGCTTCGTCGAAATCCGGGGTATTGGGTGCCGGCATCGCCCTGGGCGCATACAACAGAGCATTGTTTTCGTAGTCGAACGGGCTGGGCAAGACGTGCTTCGTAACGTCCGACAGACCCATTCGAGTGCAGAAATAACCGAGGTCATTGTTGACCGCGAGCGTCGCCGAGGTGAATATCCAGGCGCCCGGATAGGCTTGTATCGCGCGCGCAAAAGGCGTTGCGATATCCAGCGGCGTGCTGTGCCAGATCCAGCTGCTCGCGCGGACCTCCAGCCAGCTGATGCGGTCGGTCTCGGTTTCGCTCACCGCCGCGAGACAATCGGCCAGCTCATCGCAGCGCCGGCTGAGTGCCTTGATCCGCTCGCTACGGCTGGCCACGGGTTCCAGACCGGCAACCAGAGCCGCCAGCGCCGCCGACAGCTGACCGCGGGCGGTTTCAAGTTCGGCGGTGTGCAGTTCCTGCCAGCTCCGGTTGCCGGCCTGGTCGCCGAGCGCGCCGGCGAAATCCCGCTCGGCGGCGCCCACGTCATCGAGCTGTCCCCTGAGTACCGGCATATCGCCGCCCAGGGATTCGAGCTCGCTGCGACCGTCGCGCACCAGATCCTTGAGTTGCCGTGCGGACAGCGCCTGGCCAAAGAAACGCCCCGCGATATCCGGCAGCTTGTGGGCCTCATCCAGCACGATGGCGTCCGCCCCCGGCAATACTTCACCAAAGCCGCTCTCGCGCAAGGTGAGGTCGGCAAACAGCAGATAATGATTCACGATGACCAGATCGGCGGCTTGCGCTTCGCGTCGCGCGGCCACTACCCAGCATTTGTCGTACAGCGGACAATCGCTGCCCAGACAGTTATCGGTGGTCGACGTGATACGGGGCCACAATGCGCTACCGTCGGCGAGATCGCCAAATTCGCCGAGATCGCCGGTACGTGTGCGGGCTGCCCAGTCCCGGACTGCGCGCAGTTTCGGGCCCAGGTATAGGTCGCCGCTGGTTTTTTCGGTGAGTTCGAGGCGGTGCAGGCAGAGGTAGTTACTCCGCCCCTTGAGTACCGTGGTATGCCAATCCCGTTGCAGGACTTGCTGTGCAAGCGGCACATCCTTTTCATCCAGCTGGCTCTGCAGATACCGCGTCGCGGTCGACACGATCACCTTGTGGCCGGAAGCCAGAGCCGGCAGCAGATACGCCAGTGTCTTGCCGGTGCCCGTGCCGGCCTCGACGACCAGCCGGCCGCTGTCGTCGATCGCCCGGGCGACCGCGCTGGCCATCTCGGCTTGCCCGGCACGCGCCGCATAGCCCGGCAATACCTGTTGCAGGCGGGCATCGTCCTCGAACAGGGCGGCCCCGGCCGCGGCACTCATTGGGTCATGCGAGCACTGGTACTGCGGTAATCATCCGCCCGGGCCGTGGCTTCCTCGGCCCCGCCATTATCCCCAGCCGTCCGGCGCGCCTCGGCAATCAATCCCCAGTTGTCGGCACGTACAAACGGGTTATTGCCCGCGACACTGTTGGACTTTCGTGCCATCGCCTCGGCCTGACTGGCCTGGCCCTGTGCCAGGCGCACGCTGGCAAGGCGCTGGTAGACAAAGGCGTTGCGCGGTTCCAGGTCGAGCGCACGCTCCAGCGTTGCCGCTGCCATACCCATGCGACCGCTACGGGCCAGCGTTTCCGAGCGACCCAGCAAGGACATCACGGCGGGGCTGCTGGCTTCGGCAGCGCTGCGCGGCGGCATTTCCTCCGGCGGCTGGCGCACCGACGGCGGTGGCTCGCTCGGTTCGGTGGAGTCGTCGGGCTGGTCACCCGGCTGCTCGCCGGGCTGCGGCTGTTGTTCCGGTGGCGGCTGGGTCGGCGGTTGCGGCGGCCCGGTATCCGGCGGCGGAAAACTGGTGCGCTGGGTGGCGGCACAGCCGGCCAACACCAGCACAGCCACAAGGATGACACTTTGTTTGATCATGATTATCTGAACAGTCGTTGTAGCCAGTTGCCTTCGTCTTGTTCTTCCTGCTGCCGTCGCCTGACGTTCTCCTGCATGATATCGCTATCGCAGCTGGAAAGGCCATCGGGCACGTGGCCTCGCATGAACGGGACCGGCGTTGTGTCGCCACAGCCGCGCGCCGACGACGATCCGGATCGTAATCTCAAAGGCACTTCGATCACGTTTTCCGGAGGCGCGTCGATCAGACTGCGCGGCTCGATATCCGCCATGATACGCGCCCATAACTGCAATGCGCCGGTGGACCCGGTCAGGTCGGCCGGTTTGTTGTCGTCCCGGCCGACCCACACCACGGCCAGCCGATTGGCTGCAAACCCGGCGAACCAACTATCACGCAATTCGTCCGTGGTCCCGGTTTTGCCAGCCACGTCGAGGCTATTGGGCAATATGTTGTAAGCCGAAGCCCCGGTACCGTGACGCGCCACGCGCTGCATGATCCAGTCCACGATATGAACGGGGCCGTTATCGATCGCACGCTCGAGCTGGAGCGGATAGCGCTGCAGCGGCTCACCTGTGCGGGTGGTGACATCCCGAATCGCCAATAACGGCGTACGATAGCCGCCAGCCGCGAGAGTGTTGTAGATCTGCGCGACCTGCAGCGGCGCCATATCCACGGCCCCGAGCGCCAGCGATGGCACCGCGAGGGGGTCTTCGGGGTACCCTAGTTTCTTGAGGGTATCGATCACGTTGGGGATGCCCACATCCAGCGCCAGTCGTGCGGTCGCCAGGTTGTAGCTGTGGGTGAGCGCGTAGTGCAATGGCACCGCGTCGCCGTGGCTACGCTTGGAATAGTTCTGCGGACGCCAGGTATCGCCATTCGGCAGTTTGACGGCAAGCGGCGAGTCGTCCAGCGGCGTGATCGCGCTGTATTTGGACGGTTGCTTCAGCGCCGTGAGATACACCACCGGTTTGATCAGCGACCCGATGGGTCGGCGCGCATCCAGCGCACGGTTGAAACCGGCGTAACCGGAATCGCGCCCCCCCACAACCGCGAGCACGCGACCACCCTCCACGCTGGTCACCACGGCGGCAGCTTGCAGACTGTCGGCTTCGATCCCTCGCTCGGATTCGACCCGATCCAGCCCGTTGGCAACGCGCTCTTCGGCGCTGGCCTGAACCGTTGGATCCAGGGTGGTGAAAATGCGCAGGCCTTCCTCGGTGAGGTCGGAGTCCTTGTACTGACCTTTCAGTTGGCGCTGCACCAGGTCGATGAACGCCGGATACTGGCTGGAGGTGCGCGTTGAATTCGCGCTGACACCCAGGTCGGATTCTTTTGCTTCGCGCCACGCCGCATCGTTCAGAAACCCGGCGTCGTGGAACATGTTCAGCACCAGATCCCGCCGCGTACGCGCACGTTCCGGATGGCGGCGCGGGTTGTAGTAGTTGGGGCCCTTGACCATGGCCACCAGCAACGCGATTTCGTTGGGCTGCAACTCCTGAATCGGCTTCTGGAAATAGAAGTAACTCGCCAACCCGAAGCCGTGGATCGCCCGCGATCCATCCTGACCCAAGTACACCTCATTCAGGTAGGCCTCGAGGATCTCTGGTTTGGAATAATGGGCGTCCAGCAGCACTGCCATCAACGCTTCCTTGGCCTTGCGGGCCAGCGTCTGACGGTTGTTGAGATAGAAGTTCTTGACCAGTTGCTGGGTGATGGTGGAGCCGCCCTGCACCACACGCCCAGCCTGTATATTGGCCCATGCAGCACGCGCGATGGATTTGAGCGACACGCCCCAGTGATTCATGAAGTCGCGGTCTTCGACCGTGATCAGGCCGGCCGGCAGCATCGGCGGGATTTCCCCGAGCTTGATCAGGATACGATCCTCGCCCTGGGCCGGATAGATGCTGCCGATGAGCAACGGGTCCAGCCGAAGCAGAGCCAGGTCGTCGCCGTCGTCGATCGCTTCGAGCGATGAAACGCCGCTGTTGTTGAACCGCAGACGGATTTCACGAGCGGCCTGCTTGCCATCCCAGAAGTCGAAGGCGCGGGTATGAATATCCAGGCGATTACCGGTGGCGCGGTAGGTACCGGACTTGGACAGGTCGGAACTCGCGCGATAGCCCTGACGCGCCAGACGTCCGCGCAACTGATCGCGCGACAGATCCAGGCCCGCATAGAGCTCCTGCGGCGTCGCATAGACCTTGGCCGGTAGCGTCCAGCGCGTGCCTTCAAACTGCGCGCGCACCTCGCTGTCGAGGTAGAGCATGTAGGCCGCGAGCACCGCGGCGGCAATACAGCCCAGCAGGAGCAGGTACGGCAGCAATCGTCGGACGAAACCGGGCCGTTTGCTGGCCGACCGCTTGCGCGACCGGGGTTTCGATTTGCGGGGGGTCTTTCGGGCCAATTCAGCAATCCGCGCCAAACAAGGGCGCTGATAGTATCAAAACCGGGCGGACTACATGATTAACGGGGTTCCGGATCACGCTGCTCCAGCATAATCTTGCGATAACCTTGGCATAACACCCGATCAGGGCGGCAGCCCGCTCCATTCATGCGCCGTGTGCCTCCGCCACTGGCTGCGAAGGTACGCTAGCGGGATCGCGAGCTTCGAGAGACCTCCTGCTCCATCGCTTCGACACCGATGTGGCGCACGTCCTTTCCTTCGACGAAGTACACCACGTACTCGCCGATATTCTTTGAATGGTCACCGATGCGTTCCAGTGCCTTGACCGCCCACAGCACATCGAGCATGTGCCGGATCGTGCGCGGATCCTCCATCATATACGTAATGCACTGGCGCACGACCCCTTCGTATTCACGGTCGACCTCGGCATCGGCCTGCGCGATACGTATGGCCGCATCCGAGTCCAGTCGGGCGAAGGCATCGAGCGCATCGCGCAACATTTCACGTACGTGCCGACCCAGCAATTCGATCTGACGAAACGCACTCTTGGGCCGCTCCTGGGTGGCCAGAAGCGTCGCCATGCGACCGATCTTTTCGGCCTCGTCGCCGATGCGCTCGAGATCCGTGATTGTCTTGGCCACCGCCATGACCAGTCGCAAGTCGCCCGCCTGCGGCGCGCGGCGCGCCAGTATCCGAGTGCAGTGCTCGTCGATCTCCACTTCCATGCGGTTGACTTCGGTATCGCCGTTCACCACGTCTTCGCCCAACGCGCTTTCGCCGGATATCAATGCACGGACCGCATCCGCTATCTGCTGCTCGACCAGGCCGCCCATGGCCAGCACCAGCTCACGCACGTCTTCCAGATCGGCATCGAACTGCTTTGATGTATGTTTTTCCAACCCTACTTTTTCCATCATCTTTGCTTACCCGTAACGGCCGGTGATGTAGTCTTCGGTCTTCTTCTCGCGCGGATGGGTGAACAGCGAGTCGGTATCCGCAAATTCGATGATCTCGCCCAGATGGAAAAACGCCGTATAACCGGCCACACGCGCAGCCTGCTGCAGATTATGCGTCACGATGACGATGGTGTAGTTTTCCTTGAGCTCGTCGATGAGCTGCTCCACCGTCGCCGTGGCGACCGGGTCCAGCGCGGAGCACGGCTCGTCCATCAATAGCACCGACGGGTTCACCGCGATCGCGCGCGCGATACACAGACGTTGTTGCTGGCCGCCGGACAACGACAACCCCGGGGCATCCAGACGGTCCCGGACCTCGTCCCACAGGCCTGCTCGCTTGAGCGACCGCTCCACGAGATCGTCCATTTCGGTGCGTTTGCGCACCTGTCCGAGAATACGCGGCGCATATGCGATGTTGTCGTAGATGCTTTTGGGGAACGGGTTGGGTTTCTGAAAGACCATGCCGATATGCGACCGCAGCTCGACCACGTCGACTTCGGGCGCGTAGATGTTTTCGTGGTCGAACTCCACCTCACCTTCGATACGCACGCCCTGCACCAGATCGTTCATGCGGTTCAGGCAGCGCAGGAACGTGGATTTGCCGCACCCCGATGGCCCGATCAATGCCGTCACCTCGTTCTCGGTGATATCCATCGATACGCTGTGGAGCGCCTGCTTGTCGCCGTACCATACGCTCAGGCCGCACACGTCCATCTTGGTATTTCGTTTCACCCGGGGGCGCTCCGTAGTCGGTGGCGGTGGCATGACAGCGGCCGTGTTACCAGTCAGGTTTCGAGTTCGCATCGTAAGGCTCCGGCCAGGAAAAAGGAAAATGATCGGTCGGTGCGCGCGTTACCAGCGGCGCTCGAAGCGGTTGCGCAAGACGACTGCCGTGGCGTTGAGCAGGATCAGCATCGACAACAACACAAGAATGGCGGCCGCGGTCAGGCTCACGTACGCCCGCTCGGGCATGCCGGCCCAGGTGAAGATCTGCGCGGGCAGCACCGTCGCGGCATCGGTCATGCTGGTGGGCGCTTCCGGGATATAGGCAATCATGCCGATAAGCAGCAACGGCGCGGTCTCGCCCATGGCCTGAGCCACCCCGATGATCGTCCCGGTGAGAATGCCCGGCAACGACAACGGCAATACATGATCACGCACGGCCTGCCAACGGGACGCCCCGACCGCTTGCGCGCCTTGGCGGATACTTTGCGGCACCGCGCGCAAAGCCGCCCGCGTACTGATGATGATCACCGGCAAGGTCATCAACGACAGGGTCAGCCCGCCTGCCATCGCCGACGAACGCGGCACGCCGAAGAAATTGATGAAGATCGCCAGCCCCAGCAGCCCGAACAGGATGGAAGGCACCGCCGCGAGATTGTTGATATTGATCTCGATCGCCTGGGTGAAGCGATTGTCCGGCGCAAACTCCTCGAGATATATGGCCGTCGCGACGCCGATGGGAAAACTGATCGCCAGCACGACAAGCATCACATAGAACGTCCCCACGAAGGCGGACCACAAGCCGGCATTGGACGGAATCTTGGAATCGCCGCTGAAAAACAGCCCGTCGTTGAAACCATAGGCAACGTCGCCGTTGGCCTGCAGGCGTTTCAGCGTTGCGAGATCTTGTGAACCCAATCGGTCGTTATGCCCCTTGCGGTACTGGTCCACGTCGGAATTGGCCACCAGCCAGACGGTCTGTGTGGTGCCCATTAACCCGGGGTTGTTCTCGACACGGCGGGGAATCGCACGAAAAACAGCGCGCGAGATCAACGGCGCGATGTCCTCGTCCACGGATTCCTGCGTGAATTTGACAGTGTCCTTGTTATACGTGACCTCGGCCTGGATCTCGGTCTGTACGAAAGCCGAATGGCCCTGTCGGATCATGTCGGAGAAGAACAGCACCAGAAACGCGAGCGCCAGCAACAACGCGCCGATGCAATACGCCTTGAAGCGTTTCTCGGCGCGGTAGCGCCTCTTGAGCCGGCGCGACGCAGATAGTGACACCTGTGAATTCATATCGAGTTACTTCTTCCGTGATCGCGTTTATTCGTATGACTGACGGAATTTGCGGATGACGATGATCGAGATCAGATTCAACGTCAGGGTGACACCGAAAAGCACCAGCCCCAGCGCGAAGGCCGCCAGCGTTTCCGGACTATCGAACGATTGATCGCCCGTCAGCCCGTCGACAATGCGCACGGTCACCGTGGTCATGTCCTCCAGCGGGTTCCAGGTCAGATTCGGCCGCAGGCCCGCGGCCATGACCACGATCATGGTTTCACCCAGTGCCCGTGATATCCCCAGGAGCGACGCCGCCATGATGCCGGGGAACGCGGCCGGCAGCACGATCTGCTTGATCGTCTCCGATTGGGTTGCCCCGAGCGCGTATGCGCCCTCTCGCAGGCTGTCGGGAATCGAGTTGATGACGTCGTCCGACAACGACGAGATGAATGGGATGATCATGATGCCCATCACCAGGCCTGGCGCCAGCGCGTTGGTATAAGAGGCATGCAGGCCGAACACGCTAGCGACCTCGACCACCAGCGGACTGATCGTGATCGCGGCGAAAAAGCCGTACACCACGGTCGGAATACCGGCCAGAATCTCCAACAAGGGCTTGGCAATCGTGCGCACCCGGTAACTGGCGTACTCGGACATGTAGACCGCGGATAACACTCCGACGGGGATCGCAACCAGCATGGCGATGCCGGTGATCATAAAAGTGCCGGCAAACAATGGCACGGAACCGAACTGCGAATCCGCCGCTTCCTGGCCGGGGCGGAATGTGGCCACCGGGCTCCACTGTGTACCCGTCACGAACTCCCAGACGCTGACCTTGTCGAAAAACTTCAGCGCCTCGAACAGGATCGACAGGATGATCCCGAAGGTGGTAAAAATTGAAATCAGCGAGGCGATAAAAAGCGACCAGTAGACAAATCTTTCGATCGCATTTCGAGCACGTAGCGAGGGCTCGACGCGCCTGAGTGCGAGCACGCACGCCACAGCTGCGCCCAGCAATGCAAACGAGAGCACGAGCGGCGCCGGTGGTACGCGCAGTCCCAGCAAAGCCGCCCCGGCGGCCACCACACCGATGGCGATCGCGGGCAGCGCCATCCAGGTTGCGACATAGACGCCATATTGCGCTGGCAGCGAATGCAACCGTTGACCACGCGAATCAGCGACCAGCGCCTTGCGGCGGCCCAGCACGAAGGCTACGGCTGCCATGGGCACGAGGCCGCCGAAAAATAAGAGCAGGGTCTGACTGGTGTCCAAAGCGCTTCCCTTGTGTTCCGAGTGGCGACTTGCCGGTCACATGATACGGATTGTGGCGCCCAAACAGCCGGCGCCGGCGCACCGGGACCGGCCTGGCGTCAAGCAATCGCTCGAATCAGCCTTCCTTGAGATCGGCTGCCTCGAGTTTGGACCGCTGTTCCCATTCACTACGCTCTGCTTTCAGTCGTTCTTTCGGGAGTGGAATCAGACCGAGACCCTTGAGATAACCCCGGTCGCTGACCATCTTGTTCGAAAGGAACATGTCGACATAGTTGCTCATGCCCTCGACCTGGTCGATATGCGCGTTCTTGGTATAGAAGAACAGGGACCTCGCGACCGGATATTCGCCCGACGAAATCAGGTCACGCTTGGCTTCCACATCGTCGATCTTCGCGCCCTTGATCTTGTCACGGTTTTCTTCCAGAAAGGAGAAGCCGAAGATGCCGAAGGCGTCAGCATTCTGGGCGAGTTTTTTAACGATCAGGTTGTCGTTTTCGCCCGAGGGCACGTACTTGCCGTCCTGACGGACCGTCGTATATGCCTTGTCATATCCGTCGACATTCTCGGAGCCATGCTCCATGACGAGCTCCTCGAACGCATCACGGGTGCCCGAGGACGTTGGCGGGCCATAGATCAGGATTTCGCGATCCGGCAGCGACTCGTCGATATCGCTCCACTTGCTATACGGATTGTCGACCAATTTACCGTTTTTCGGCACCTTGGCGGCTACCGCCAGCGTCAGCTGCTCGCGGCTCAGGTTGATATCGTCCGATTTTTTATTTTGCGCAAACACGATCCCGTCGGAGCCGACCACATTCTCCGTGATATCGGTCACGCCGTTGTCCTGACACAGCTTGAATTCCGAGGGCTTCATGCGGCGCGAAGCGTTGGTGATATCGGGCGTATCCGCGCCGTTTCCAGCACAGAACAGCTTCATGCCGCCACCGGAACCCGTGGACTCGACAACCGGCGTGCGGTAATCGGTGGTCGCGCCCAGCTCCTCGGCCACATAGGACGAGAACGGGTACACCGTGGACGAGCCAACGATGCGAATCTGATCGGCAGCCTGGGCCATTGTGGCCACACCCAATGCGGCGGCCACCACGGCAGCGACGCGCATGGATTGTTGCAAACGAGGTTTCATCAATATCTCCCGGATGAAAAGATTACTGGCCACCGGCGATGGCCAGACCCGAGTGTGCGAGCCGCCCTTTAAAATCATATGGCGTTTTGATGACATTTCTGTGACATGCCCGGTCGCAGTGTCTATTCACGACATGGGAACCGCGGCTCACGCGCGTCACAAGGACGCAAAAAAGCCCCGGCATTGGCCGGGGCTGTCGGCATACGCGTTTTGTCGCGTATCGGCTAAATCACCTGTTGGAACTGGATGAACAAGGTGTTCTGATCGCCCCCGATGTTGGAAGGGTTCGGCACCTGATCGTTGGCGTCATTGCTGTAGAGCACATCGCGGCCGATCTCGTAGGTCATCTGGATCTTGGCTTTGTGCTTGTTGAAGAAATAGTTGGCGCCAATGGAATAACGCTTGTCCATGTCATCGAATACCTCGCCATCGGAACGGAAGCCGTCGTCGGTATCCAGGCCCGAGAAGCCCGCCACCAGTTCAAGCTTGGTGGGAACCACCATGTAACCGCCCTTGAGCAGATAAGTGGTGAAGTTCGCGTCACCGCTATCATCGATCAGACCGGTGGACGTCACGTCGCCGCGGGTATCGCCATCGAAGTACTGGACGCCGGCATCGACCGAGAAATACCCGAGCCGGAAGGCTGCATCCACGCCGTAACCGGTCACCGAGTCGTACTGCTGATCGACGTCATCGAGGGTTACGTCGTCGTCGTTGTTCCAGGTGAAGGCGTTGGCGCCGAGGCCGAATTTCATCTCTTCCCCGAACGCACCCTGCGCCAGCTTGAAGGCGCCGAGCGGCGTCCAGTCGACACGACCGGCCACCATGTTGCCGAAATACTCGGCGTCGGAACTGACCCGGCTTTCGAAATCGAGCTTCGAGAAACTCGGATCGATACCCGCCTGATACGCGCCGATCGAGCCCTGGAGCTGATCGCTGCTGTTGAGGTTGTAGCTGACGCCCATTTCACGGTCGGGTACGCCGAAATTGTGGTCGCCCACCACCGTACGCTCGACGAACTGCTGACGCTTGGACGAAGTCAGCGCCTCGCGCGAGAACGGCACGTAGTGATTACCCACCGTGATGGTGCCCATCGGCAGGCCGGAATAGTTGATGAACGCGTCCTTGACTTCCGGATCGTCGGACTGATCGCCGAAATCGATCTGCCAGATACCGTAGATATTCTCGGTAACGGTCCCTTCGATGTAGAACCGCAGCCGACGCAGGAAGAAATCGTCGCCCGAGTCGTCTCCCGCCTCATTGTCCCCGTCAACGTAACGGTACTGCGGCTGCAGTCGGCCACCGATTTCCAGCGACTTGTCGCCTTCCTCGTAGAGCGTGATTCCGGCCGAGGCCAGCATCGGCATCGCGGTCATGGCGATGGCAGCGACCGTACCGCCGGCGCATTTATGGAAAGGTTTCATCAGTGTCCACTCCCTTGTGTATGTCTCGGCTAACCAGCCGCGACAAAGCTTACGCAGGGTTTGTGAAGTGCAGATAACAGCCGGATGACGATTTTGTGACAGCCTGCGACGCAGCGAAAACGACGCCGGACAGCGTGGCCACCACGCAAGGTGCGTATCGCACGTTTAGGCAGCAAACAGGCTAGGCCGCGCGGGAAGTCAACGTGCGTTGCGCCGGAAAATAACAACTGAACGTGGCTCCGTCACCCGGTACGCTATCGATGACCAATTCGGCCTCGTGGTGCTCCAGACAATGTTTGACGATCGCCAGGCCCAGGCCGGTACCGCCCGTACTGGCCTGCCGCCCGGCATCGACCCGGTAGAAACGCTCCGTCAGGCGCGGGATATGCGCCGGGTCGATGCCGGGACCGGTATCGGCCACGGAAAAACGAGCGCCGCCGTCACCGGCCCACCAGCGCACCTCGATCCGGCCGTCAGAAGGTGTGTACCGCACTGCGTTGGATAACAGGTTGGAGAACACGCTCTCCAGCTCGGTAGCGCGCCCGAACAACGCCGGACCGGCCTGCACATCGAGCACGAACTGGTGCGCGATACCGTCAGTCAGACGCAGATCGTCGACCAATGAATGCAACATGGCGGGAACGTCGACTCGTTCCTGGGGTTGTTGCAGGCCCTCGGACTCGACCCGCGCCAGCATGAGCAGGCTTTCGATGATGCGGCTCATGCGCTGGGCCTGGGTCTGCATTTCCCGAACCGGCGTAGTCCAGTACGCCAGACTGCCTTCATCGGCGGCCTCTTCGGCCATCATGTCCAGATAGCCGCGCAATACGGTCAAGGGCGTACGCAACTCGTGCGAGGCGTTGGCGGCAAAATCGCGCCGCGTGGATTCCAGTTGTTTCTGCTCGCTGATATCGCGCGCGATCAATAACCGTTGATTGTTGCCATACGGAATAAGCCGCACGAGAACCGTATTGTTTTCGTTGGCAGGAGATGGCATCTCGATCGGCTCGCTGTCGCCATCACTGACCGCGACGTAGCGAGAAAAGCTGGGATGCCGTAACAGATTGGCGATCCGCTGGCCGAGGTCCTGTGGGCTGCGCAACGCCAGCAGTACCGCCGCCGCATTATTGAACCAGACGATGCGGCCCTGGGCGTCCATGACCACGGCCCCGTCCGGCAACGCCGCCGTCGAAGCCTGAAACTCGTTTAAAATGCTTTTCAGGCGTTTCTTGCGTTTACGGTTGCGTTGCTTGAGCCGGTAGAGTTCGGTGTATATCTCCTGCCAGACACCGATTCCGTCGGAGGGCTCGATGCGATCGGATACGAGCCAGCGGTGCAGTTGGTAGGCGTAGGAGAGCTGCATGGCAAGGTAGACAATCACGCCCAGCAGAACACACACCACCACCTGCCCGACGATAAGCCCGAGCAGCGCGCTGATGGCGATCCAGACGCCGATCATTACGGCCTCACGACGCCACGCTTGCAATACCCCCATCGACGGCATGCTCATGACGCGGGCGCGCTACCCTGCCTTGCTCGAAAATCGATAGCCGCTACCCCGCACCGTCTGAATGAAGCCATCGAAGCCGAACGGCGCCAGCGCCTTGCGCAACCGCCGGATATGTACGTCGACGGTGCGCTCCTCGACAAACACATTCTGGCCCCAGACTCGGTCGAGCATCTGTTCGCGTGAATAAACCCGCTCCGGATTGCTCATGAAAAACTGCAGCAGACGGTACTCGGTCGGGCCGAGGGTGACCGATTGCTCACCGGCTGCCACGCGCTGGCTGGCCGCATCCAGCGTCAGCCCGTCCAGCTCCAGGGTCTCGTCCTCCCCACCGGGCAGGCTACGGCGCAATACCGCACGCACACGAGCGACCAGTTCGGAGGACGAAAACGGCTTGGTCACGTAGTCGTCCGCTCCGAGATTGAGCCCGCGCACACGGTCGTCTTCTTCGACCCGTGCGGTCACCATAATGACAGGCAACGCTGCGGTCAGATCCTCACGTCGCAACTCGCGTGCGAACTCGGCGCCGGAAACGCCGCCCGGCAGCATCCAGTCCAGCAGTATCAGATCGGGGCGTTGCTCTGCGATCGCCAGTCGTGCGGTCTGGGCATCCTCGGCTTCGCTGACACGAAAATCGGCGCGCTCGAGCGCAAACCGGATCATGTCGCGGATGGGTGCTTCATCCTCGACGATCAGAATCTGTTTGTACGGCATCACGTTACGCTTCATGCGGATTTGTTGTCGTAACGTTAGGTTTCCGATATTACAGCAAGATGACATTCCGAGGTCAGCGACTACGTGTACGGCCGATCGATTCCAGGCCCGCCAACGCGGCTGACACGAAATTGTAGTCACTCGCCGCTAAATTACCTCCACGCTCGTTGTCACACAGCGTGCCCTGCGCTGGAAAGCCCTGTCGCGACTGCGAACCCGGCGCGATCGACTGCCATTCAGTGGCCTTCCATGGCATGCTTTCCGATCGCTCCACATCCACAGCTTTGGCCGGACACTGAATGTGCGTTGGTTCCCCCCGAACTCCCCGATCCGATCCCGACATGAGTCCCCCGCCCGCCGATGAGGCGAACACATCCACGGTAGCCGCCGTCGACCTCGGCTCCAACAGCTTCCACATGGTGGTCGCGCATGTAGCCGACGGGCAAGTACATATCGTGGATCGCCTCAAGGAGTCCGTGCGTCTTGCGGCGGGTCTGGATGATCAACAGGGGCTGACTCCTGAGGCTCGCGAGCGCGCCCTGGCCTGCCTCGAACGCTTCGGTCAACGCCTGCGCCTGCTGCCGGCTGGCCGGGTTCGCGCGGTCGGCACCAATACACTGCGACGCGCACGCCCCCTGGGTTCGTTTCTGGATGCGGCGGAGCGCGCACTCGGACATCCGATCGACGTCATCTACGGGCAGGAAGAGGCGCGCCTGATCTATTCCGGCGTGACCCTGGACCTCGGCGACGAGCAACCCCGGCGGCTGGTGGTCGATATCGGCGGGGGGTCGACCGAGATCGTCATCGGTCATGGCAGGCAGCCGCAGTTGCTGGAGAGTCTGTCTCTGGGTGCAGTTTCCCACAGTCAGCAATATTTCCCCGAAGGCGTCATCAGCAAGTCGGCATGGAACAAGGCCGTCGTTGATGCTCGTGTGCGCCTGGAGCCTCTCATCCGCCAATACCGCGAAACCGGTTGGGACGCGGCACTCGGGGCATCAGGAAGCATCAAGGCGATCCAGCGCGTATGTATTGCTGCAGGCTGGACCGACAACACGATCACGCGTGAAGCCTTGGGCAAGCTGTCCCGGAAGCTCATCAAATCGGGCGATATCAACGCGGCGAAACTGCCCAAGCTGGACGAGGATCGCCGTCCCATCTTCCCGGGCGCCGCGGCAGTACTCACGGCAATCTTCAATGGCCTGAGCGTGGCCGAGATGGGCGTCTCGGACAAGGCGCTGCGGGAAGGTCTGCTGCTTGATTTGATGGACCGGGACGATAACCGCGACATACGCGAGGTAAGCATCGTGGACATTCAGCGGCGCTACCAGCTGGACACGAAGCACGCTGAGCGCGTGGCGGACACCACCCGACGGTTGTTGCATGAGGCCGGCCGCGGGCTACCGGTCGCACGGGAGTCCGAGCGCCTGCTGCACTGGGCGGCGCAATTACACGAAATCGGGTTGGCGATTGCGCACAAGGGCTACCACAAACACGGCGCCTATATCGTGCGCAATGCCGACTTGCAGGGGTTTTCCCAAT
>Ga0206123_10001530_pt1 | contig 21603 bp, 20 predicted proteins | sample Helgoland_Spring_2_FD_160086 | JGI IMG/M metagenome (GOLD analysis project Ga0206123, IMG submission 160086) | Pelagic subsurface seawater microbial communities from Kabeltonne, Helgoland, North Sea - Helgoland_Spring_Bloom_20160316_1 | ecosystem: Environmental > Aquatic > Marine > Epipelagic ...
CGTAATCTCAAGGCGTTGGCCAAGGAACTTGATGTGCCGGTTATTGCGTTGTCGCAGCTCAATCGTCAGGTTGAGCAACGCGACAACAAACGCCCGCGGATGTCGGACCTGCGCGAATCCGGTGGTATCGAGCAGGACGCCGACCTGATCGTGTTCATCTATCGCGACGAGGTCTACAACGAGGACAGCGACGACAAGGGCGTGGCCGAGGTCATCATCGGGAAGCAGCGTAACGGTCCGCTGGGAATCGCGCGCACCGCGTTTTTGTCGCACTTCACGCGCTTCGAGAACCTGCAGGAACATTTCGACGACGACCTGGGCCATTAGAGTCGGGGTTGTTCGAGAATGCGCGCGCAAGCCACCATCGATACCGCTGCACTGGCGCATAACCTTGCGCGGGTGAGGGCGTTTGCGCCCGGGCGGCGTGTCCATGCCGCGATCAAGGCCGACGGTTACGGTCACGGTGCGGCGACCGTGGCCGGCGCGCTGGCCGACGCCGACGGGTTTGCGGTCTCCAGCTTCGACGAAGCACTGCAATTGCGCTGGGCCGGCGTGGGTGTGCCGATCGTGATGTTGTCGCAGCCGCTGGATGCAATGGTCTGCACGCAGGCCGGCGAGCACGGCCTGGACATCACGCTGTTCCACGATGCGCAGCTTGCCGCGCTTGAAACCCATGCCGGCGCGGATCTGACGGTGTGGGTCAAGATAGACAGCGGCATGCATCGTCTGGGTTTTGCCCCGGAACGGGCAGACGAGATCGCCCGGCGCATTGCCGCCATGCCGCGCGTTCACCAGGCTGGCTGGATGACGCATCTCGCATGCGCCGATGACCGCGGCGATGATTACACGAATACCCAGTTGGCCTGTTTTGACGCCGCGACAAGGGACCAGATGGGTGCCCGTTCGATAGCCAACTCCGCCGGCGTGTTGGCCTGGCCGGCGGCGCATGCAGACGTGGTTCGTCCGGGCATCATGCTCTATGGCAGCTCGCCGTTGCTCGATCGCGGGGCCGAGGCGCTGGATCTGCGCCCGGCGATGCACCTCACCGCGCCGCTGATCAGCCGCGGGCGGGTCGAGGCCGGCGAACCGGTCGGCTATGGTGCCACCTGGCGTACGCCCGAGGCGATGGATGTCGGTGTCATCGGCATCGGCTACGGTGACGGCTACCCGCGCCACGCGCCGTCCGGCACGCCGGTATTGCTGAACGGCCGCCGTGTCGCGCTCGTGGGGCGGGTATCGATGGACATGATCACGGTCGATCTGCGCAACGCCCCGGATGCCCGCGTCGGCGACCGTGCCACGCTATGGGGGCCGGGACTGGCGGCCGACGAGGTGGCAGCCTCTGCCGGCACCATCGCTTACGAGCTGTTCTGTCGGCTCACCCCGCGCGTGCGCTTCGACGTAATCTGAGGCCTTGCAATATGGGGACGGCCCTCAGCCCAGACGGATCGGGCTGGGCTTGCCGTCACGTGGCGGCGGTTGCGGTTGCCGGCGGGCAGCCACGGCGCCCGGGGCGAGATGCTCGCTGAAGAATGCCAGCTGGTCGGCGCTGGATTGGCGGAAACCGGCATCCCGGTAAATATCGAAATGGCCGATGTGGTAGTGCCGCTCGGTGGCGCGCGGGCCTGCGTGCAGAGCGGCGGCTTCGGCCGCATAGACGGGGGCGACGCTGTCGTGATCGCAGATCTGGATCAGTGTCGGGCAGGGCAGCCGGTTGGCGCGGCGTCCGGGGCGGTACAGGCTCAGCGCAAGTGCGGTCCGCGCGGTGACCTCGTTGCGCCAGTCGGCCGGGGCGATGGCATGGAAGCCGTCGTAGGCGTCTTCGCTGGCCATGGCGGCGAGCGTGCCGGGCCGGCCGACAATCGGGATATAGTACGGATCGGCGCCGGCGAGATTTCCGATGGTGTCGATCAACCCCGCCCAGGCCAGCTTGAGCAGCTGCAGAATGCCCGCATAGCGCGCGACGTTATGAACCGCGGCGAGGCCGTCCATCATCGGCCCCTGCGAGGTAATCGCGGCGACCTTGCCATCGGCGGCGCCGGCTGCAATCACGTGGCCGCCCGAAAACGAGCTGCCCCACAGCGCGATACGCGCGCCGTCGACGGACTGTTGTGCCCGGGCCACGCGGATGGCGGCGGCCCAGTCGGCGAGTTGCCGGCGTACCGACAGCAATTGGCGGGGTTCGCCGTCGCTGGCTCCGAAATGCCGGTAATCGAACAACAGAACAGCGAGGCCGGCGGCGGCGAATTTCTCGGCATACGGCTCGAGGCCCGCGTCCCGTGTGCCACCGAAGCCGTGCGCCATGACGACACAGGGAACGCCGGCAGAGCTGCTCAGCGCGTCGCCCTGCGCGGGATAGAACCAGGCGCGGCAGGTCACGCCCTTGCTCTTGAAATCGATATCCAGCCGCTCTTGCATGCTGTCCTCGTCGTGAATTGATGAAAACGCCATTATCGGCGCTGCGTGCAACCTGGGTGAACAATGCCTAGTATGCCCGTTTGATCAACCCGAACGTAGCCGAATGGCCCGAAACAAGAACGTTTTCGTCTGTGAATCCTGTGGTGCGTCCCACCCCAAATGGGCCGGCCAGTGTAGCGACTGTGGTGCCTGGAATACGCTGGTGGAAAGCGTGGCCGCCGCGCCGGCCAAACCCGGCGCGCGGGCGCCGGTTGATTTTGGGGATGCGGCGCCGCGGGTCGAGCGCCTCAACGCCATCCAGGTCCACGAAACCGCGCGCACGCCGACCGGCATGAGTGAGCTTGACCGGGTGCTCGGTGGCGGGCTGGTGCCGGGGTCGGTGATCCTGATCGGCGGCGACCCGGGTATCGGCAAGTCCACGTTGTTGTTGCAGGTAATGGCCCGCCTGTCGGCCAACCTGCCCGCGCTGTACGTGACCGGCGAGGAATCGCTGGAGCAGGTCCATCTGCGGGCGGGGCGTCTCGGCGTCGCCGAAGCCGAACTGGATGTGCTAGCCGAGACCTGTGTCGAAAGAGTCCTGGCGCTGGCCAAACCGCAGGCGCCCCGGCTTGTGGTCATCGACTCGGTCCAGACCGTGTTCTCGCAGGTACTGACGTCCGCGCCGGGCAGCGTATCGCAGGTGCGCGAATCCGCCTCCATGCTGGTGCGCTTTGCCAAGGCAACGGGCACCGCGCTGATTCTGGTCGGGCACGTCACCAAGGAAGGAGCCATTGCCGGGCCAAGGGTGCTGGAGCATATGGTCGATACCGTGCTCTATTTCGAGGCCGAAGCCTCCAGCCGGTTTCGTGTGATCCGGGCGGTGAAGAATCGCTTCGGTGCGGTCAACGAACTCGGCGTATTCGCGATGTCCGGGGCCGGGCTCAAGCAGGTCAGCAATCCGTCGGCGATCTTCCTGTCGCGCCACGAACAGGCCGTGCCGGGGAGTGCGGTCATGGTCACGCGCGAGGGCAGCCGGCCCATGCTGGTGGAGGTGCAGGCGCTCGTCGACGGCTCGCAGTTGCATAATCCGCGCCGGGTTGCACTGGGTCCGGATAGCCAGCGTCTGGCCATGCTGCTGGCCGTTCTACACCGCCACGGTGGTATCGCGCTGGGCGATCAGGATGTTTTCGTGAACGTGGTCGGTGGCATGCGGGTCACCGAAACTGCGGCGGATCTGGCGGTGTTGCTTGCCGCGCTGTCGAGCTTTCGCGACCGGCCGCTGGGCGAGCGGCTGGTGATTTTCGGCGAGATCGGGCTGGCCGGCGAGATCCGCCCGGTGCCCGGCGGCGAGGAACGTCTGGCCGAAGCCGCCAAGCACGGCTTCAACCGGGCCATCGTGCCGCGTGCGAACGCGCCGAAATCCGGGCGCGTCGGCGAGCTCGAAGTCACCGGCGTTGCCCGCCTGTCGGATGCGATCGACGCGCTGGGCTAGCTTCCCTGGCCGGTGCGGTTGCCGTCCTGTTCGACCGCGCGCTTGCGGGCTTTCTTCCGGGGTGGACGGATGCGTACGGTCTTGACCCGGTTCGCGCGGGTCTGCGCGATTTCCAGCGTATATTTGCCGACCTTGAGGCAGGTGCCGGCCTGGGGGATGGTTTCCAGTTGCTCGGTGATCAGGCCGTTGACGGTCTTGGGGCCATCCACCGGCAGTTTCCAGCCCATGGCGCGGTTGAGCGCGCGCAGGGTTACCGTGCCGTCGACCAGATAGCTCTCGTCCGAGTCCATATAGACGTTCTTGACCCGCGTGGCGGGATCGGTCGTGAACTCGCCGACGATTTCCTCGAGGATATCCTCGAGCGTGACCAGGCCCTGGATGTCGCCGTACTCATCGACCACGAAACCGATACGCCGGCGCTGGTTCTGGAAATTGAGCAGTTGCTGATTGAGCGGTGTGCCTTCCGGCACAAAATAGGTCTCGCGGGCCAGGGCCAGCAGGCTGTCCTTGTCGAGCTTGTCCTCGGAAATCAGCGCCAGCACCCGACGCATGTGCACGATGCCCTTGATCTCGTCGATGGAGCCATCGAAGATCGGCAGCCGTGTGTGCTGATTACGCACGAGTTGGTCCAGGATCTCGGGCCATTCCTTGCAGATGTCGATGCCCACGATCTCGTTGCGCGGGATCATGATGTCCTCGACCGAGGCTTTTTCCATGTCCAGGATTGACAGCAGCATGCGCTGGTGTCGGCGCGGGATCATGGCGCCGGCCTCGGTGACCACGGTTCGCAACTCCTCGGACGACAACGAATGCGCGGCCGCGTCGTCCGCGGAGACGCCGAATACCCGCAGGATGCCGTTGCCGGCGATATTGACGATCCACACTATCGGCCAGGCAATGCGCAGCAGCGGCGTATAGACATAAGAAGCGGGGAAAGCCACGCGCTCCGGGTGCAGCGCGGCCAGCGTCTTGGGTGTGACCTCGGCGAAGATGAGCACGACGACCGTGAGCGCGCCGGTGGCGATGAGCACGCCGACATCGCCGAACAGGCGGATACCGATGACTGTGGCCACCGCGGAGGCCGCGATATTGACCAGGTTATTGCCCAGCAGGATAAGGCCGATCAGTCGGTCCGGCCGATCCAGCAGTCGCGAGGCCCGTTCCGCGCCGCCGTGGCCGGTCTTGGCCAGGTGCTTCATGCGGTAGCGGTTGAGCGTCATAAGCCCGGTTTCGGAGCCGGAGAAAGACGCCGACAACACCAGCAGCAGAATGAGAATGCCGTATAGCACCGGCAGTGAAATCGCGTCCAAGACGTCAGCTCGTGATCAAATGATGGTGTGCACGGGGCGCAAGACCGTGATGTGGCCGGCCCACCGGGCCGCCGCGCCCATTACCAATGTTCGCCCAGAATGAGTTCGAGCACCAACTTGCTGCCGAAATACGCCAGCAATAACAGGACATACCCCGCCAGGGCGCCCCGCACCGCGACACGCCCGCGCCAGCCGTGGCGCCAGCGCCCGTAAATCAGCACCGCGAAGAACAGCCAGGCCACCAGCGAGAGTATCGTCTTGTGCGCCAGATGTTGGGCGAACAAGTCATCGATGAACAACGCGCCGGTGACGATCGCCAGGCTGAGCAGGAAGAAGCCGCTCCCGATCAACCGGAACAACAGGGTTTCCATGGTCTGCAATGCCGGCAGTGTCGTGAACAGGCCCGACGGCGGATGCCGGCGCAGTTGCCGGTGCTGCATGGCCAGCACCATCGCCTGGACCGCGCCGAGCGTGAGCAGGCCGTAGGCCAGCATCGACAGCAGGATATGCAGTTGCAGTGGCCAGGCCAGTGCCTCGGTTGCGCTGTGGCTGTCGGGTACCAGCAGGCCGGCAATCGCGCACAGGCCCGCGAGCGGGTAGATCACCAGTCCCAGAGCGCCCACCGACTCGCGCAACGAGAACAGCCATAACAGCAATGCGGCCTGCCAGGCGAACAGCGACAGCGCCGTGCCCAGGCCGATCACGATCATGCCGGCTTCCAGGCTCAGATGCGCCAGTGCTACCAGTTGCGCCAGCAATCCGACAGCAGCCAGCAACGTAACCCGCCAGTAGCCGCTGCCCCGGGCCAGATGTTGCCAGACAGCGGCAGCGGCGCCGGCATAGGCCAGCGCCGCAATCAGCACTTCCAGAAAGACGAGCGCCATCAGGCGCCGTGTGCGAGCGAAATCATACGTCTCTATTGTGCCGGATTTACGCGAGGAGGAAAGACGCCATTGGGGGTCAAGCGCGTTGATCGTTATACTGACCGTCTTGCCCGCTTCAACCCCAACGGCGCGCTTTCATGTTCGACAGTCTCAGCGATCGTCTCAATCGCAGCTTCCAGACCATCCGCGGCCGCGGACGGCTGACCGAAGACAATATCAAGGCCACCCTGCGCGAAGTGCGCATGGCACTGCTGGAGGCCGACGTCGCGCTGCCGGTGGTCAAGCAATTCGTGGACGATATCCGCGGCCGCGCCGTGGGCAGCGAGGTCATGACCAGCCTCACGCCCGGCCAGGCGCTGATCAAGATCGTCCAGGAAGAGCTCACTGCGCTGCTCGGCGAGGCCAACGAGGGCCTGGATCTGCGGGTCAAGCCGCCGGCGGTCGTGCTCATGGCCGGGCTGCAGGGTTCGGGCAAGACCACGTCCACCGGCAAGCTCGCGCGCTATCTCAAGCAGCGCGAGAAGAAATCGGTGCTGGTGGTATCCACGGACGTTTACCGTCCGGCCGCGATCGACCAGCTGGAACGGGTCGCCGGCGACGTCGACGTGAGCTTCCATCCGAGCCAGAGTAGCGACAAGCCGCTGGCCATCGCGAAATCGGCGCTGGCGGCTGCACGCAAGGGTTTCTACGATGTGCTCATTGTCGATACCGCCGGCCGTCTGGGTATCGACGACAAGATGATGGCCGAGATCAGTGGCCTCAACGAGGCGCTGAATCCGACCGAGACGCTGTTCGTGGTCGACGCCATGACCGGCCAGGACGCCGCAAATACCGCCAAGGCCTTTGGCGATGCGCTCCCCCTGAGTGGCGTGGTGCTGACCAAGGTAGACGGCGATGCGCGCGGCGGTGCGGCACTGTCGGTACGCCAGGTCACCGGCAAGCCCATCAAGTTTCTCGGTGTGGGCGAAAAACTCGAAGCTCTGGAACCGTTCCATCCGGACCGGGTGGCTTCGCGCATCCTCGGCATGGGGGACGTGCTCTCGCTGGTCGAGGAGGCCGAGCAGAAGGTCGATCAGCAGAAAGCCGAAAAGCTGGCCAAGAAGCTCAAGAAAGGCAAGGGCTTCGATCTGAGCGACATGGCCGATCAGCTGCGCCAGATGCAGGAAATGGGCGGTATCGGTGCGCTCATGGAAAAGATGCCCGGTGGTGCGCAGATGCCCAAGGGCATGGCCGGGGCCGCCGACGAGACCCAGGTCAAGCGCATGCTCGCGATCGTGGATTCCATGACTCCGCAGGAGCGCGCCTTTCCGGACGTCATCAAATCATCGCGCAAGCGCCGTGTGGCAGCCGGCTCCGGTACCCAGGTACAGGACGTCAATCGTCTGCTCAAGCAGCATCTTCAGATGCGCAAGATGATGAAGAAGTTCTCCAAGGGCGGCATGAAGAAGATGATGCGGTCCATGCAGGGCATGGGCGGCGGCATGCAGAACATGGGGGGAGGCGGTAGCCTGCCGCCCGGTATGGGGGGGTAGGCGCACGCCACGCCGAAGAAAACAATCGCCCGGCGGCTTCCATTTTGCGTGTATTGGCGTACAATGCGCGATCTTTGCAGACAGTAGCGCTTAGCGCTGGTCTGTGCGAGTCCATTCCAACGGCACAATATCGGCTATGGTCAAAATCCGGCTGCAGCGGGGCGGCGCGAAAAAGCGTCCCTTCTATCACATCGTAGTGACCGACATGCGCAATGGGCGCGACGGTCGTTATATCGAGCGTCTCGGGTTCTTCAACCCGGTTGCGGTAGGCGGTGAAGTGCCGCTGCGACTCGACGTCGAGCGTATCGAATACTGGAAAGGTCACGGCGCCCAGCTCTCCGAGCGGGTGACCAATCTGGTCAAATACTTCAATCGCCACGGCGAAGGTGTGGCGCCCCCGCGCGCGGCGGCGCCGGTCAGCAAGGCCAAGGAAGCGCCGAAGCAGACCGTACCGTCGGGCGAGACCGGCGACCAGTCGGATAAAGCCGCCGCAACCGAAGCAGCCCCGGCAGCCGAAGAGCCCGCCGCGGATGCGACGGCCAACGGCGACGCCGCGGAAGACAGCACCGCGAAGGAATAAGCCGGTATCGGCGCGGGCATGGCGCAGCGACGCATCGTGCTGGGCCATGTCAGTGGCCTGTTCGGGGTCAAGGGCTGGATCAAGGTCTACTCCCATACCCGGCCGCCGGAAAACCTGCTCGCATTCAGTGAATGGTCGATAGGCCGCCAGGACTCCTGGCGGCCTTTTCGTGTTCTGGACACGCGAGTGCAGGGCAAGTCGCTGATCGCGCGTCTGGCGGACGAAAACGGCACGCCGTTACCGGATCGGGATGCGGCCATCCCGTTGCTCGATCTGGATATAGCGATCGCCCGCGATGCCATGCCCGATCCCGAATCCGGCGAGTATTACTGGTTCGACCTCGTGGGCCTGGGAGTCATCAATCGCGAAGGCGTCGCGTTGGGCGAGGTCAAGGCCATGATGGAAACGGGCGCCAACGACGTGCTGGTGGTTCAGGGCGAACGTGAACGACTTATTCCCTTTGTAGTCGATACCTTTGTCGATGATGTGGATCTCGAATCCAGGCAGATCCGCGTTGACTGGGATCCGGAGTTCTAGGAGCCTGCGCCGCAGAAAAACATCCGGCTGCGAACGCGTCGATTGGGCCATATTTCACTCTTATTTTCGTTAAATGGAACAACCATTCGCCTCAAATGAACGCAAAATCTGGCTCAAATCGAGCATGCTCTCGCTCACACGCTTCCTACGACGCAGGCTCCTAGGCTCTGCAGGTGTCCGGGATGCGTATAGACGTGCTGACGCTGTTTCCGGACTGGGTTGCCCAGTTGGAGAACTACGGCGTGGTCGGGCGCGGTCTGCGCGAGTCGCGTCTGACGCTGCAGACCTGGAATCCGCGCGGCGCGGCCGATAACAACAGCGGCCGTATCGATGATCGGGCGTATGGCGGCGGTCCGGGCATGGTCATGCAGGCCGAGCCGCTGGCGCGCACGCTTGCCGAAATCAAGTCGGCACGCACGGACAATGCCCCGGTTGTCATGCTGTCGCCGCAGGGCGCTCGTTTCGATCAGGCCTGGGCCGAGCGGTTGGCGACCGGCGACGGTTTCGTACTCGTGTGCGGGCGTTATGAAGGCGTCGATCAGCGTTTTGTGGATGCCCATGTCGATTGCGAGCTGTCGATCGGGGATTTCGTGCTGTCGGGCGGTGAGCTGCCGGCCATGTTGATCATCGATGCGGTCGCGCGACTGCGCGACGGCGTGTTGGGTGACAAGCGTTCGGCGCAACAGGACTCGTTCAACGCCGGTCTGCTGGATCATCCGCACTACACGCGCCCGCCGGCGTCGCAACAGGCGCCCGTGCCGGAGGTGCTGCTATCCGGCGATCATGCCCGGATCGCGCGCTGGCGCGAAAAACAGGCTCTGGGCGCGACCTGGCTGAGACGCCCGGATTTGCTGGCGCAATTGACGCTTGGTGCGCGGCAGATCGCGTTGCTGGACGAGTTCATCGCGGAGCATGACGAGGGCGGGGATAGCGAATCGGCCCGCGAGCGGAAAATAGATAAATAAAACCGCGATTGATGGCGAAAAACGTTCGCAGTTTAGGTATACTGGCGCGCTTTATTCGTACCCGCGGCGTCTGACAACGCAATAGAGGCAGGCCATGAGCAATATCATCGACGAACTGGAAGCCGAACAACAAAGCGGCAAGAACATTCCAGAGTTTTCCGCCGGCGACACGGTGGTCGTGCAGGTGCGAGTCAAGGAAGGCGAGCGCGAGCGTTTGCAGGCCTTTGAGGGTGTCGTCATTGCCAAGCGCAATCGCGGCCTGAACTCGGCCTTCACGGTGCGCAAGATCTCCTACGGCGAAGGCGTGGAACGCGTGTTTCAGACGTTCTCGCCGAGCATCGCCGAAATCAAGGTGCGCCGTCGCGGTGATGTCCGCCGTGCCAAGCTCTACTATCTGCGCGAGCGCAGCGGCAAGTCGGCGCGAATCAAGGAAAAGCTCTAACGGTTCTGATGCCGGCGATTGCCGGTCAGAGAAAACGGCGCCTCCGGGGCGCCGTTTTTTTGTTTAGCGCTACCGCGGGATTACCCGGATGACACCGACCTGGCGCTGTGACCAGTAGTCGTCATTGTCGATATCCAGCCGCTTGACGCCGGCGTTGACGTGACCGCGTACGCCAGGGGAGGCCATCAGGACTTCGCCCGGTCGCGTATACAGGCCGACCAGCAGGCGGTCACGCCCGTTGCGGGTTTCGGCCCGAAAAAACACCAGATCCGCCGGTTGTGCCTGGGCCAGCTCCACGGGTTTGCCCGCTTGGAGTTGGGCCTGAACGTCGCGTGGCAGCGCTGTGCCTGAGCGGCGATAGGCGAAATACGTCAGGCCGCTGTTGTCGAAGGCCGTGGGCCCGGCGGCGTCGGCTCGATAAGCCACGCCGAGCTGTTCCAGTGCGGCTGCGGCGATCGCGCGTCGAGTCGCGGTGGTGGGCGCGATCTGTCCGGTGTCCCCGGGCGTGGATCGGGATGCGTCTGGCTGGGATGGCGGCGTCGTGGCCGGCTGGTCGGACGGTGCGCTCGCACAGCCGGCCGCCAGCAGGCACGACAGGCCCAGTGCTGCCGCAATATAAAGCGATGTCCGGCCACGAAACTCAGCGCTCATGCAGGCCATCATGCCTCATTCGCGTCGCGGCCGCGATGTGCCGGGTCAGACTGCGCGGTGCGCGACCTGGCTTTCCATATGGGCGTCGCGGGCGCTGTCGTCGTCGGTCAGTGCATCCAGGTACTTCTCGGCGTCCAGCGCGGCCATGCAGCCGGTGCCGGCCGAAGTGATCGCCTGACGATAGACGTGGTCCATCACATCGCCGGCGGCGAACACACCCGGCGTGTTGGTCGCTGTGGCGTTGCCCTGGGTGCCGCTCTGTACGCTGATGTAACCGCCGGCCATGTCGAGCTGGCCTTCGAATATATCGGTATTGGGCTTGTGGCCGATGGCGATGAAGATGCCGTCCACGTCGAGCTCGCGCGTTTCGCCGCTGTGCTTGTTGCGGATGCGGCCGCCGGTCACGCCCATGTCGTCGCCCAGAACCTCGTCGAGTTCGTGGTCCCAGACGATGGACACATTCCCGTTGGCCTGTTTGTCGAACAGCTTGTCGGCCAGAATCTTTTCGCCGCGGAACTTGTCCCGCCGATGCACGACCGTGACATGGGCAGCCAGGTTGGACAGATACAGCGCTTCTTCCAGCGCGGTATTGCCGCCGCCAATTACCGCGACGTTCTTGTTCTTGTAGAAAAAGCCGTCGCAGGTGGCGCAGGCGGAAATACCCTTGCCCATGAACGCGGTTTCCGACTCCAGCCCGAGATAGCGTGCGGTCGCGCCCGTGGCAATGATCAGGGCATCGCAGGTGTAGATGCCGCGATCGCCTTCGAGCCTGTACGGTGGCTTGGCCAGATCGGTTGTGTGGATATGGTCGAACAGGATCTGCGTGTCGAAGCGCTTGGCGTGTTCTTCCATGCGCTGCATCAGGCCGGGGCCTTGCAGGCCCTCGACATCGCCCGGCCAGTTGTCCACGTCGGTCGTGGTCATGAGCTGGCCACCCTGTTCCATGCCGGTGATCAGTACCGGCTCCAGGTTGGCGCGCGCGGCATACACGGCTGCGCTGTAACCAGCGGGGCCGGAGCCGAGAATAATCAGGCGGTGATGTTGAATTTCGTCGTTGCTCATAATCGATCCTGGCGCGAAAATGCCGGGTACAGGCTCGGGTAAATAGGGCGCGCGCGTTGTGAATTCAAGTCGCGATTGCGCAAGTCAGCGGCTACACTGCCATGCGTTGCGCGTATTTGCACCCGGGGAATTCTCTCGTTCGTAACGTGTCCGCAGGGGTTAGCCCCGGATTCAAACGGAGTTGTCGTGGCCAAGAAGTCGTCTTTATTGGGTCGTGTGTTTACGGGTATCTGGCGTACGCTCGCGCTGATCTACGCATTGCTGTTTCTACTGGTATTGCTGGTCGTGCCGGTGGGGGTATATCTGGCATTTTTCAGCGGGCCGCAGGTCTCGGTGGGGCAGGATACGGCGCTCGTCTGGGCGCCAACCGGCACGCTGGTGGAGCAACGTAGCGGCGGTGTTGGCAACCTGGTGGGTTCGCTGGTGTCGGAACCGCAGCGCCAGTCCGTGGTACGCGATCTGATCGAGGCGCTGGACCGCGCGGCCGACGATGACCGTATCGAGCTGGCGTTTCTCAAGCTCGACGAGCTGGGCGCGGCTCAACCGGGCCAGTTGCAGGATCTTGTCGCAGCCATCGACCGCTTCAAGCAGTCGGGCAAGCCGGTCGTGGCCTGGTCGCCGTCCTACAATCAGGCGCAGTACGAGCTGGCCAGCCACGCGGATACCGTGTATCTCGATCCGCTGGGCTATGTCTTTCTGCCCGGGTACGGCGTGTTCCGCAATTACTACAAGGACGCACTCGACAAGCTCGGTGTGACCGTCAATGTATTCCGGGTCGGCGAGTACAAATCCTATGTTGAGCCGTTCACCCGCAACGACATGTCGCCGCAGGCGCGGGCGGCGAACCAGACCTGGATGAATTCACTCTGGCAGGCCTATCGCGAGCAGGTGAATGCCGAGCGCGATGTCACCCCGGATGACGTGAGCGCCTATATCGACGGATTCGCGCAGACGCTGGCCCGCCTGGAAGGCGATGCCGCCCGCATGGCGCGTGATGCCGGGTTGGTGGACAAGGTGGCGCCGCTGGAAGCCATCCGCGACGACATGCGCGAACGTGTGGGCACCGACGAAGCCCACGGCAGTTTCCGGCAGATCAACCAGGTTGATTATCTCAACGCCACGCACTCGGAACAGCCCGCACCAGAGACCGATAGCCGGATCGCACTGGTCACGGTCGAGGGCGCGATCGTCGACGGCGAAAGCGTGCCCGATTCCGCCGGCGGTGATACCGTCGCCCGGCTGATCGGCCAGGCCCGGCGCGATGACCATGTGGCATCGCTGCTACTGCGGGTCAATTCGCCCGGTGGGTCGATCACGGCTTCCGAACGTATCCGCCGCGAGGTCGCGCTCATGCGCGAGGCGGGCAAGCCGGTGGTCGTATCCATGGCCGGTGTGGCGGCCTCGGGCGGTTACTGGATTTCGATGAATGCCGATCAGATCTGGGCCCAGCCCACCACGATTACCGGCTCCATCGGCGTGTTCGGCATGATCCCGACGATCTCCGAGCCGCTCAACGATCTCGGCATCCATACCGACGGGGTGGGTACGACGCCGTTGTCTGGCGCCTTGCGTATCGACCGGCCGTTGTCGGACGCGACCAAAACCATGCTGCAGGCCGGTGTCGAGCACGGCTACGCGCAGTTCGTCGGACGGGTCGCCAAGGCCCGCGACATGACCGAAGACGCGGTGCGCCGTGTCGCCGGCGGGCGCGTCTGGAGCGGCGCCGACGCCCAGCGTATCGGGCTGGTCGACGAACTCGGCGGCTATACCCAGGCCGAACAGGCGGCGGCGGAACTTGCGGGACTGCAGCCGGGCGACTACCGCGTGCAGCCGATGCAGCCGCCGTCGAGTCTGCGCGGTGCCATCCGCAAGTTCCTGAGCTCGAACGTGCGCTCGGCGTTGTTGCCGGACTGGGCCGCGTCGATCGCCGACGACGGCTCGCTGAATTGGTTGCGCCACGGTTTGAATGACCCGCGCAATCTCTACGCCCATTGTTTCTGCGAACTCGCAGCCCCGCGTCAGGGGTTCGGGGGCGAATCGTCCTTACAACCGGAGTAGGTCATGGGATTGCTTGTCGAGGGTCAGTGGCAGGACCGCTGGTATGACACCAAGTCGCACGGTGGCAAGTTCGTGCGCGAGTCGGCCGGGTTTCGGGACTGGGTGAGCCCCGCACCCGGTGCGCGTTTTGCGCCCGAGGCGGATCGCTACCACCTGTATATCTGTCTGGCCTGTCCCTGGGCGCACCGCACGCTCATCATGCGTGCGCTCAAGGGGCTGGAATCAGTGATTGGCATGTCCATTGTCGATCCGTACATGGGCGAATGGGGCTGGACGTTTTCAGATGCGCCCGGCGCGATTCGCGATCCGCTATACGATATGGATCATCTGTTCGAGCTCTATCAGAGAGCCGTGCCCGACTATACCGGCCGGGTGACCACCCCCACGCTCTGGGACCGCAAGGAGGAGACGATTGTCTCCAACGAATCCGCGGATATCCTGCGTATGTTCAACAGCGCCTTCGACGGGATCGCCGAACATCCGGAGCGGGATTACTACCCGCGGGCGTTGCGCGGCGAGATCGAAGCGGTCAACGAACGCGTTTACCCCGATATCAACAACGGCGTGTACAAGGCCGGCTTTGCCACCACGCAGGATGCCTACGAAGAAGCCTTCGAGACGCTGTTTGCCGCGCTCGATTGGGCCGATGAAAGGCTGGCCACGCAGCGCTATATGGCCGGCCCGCAGATTACCGAGGCCGACTGGCGGCTGTTTACCACGTTGGTGCGGTTCGACGCCGTCTATCATGGGCATTTCAAATGCAATCGGCGCCGGATTACGGATTACCCGAACCTGTCGGGGTATCTGCGCGAGCTGTACCAGGTACCCGGTATAGCCGGTACCACCGACTTCAGCCATATCAAACAGCACTATTACCGCAGCCACGGCACCATCAACCCCAACGGGATCGTCCCGCTCGGCCCGGAGTTGAATCTGAACGCGCCACACGGACGCGGCTGAGCAAGACCGTTCAGGGCAGGAGAATAGTCCGCAAGTACACGCGACTGGCCGCCAACGGAGGCCGAATGGCGCCGCAGGTATTCGTCTATGTCTTCGCTTGGCGTTTATTTGCGGGTGCTGTCCCGCGCGCGGCGTCCAATGCCTTTTGCAAGTGCACGGCGTGGTTGGAGAATATCCATTCAACACCGCGCCCGATCTCGCGCATGAGCAGGGCGGGTGCGTCGATAAAACCGCTGCCGACGAAGTCGCGCCGGGCCGCCAGCTCGCGGATGTGGCGGGTGCGCATCAGCGCATAGGGGCCGGCCAGGCCGGCGCAGTCATGGGTCAGCGCCCAGTTATGGAGCGCGGCGTGGTTGAGTTTGGCCACAGGTAGATAACAGGCGGCGGGCAGGGTGGCGACGCCCGCGAACAGCTCGGGTTCGAGTGACAGGATATGGAAATCCGCGACCGGCGTCAGCGGTGCGAGGAGATCGGCCAGGCGCTGTTCGGCGTGCGTGCTGCCGCGGGTCTTGAGTTCGATCATCAGGTGCGTACGCTCGGCGTAGCGCTCGAGCAGGGCGTCCAGATGTGGCACCGACGGCGCAACGCGCTGCAGCCGTTCCCATCGGGTGTCCGCAATGACGGTGTTCAGCCCGAATACCCGTTTGAGATCGGCGTCGTGGACCACGACCGGCTCGTGGTCGCGGGTGTAGCGGATATCGCATTCGATGGCGGCGACACCGGCCGCCACTGCCGGATCGAAAGCAGCAAACGTATTTTCCAGTACCTGCTCGCTGTCGCGCTCGCCGCGGTGGGATACGATCTTCGCTCGTGCCAGCGCTGCAGCGTCCGGCTGGGCGTGCGGCACGCGCGCCAGCACGGCCTCGGCGATATGGGACAATAAGCGTTCCAGACGTGGATTCACGGTCACGACTTCGCAGCAGGACAAGCGCGCGCAGTATAGCGCCCGTGGTCGGTCGGCGTGTATGAGGGCCGTGTTCTGGTCACGACTCAATCAGGGTGAACACCATGAAAACAGCGACCCGACTGGTCCATGCCGGCCGCGATCCCGCGGCCCAGCAGGGAATGGTCAATCCGCCTGTCTACCATGCGTCGACGGTGTTGTTCGAATCGCTGGACGCTCTCGAGGCCGCCACGAAAAATCCGTTCGAAGGCGTCTATTACGGGCGTAACGGCACGCCGGTGCAGTTTGCCTTCGAGGATGCGGTCGCCGAACTCGAAGGCGCATACGGCGCGGTTACAGCGTGCTCCGGTCTTGCGGCCATCGCTGCGGCCCTGATGAGCGTGGCTGCGGCCGGCACGCATCTTTTGGTCGCCGATAACGTATACGGCCCGACGCGTTCACTGTGCGACGGCTTGCTCAAGCGGCTCGGCGTGAAGACCGATTACTTCGATCCGACGATCGACGGAGAAGCGTTCGAGAACCTGATCACTCCCGATACCGGCGCGGTGTTCCTGGAAGCGCCCGGATCGCTGACGTTCGAGATTACCGATGTTCCCGCGATCGCCGAGGTTGCCCATTGCCACGGGCTGACGGTGCTGGCCGACAATACATGGGCCACGCCGTTGTACTGCAACGCTTTGGCCCTGGGCGCGGATATTTCCATTCATGCTGCGACCAAGTATCTGGTGGGTCACGCCGACGCCATGCTGGGTGTGATCAACTGTAACGAGTCCCACTACATGCGCGTGCGTAAGAGTGCGGCGTCGCTGGGTTATTGCGCCGGTCCGGACGACATCTATCTGGGCCTGCGCGGCCTGCGTACGCTGGAACAACGCCTGCGCCAGCACGAGCACAACGCCCGGGCGCTGGCTGACTGGCTGGCCGAACAGCCAGCGGTTACCCGCGTCATTCATCCGGCGCGCGCCGATCACCCGCAGCACCGACTATGGCAACGTGATTTTTCCGGTTCCAGCGGTCTGTTCGCGTGTCAGCTGGAAGCCTGCGAACGCCCGCAGCTCGCCGCCATGCTCGATAATCTCGAACTTTACGGCATGGGCTTTTCCTGGGGCGGCTATGAAAGCCTTGTTCTGCCGGTCGAGCCCAATCGCAGCCGTAGCGCCACCCATTGGGACGCCGTAGGTCCGACGCTGCGTATCCACGCCGGGATGGAGCATATAGACGACCTGATAGCGGATCTCGGGGCCGGATTGCAGCGGCTACAGGCGTGAGCCGTATAGTGTTTCTCTAGCCGGAAATCAGTCCCTTTCGCGATCCGCTGATGGCGCGAATCGGTGCCGGTATGTCTGAACAGCCGTTTTCAGCCTTGGCCTGATTCCGGGCGGTCTCCGTCAGGGCTACGTATGCATGCGCATCGAAAAGTCGATCGCGCGGACATTCTTGGTCAGGCCACCGATGGAAATTCGATCCACGCCCGTGTCCGCGATCTCGCGCACATTCTTGAGCGTCAGGTCGCCCGAGGCTTCGATGACGATATCGCGCCGAAAGCGACGGCGATGGGCGTCCGTCTTGTTGACCGCCCGCGCCAGTACATGGGTCGCGAAATTATCGAACAGTACCGCGTCCACGCCGGCTTCGAGCGCCTGTTCGAGTTCTTCCAGTGTTTCCACTTCCACTTGCAGGAACGTATCCGGCGACTGTTCCCGTGCCCGGGCGACCGCGGATGCGATCGAGTCCGACACCATGATGTGGTTTTCCTTGATCAGAAACGCGTCGAACAGGCCGAACCGGTGATTGACGCCACCGCCGCAACGGACGGCGTATTTCTGGGCGCTGCGCAGGCCGGGCAGTGTCTTGCGGGTATCCACGATGGCCGTGCGCGTGCCTTTTACACGCTCGACAAAGCCGTAGGTTGTGGTCGCAACACCCGATAAAAGCTGGAGAAAGTTCAACGCCGTGCGCTCGCCGGTCAGTAGCGCGTGGACCGGCCCCTCGATCTCGCAAATCTGTGTGTTGGCGGGCACCCGTTGTCCGTCCTCGAAAGCCCATTTGATTTTGACGTACGGATCGAGCGCCGCGAATACGGCCTCGAACCATGGTGCGCCCGCAAGAACGGCATTTTCGCGTACCACCACGCTAGCGGTCGCCGAAGTGCTGGCGTCCACCAGTGCGGCATTGATGTCGCCGCCGCCGATATCTTCGGCCAGTGTCGTTTCGACTGTAGTGCGCAGATCGGCCGGCAGGGCCTCATCCATTGTCGACATGCGCGTCATCCTCATCCCCAGTGCAAGGGGCGCAGTATAAGTCAATGTGGAACAGCGCGCCGCGTTGCCCGCGTTCCGTGTTACCGGGCGAGCCGTAATCCGGCGAAGATATGGCGGTGGGTCGGTGGATAGAAGTTTCGGAAACCGGGCCGTCGGATTTCGATTTCCGTATGGTAGCTCCCGCCGCGCGCGACCATATGCCGGCCGTCGAACCAGGGCCGGGAATAGCCGTCGTAGGGAAATGCCCGAAATCCGGCGTAGGGACAAAACGCGTTGTCGCACCATTCCCAGACCTGATGGCAGCCATCCAGCGCGCCCGCGCGATACGCGGCTTCCCACTCGGTTTCGTGCGGGAGACGGGCGCCGGCATAACGTGCAAAGGCACGGGCTTCGAACCAGTTGATGCCGTGCACCGGTTGTTCGCCGATCGGCCCGGCCGTATCGGTGGGTATATGCCAGTCATGAGCGCCGACGCGCTGCCAGTGTTCCGGGTGGTCGATACGATTGGCCTGGCGCCAGGCCCAGCCGGCTTCATCCCAGAACGCGGGCGTGTCGTAGCCGCCGGCGCGCATGAATCCCAGCCATTCGGCGTTGCTGACCGGCGCGGCGGCGACTTCGAATGAGGCGACCGCGGTGGTGAATGACGGCTGTTCGTTGTCGTAGGCCTCGATGCCTTCGGTGCCGATTTCTGCACGGTGGGCAGCGACAGCGTGGGTGGTGCCTGCCGGCGCACACGGCTCGATCACGTTCGCGGTTGGGTTCGGGTTTTCGCGGCGACGCAGTTGTACCGCGGCCAGGCGCATGGTTTCCAGGTGCTGGGCATAATGCTGGCGGATGAACGCGGCAAGATAACCCTGCGCCAACAGCGGGTGATCGCGGTCGGTGGCGCGCTGCCAATACAGGTCGTTGGTCCGGGAAACGTCATGGCTCCAGGCACGCAGTGCGTCGGGGTCGGGGAGACGCGTGCTACGAGCCTCCTTAGCGCACATTTCCGGGAAGTAGAGATCACGCCAGGCGTCGGTCGTACGGGTGTCACCGAATACGCGCTCGGCGAGCCAGTAGGTTTCGACAAAGAACACATGCCCGACATGCCACAACAAGGGGCTGAGCTCGGGGTGGCTCTGGCGCCGTAATTGGCCGGCGTCGAAACCATCGAGCATCGCGCGGCTGGAATCGCGCAGCTGGGGCAGCCGTGTGGGTGGGTTGATGGTCATAGCGCCTGCCGTTGAAGTGTTCCGGCATTGTCTATCACGATTATTTCCTGCGGCTCAACGGCTTGCCACCCGGCATTGTCATCAAAGGCTTCCGAGGCGACGACCGCGCCGCCGTGCCAGTCGGTATGGATATACAGTGACGGTGCATCGGCATGGACCGCCGCGCGTGTCGCCACCAATTGCCGGCCGTCGCTGACAACGATATTCAATAACCCGCGTATCTCCGGGGTCGGCGTCAGCCAGGTTGTTACCCGCTCGAGTGCGGCTCGCACCCGTTCGGCGAGTGTGCCGCGCTGCTGTCGTATCAGGGCGAACAGATACTCGGAGTCGGTATTGCCGGTTATATCGATTTCGATTGCCGCATCCAGCTCGGCGCGCAGGCGGGCGCGCAGCGTATGTGCGAACCGGTCGATGAAGCCATTGTGCGTGAACAACAAGGTGTCGTCGCAGAACGGCTGGGTGTTGGCGTGGTCGGTGCCCAGGCCCGCAGTGGCGCTGCGGACGTTGCCCAGCCATACCGACGATCTCAGACTGCGTGCCAGCGCATCGACGTTGCCATCCGCCCAGATCGGCAGGATCTGGCGATAGACGGCGGGCCGGCCGTCGTCATCCAGCCAGGCCGCGCCCCAACCGTCGGCGTTGACGGTCGCGCTGACCATCTCGCGCGCGTCCCACGACTGGCGGGCAAGGCTGTGGGGCGCCGCGGTGAGAAAATCCCCCAGCGTGCAGGGGCGGCCGAGATAAGCCGCGATTCGACACATCCGTAATCAACCGGGTGGGCAGGTCATGCACGCATGATAACCTCCGAACGCATCATGCCAAGTGATTGTGCAGGAAGCTCCTGATGCGCGCTTTGGAACAAGCCGACCGGCTGACGAGTTCACGGTTTACGCCGGCTCGTCCGCTCTCTACGTTGGTGGATGATGCCCGGGTCGGCCTGCTCGAACGGCCGCGGCAGTTGCCGCCGAAGTACTTCTACGACGATCGCGGATCGCGTCTGTTCGAGGCCATCTGCGCGACGCCCGAGTATTACCCGTCGCGTACCGAAGCTGCGTTGCTGAGCGCCCACGCCGAAGCAATCATGGGCCGGACACGGCCCGAGCACATGATTGAGCTCGGCAGCGGCAGCTCTCGCAAGACTCGCCACCTGCTGGATGCCTGCGAGCGGCTGAGCCACGACTGCTGTTACTGGCCGTTCGATGTCAGCGCGCAGATGATGCTCGATGCCGGTGCCGAGCTGGTAGCGGACTACGGTTGGTTGCGCGTGCACGCGCTCATCGGGGATTACACGGGCGGTCTGGACAATCTGCCGCTGCCGCCGACCGGACGCAGGCTGTTTGTGTTTCTTGGCGGCACCCTCGGCAATTTCGAGCCGCAGGAGGCCCGTGTCATGCTGCGCGAGATCGCGGCGTTGATGCGCGACGACGACGCGTTGCTGATCGGGCTTGACCGGGTCAAAAAACACAGCCGGCTGGAAGCGGCCTATGCCGACAGCCAGGGCGTCACCGCCGAGTTCAACAGCAACGTGCTGAATGTCCTCAATCGCGAACTCGATGCGGATTTCCCCGTCGCCGACTATCGGCATCGGGCGGTATTCGATAGCCAGCGCGCGCGTATCGAAATGCGGCTCGTGGCCGGCAGAGCGCATCGAGTCAGGTTGGGCGCGCTGGACACGAGCATCGATATCCAGACGGGCGAAGAAATCGTGACCGAGTTCAGCCACAAGTTCACGCCGGAGACGATAGACGCGCTACTCGCCGATGCCGGCTTGACGGTCGACACCCACTTCGAGGCCGACAACGGTGATTATTCGCTCGTTCTGGCGCGGGTAGGTCAGCGGGAAGAATAGATCGCAAATGGACGCAAATAAATAAAAACAGGAAGGGCTTTCTTGCCTTTGCGAGTAAGGTGCAATTTCGGCAGGTGTTGCCCCCGCCCGCAACGTTGTAGCTTGTTACGTCGCCGCAGAGCCGACCACCTACATCTTGTTGCGCCGATTTTGAATGCCAGTTTGTTGCGTCCGAGCGAGCTGAGCATGGATGTCGACTCGGGATCGACGAATGGGGCAAGCGTCTGCTATCGGCCAGAAGCGGACCTTGTCACCATCGATTCGATGCCTCTAGATGGGCCGCTACTCGATTGGGGTGCTCCAGAATGGGGCGCCCCAGAATGACGTGGATTCCACTCTGTGGTACTTGAAAGCCGCGAAGCAGGCTCACGTCGACTCCCAGATTAATTTGGCGGTGAAGCACGCCCAGGGAAGGGAGTGAAAAAACTCGGCGCAAGTCCGGCGATGGTTTACACGCGAAGTAATAGAGAGCTCTAATTCCCTCGTTTTCCCAGATAGTCCTAGG
>Ga0206123_10001531_pt1 | contig 21601 bp, 17 predicted proteins | sample Helgoland_Spring_2_FD_160086 | JGI IMG/M metagenome (GOLD analysis project Ga0206123, IMG submission 160086) | Pelagic subsurface seawater microbial communities from Kabeltonne, Helgoland, North Sea - Helgoland_Spring_Bloom_20160316_1 | ecosystem: Environmental > Aquatic > Marine > Epipelagic ...
TAGAAAAAAAAAAAAAAAAAAGAAAAAAAAAAAAAAAAAAAAAAAAAAAAAAAAAAAAAAAAAAAAATAAAAAAAAAAAAAAAAAAAAAAAAATAAATGAATTAAAAGTAAAAATTAAAAAGGAATTAATTAAACAAAAAAATTTACAAAAAGAAAAACTTAAAAAACAAAAAAAAATACAAAAAGAAAAACTTAAAAAAGAAAAAGATAAAGAAAAAAAACTAAAAAAATTACAATTAAAAAAACTTAAAAAAACAAAAAAAAAGTAAAAGTAAACTTAAAACTATAAGAAAGTAATATAATTATTAACTAGATTAATTATCATTATTTTCATCATCATCTTCTTCTGATTTAATTTTTAATCCCTTCCATCCTTTATTATCAATCGGATAAGGTCCAATAACTTTTTCAAAATATGCTCTTAATTGATTTCTATCAGGTTGTTTTTTATTTTTAGGCACATTAGAATAACACCATAATCTGAAATCATTATATAAAGTATTAAGACCAGTTTTAAATGTAGTATTATCCTTATCAATTATTAATTTATCATTTTTATATTGACCAATAATATCATTATTATTTTTATAACTTTCTGTAGCAATTCTTACCTCCATTGGTTCATGAATACAGTTAGGATTAATATTTTTATGTCTTTCAATTAACATACTCATAAAAGTTTCTGCCCATTTATCAAATTTATCTGATAAATCTAAGTCCATTGGAAATTCATTTGCTTTTTTTGGATTTTCTACAAATTTAGATAAAAATTCGATAACACGAATACGTCTCCAAGTGCCACCATCATCACTTGGTACTTCGGGTAATTCATTACATGTTAAAATCATTTTAAATTGTGGTTTAAATTCAAATGGTTCTTTATACAAACCCCTACATAATATCCTATCATTACCAGACAATTCCTTCATAAAACCTATGTTAATTTTATCTTGTTCACTTGGTTCTTGCATTACAGCAAATCGTCTGCCTTTTGTTCTTTCCAATTCACTTTGTGCACTATTTGAAGCTGCTCGTTTTTGTGTTAATAGAGCAATGGGTAATATACAATAATAATCTCCTATTACTTTTTGAATAAAATCTAATAAACGACTTTTACCATTACTACCATTGCCTGTAAATACATAAAACCTTTCCTGTGTAATACTACCATCTATAATACAAGTAATAATATCTAATACATAATTTTTTACTGCTGAATTAGTAAAAATTTTATCAAAAAAATCATTAATTTCAGGAATATCTGGTAAATCGTCGCTATATGGTATGTAATTTATTTTAGTTGAATGAGATATATAATCATCGGGCATACCATCGCGAAATATATGCATCTTTAAATCATATACGCCATTTGCGAAACCAATTAAATATGTTCTACTATCTAATAATTCATCAAATTTTTCATCAATAAATAAACTTTTACATTCTTTCATAACACTATCTTTAAATCCAGCATTTTTTAATTGACCTGCTATTTTTAATGATTTTTTAGCTTTTTCAGCATTTGCTGTTTTTTGATCATCATCTTCTATATTTATCTGTAAACTATTCCAATATTGTGTTCTTTCCATAAACTTATTACATATATTTTCACTTAATTTTATACGTAATATTAAACCTTCGTTTGTCTGTTTCCATCTATGTTTATCTGGATCATAATGATACCAAATTGTTTTATTAAGAGCTTTAATCTCATCTTTATAATGTGATTGAACAACTTTCGCTACATCAAAATGAGCACCATCGCTTCTTATACATACATCAATCCATGGAAATAAAGACTCGTCTATAATCTCTTTATATTTAATACTATTATCTTGTTTTGCCCACCATCTCAATGTTCCCATCCCCATATTATCTTTTCTCATTTTATTCCATAATGTTTGACATTCTCCTTCAATATAAGAGGTACCAATTTTAGAATATTCAATCCATGTATCTAATAATCTATAATCTATATTTCGTAATACCCATCCTAAATTAATCCATTCATCATAATTTTCAGCACGAGAATATGACAAACATTCTAAAACTATTCTACGGGATAATATTAATTCTGAATCAGTTGTATAATTTTTATTAATATTTAAAGATTTAGCAAAAATATTATTATGTAATTTTGCTTTATATTTTGTATCAATTGCTGGTAATACATGTTTAGTATATTCTTCAATTTCTTTAATAGCATCTTCTTTTATTTTACATATTTCTTCATTTAAATTATTATTTCTCATTGAAAATAGCGTAATATAATCTAAATGACTTTTAGCAGATAATTCTTTGTTAATGATTTTTCCACATTTATATATTTTTGTAACAATATATGCTTCACAATCTGGTTTGCGACTAGAATACATCTGCCAAGAATTAACATCAATTATTGCTTTATCGATAATATCTTCATTTGAATTACTAGTTTGTAATCCTTTAAACATTTCATCGGCAATATCTAAAACTTTTCTTCTAATAAAATGTTGTTCATTGTGTGTTAATATAATAAAAGGGTAAACTATATGGATACCATCTTTTAATTTATTTCTAAATAATGTCGGATTAGATTTTTCCATTATATAAGCTAAATTATAATCATCATTAATATTGATATATTTAGTAATTATATTATTATAATATTCTATAATTCTATTAATATTATCTACAGTATATAATCTATTATACTTTTGTTGAGAATTTGTATCTGTTGTTTCATGTGATTGGGTAATTAAAAATCTAAAATCTAAATCTATTCTTAAAGGACTTGGATTTAATGGTTTTTCAGTAAAATGTAAATGTATTCCATTTGTAATTGCTAAACTATAAATTCTTATAAATTCATTATATTCGGTATCTGGTATAAATAATGATATTTTGGGATATCCTATACTTGTATTTGTGTATGGTCTTCCTTTAACTACTTTGTATTTATTTATAAATGAATTTAATTCATCTTGTATACCACCCATTTATATATTAATTAAAGTTATCTTAATAATATATATCAATTTTTATTTTATATATTTTATAACATATAATATTTAATAATATATTAAATATCACCATTATGATAATGTTGTATAAATATTTATTTATAATATATTATTATAATTATAATTATACAATAAAAAAATAATCTTCAAATAAAGAAGTAGATAATAATTTAAAATTATGACTGATTTAAATCTCGCTTATGGAATATTAGAAGATAATTCAAATGATGAAAAAATTATTAATAAAACACATATATCCCAAATAAATGATATGGATATCGATAAAAATAATATTATTGAAAATAATAATAATGATAATATAATAGAGAAAAAAATAAAAAAAAAGGTAAAAATGAACGATTATGAAGAAAGACCTTTACAACAAAGATATTTACAAAAAGAAAGTTATAATTTGCCTCAAAATATATCTAATGATAGTATTCCTGAATATCCATATTCTAAAAAAAATATTAATCAACAAAATAATGTATATTCGTCGGAAAATAATTTTTGGAATAGATTTACTTCAAAAAAAGGTGAAGTTTTTAAATTAATTATGTTTTCCCTTGTTATATTATTTGCTATTTCTCTCGATAGAATAAGCACTTATTATTTATCTAAATATGTTAATGAAAATGTATTAACATCTAATCAAGAATTTATTATTAGATTATCATATCCGGTTATAATTATATTAATATTATGGTTTTTTAAAGCATTATGATAATTATATACAAAGTATTTTAATATTTAAAAATATTTAAAAATATTTAAAAATATTTAAAAATATTTAAAAATATTTTTAAATATTTAAAATATATTAAATAAATTATAAATGATTATAGTACCAATAGGAATAGATTGTGGTGTTTCTCTTGTAATGAAAAAATATAATTTAAGAAAAATATCATTACCATTTGACTGGGTGGTATCATATAAAGGAATTAAAGAAATATTAGAAAACGATTTTAAAGAATATATACCTGAAAGTGCAATATATAAGGAGGGAACAGATATTGTTGTTTATAATAAATATGATGTCAAATTTATTCATGATAAATTTGACGAAGAAGATAATAATAAATATAAAAGAAGAATAGAAAGATTAAAAAATATATTAGAAACAAATACAGATTATATATATTTTATTAAAAAAGGACATTCATATCATCATCATGGAGAATATAATTTTATTGATGATATAGTAGATGTCAAAGAATTAAATAAATATATAAAAGATAAATATCCAAAACTATCGTATAAAATAATATTAATACTACTATGTAATAATTGTTATAAAAATATAGATATTAATAAAATAGATGAAAATATTATAATAATTAAGGAACCTATTATAGATATAAGAGATAATTTAATTCATAATAAGATTATAACAGGTAACTATTTTGAATATATATTTGTTAATAAAGTAATAGAAATTATTAAATAATTTATTTTTTTATAAATTTATAAATTAATATAATAGGGATAATTATATATTATGAAAATAGATAACTTTTATTGTAGTCCTTCCGTAAATGATAAAAACCCAACATGTCTATCTAAAGAATCATTAAAACATCTTATTGATTGTTATAATAACTCAAAACAAAAAAAAAATCAAAAAATAATATATTATGATAATAATTCACAATTAGATTTATTTAAAAAATTGGATAATAAAATGAAAAAACTTACAAAAGGTTCTGGCAAATATTGGTTTTGGCCAAATATTATAAAAAATTTTACTCCTATTAATAATAATTTTATTATTAATATTAAAAAAATTGAAAAATTAGAACTTAAACCAGAAAAACCATCAGAATGGCTTAAAAATCCAAAAGAATGGTTATCTAATTATGATATAAATGATATTATGAACCAGTATAGTAAAAATAAAAAATATAAATATAATTATATTGGAACATTTTCTATTGATTTTGCTGTAAAAAATAATTTAGGCAAATGTTTATATAGTAATTTTTGTAATATTAATATTAAAAAAGATTATATTGACAAAAATATAAAATATATTGGATTTATTACTAATCTTGATAAACATAATGAACCAGGATCTCATTGGACTTCTACATTTATTATTATAGATCATACAAATAATTCATATGGTGCTTATTATTATGATAGTGTAGCAAGAAAAATACCAATATTGATTTTAAATTTTTTAAATAATATTAAAAATCAATGTAATAAATTATATCCAAATAAAAAATTTATTATTGATTATAATAAAAAACAACATCAATTTCAAAATACAGAATGTGGTGTATTTTCAATTATATATCAAATTAGATGGTTAAATTTATTAAAAAGAAATAAAAATCCTAAATTAATAAATATAATTAATAATAATAAATTAACTGATAATAATGTTAATGAAATTAGAAATAGTTTATATAGACCAAATATTAAAGAATTATAATTTATTTAATTTAATAATTATATCCATTTTTGAAATACTTCTCGCACCCAATTTATTATTTTTTTCCTTATTTAATTTTAAATTATTTAATTTTAAATTATTTATTTTTATTTTTATTTTTTTTTTTAATTTTATAAAATAATGTGTATTACTATTTCTATTTTCAATATTTTTATTATATATTTCACCAGATTTTGATCCTACTCTTCTTATTGCAATATCTGGTTTATTATTTTTTAATACAAATTTATAATTTTTATTTGGTAATATTTTTATTATTTTTTCTCTTTTATGTTTTCTTTTTTTCCATATTTGAAACACACATCGTATTGGTAAATCAAATGTATTGTCTGGTAAATTATATGATTTTATTAAATGAAAATTTAAAGGTATAGATTTTTGTAAAAATACCTTATTAAAACTACGTGGTAATATAAATGAAAAAGTATTACAAAATTCACAACATTTTTTTATAAATTTTATAACCATTGACGATTTTTTTCCAAATGGTGGATTTCCTATAGCATGAATATTATCATATTTATTTATAATTTTTTTATAATTAAAGTTTAAAAAATTTTTTTTTTGTATTAATTTATTTTCCGGTTTTATATCTAATAATAAATTATTATATCCTTTTATACATTTAATAAAAACCCCATTACCCGCACTGGGTTCTATAACTAGATCTTTATTTGTAATTTTAATATTTTTTTTAAATAATTTACAACATTTTTTCATTATTTTTTCATTTGTATAATATTTATCATATTTATTCATCTTATAATAAATAAAAAGTTTTTTATATAAACAAATAATTGTTAATTATATATATATATATGAAAATATTATTAATCAATACATGGATCCATGATAAAAATTTAAATGCTTTATTAAATTATAAAAATATAGAATTAATTATTATTAATAATATTAATGAGATTAATAATATTGATTTAAATAGTATTAATTGTATATTTTCACCATCTATTCCCTTAAATATATCTATCTTTGATAAATATAATATTAAATTTATATTTGGTCCTCATTTTTCAGTATTTCCTAATGATAAACAAATTAATTTTATTTTATCTAATAATACTATTTATGTTCAACCATCAGAATGGCCTATACAAATTTGGAAATCATTTCCTATTTGTAATAAATTAAATTTAAAAATATTACCATTTGGTGTAAATAGTGATAAATTTAAAGAATATAAAAATATAAAAGATAGATATGATGTATTTATATATTATAAAGTAAGAAATCCAAATGATTTAGATTATATAAAAAATTTTCTAAATAATAAAAATATTAAATTTACTATTTTTGAATATAGTAAATATAAAGAAGAATATTATCTTTCCTATCTTAAAAATTGTAAATATGGTATATGGTTAGGATCTCAAGAAAGTCAGGGTTTCGCTTTACAAGAAGCTTTATCGTGTAATATACCATTATTAGTTTGGAATGTTAAATCAATTAATCAAGAATATAGATCTAATTATCCTGATTATAAAGCAACATCAATACCTTATTGGGACAATAGATGTGGTGAATACTTTTATAATAAAGATGATCTGGAAGAAACTTATAATTTATTTATATCAAAATTAAATAATTATAAACCCAGAGAATATATATTAGAAAATTTAACTTATAATATTTGTGAGAAAAAATTAATAGATTTAATAAATACTTAAAATTAATTTTATAATTTATTTAATAATAATGAAAGTATATTTTAATGGATTTTATGGTGGTTTTTTTGATAAATCTAATCCCGGCACTACAATAATATTTTTTATTAAATTATTTAATAAAATATATGATAATGATATAATTATAGGTAATATAGATGATAGTGATATATTATGTGAATTTGATATGTTAATAAATACAAATAGTAAAGTAAAATATAAAAAATGGTTACATACTTACTTGTTTAATGGAGAATGGAAATGTATATGTGATAAAAATAATTATAATTGTGTATTATTTGGTGAAAAAAATAATAATAATATTATTAATCTACCATTATATATATCTTATATGGAATCAAATAATATTAATTTAAATAAAAATAAAATAAGATATGATATTCCATCTAAAGATATGTGTGTTATTATATCTAATCCTAATGGAAAAATTAGAAATAATATATTAGAAAAATTGGAAAAACATTTTAAAATAGATTACTTAGGTGATTATAAAAATAATATTGGATATAAAATTAATGATAAATATAATACTGAAAATTTTAAAAAAAAAATTAGTGAATATAAATTTATAATTTCAATGGAAAATAATAGACAAGAAACTTATATTACTGAAAAAATTATTTTAGGTTTAAATGCTCAAATTATACCAATTTATTGGGGTTCTCTATTTATACATGATTATATAAATAAAGAAAGAATAATAACGTGTTTTGATGATAATGATAATGATTTAAATAATATTATTAATAAAATAAATCATATAAAAAATAATGATGAATTATGGTTAAATATTGTTAATAAACCTTGTTATCCAAATAATAATGAATTTAGAAATATAAATGATGTTTCTACTGATGTTAAAAATTTATTATATAATAATTTAAATAATATTTCAAAAGTATATTGTATATCTAACCCAATATATGAATTAAATAATTATAATTGGATGATAAATACTTTTAATAAATTAAATTTAAAAGATTATAATTATAAATTTATTTGTCCAACTTATAAAACTACAATATCTGATAATTTTTATGATGAATATAATTTAACTATTAATAAATTTCCAGATTTATTAAATAAAAAAATAAAAAAATCTGAATTTTCTTTAATTATTAATTATAAAAATATTTTAGAAAATATTATTAAAAATTATAATAGTGGAATATTTTTAATATTTGAAAGCGATATAGTTTTATATAAAGATATTAATAAATTAAATAATTTCTTAAAATTTATATCTAAATATTCCAATAATGATTGGGATTTTATTCATTTAGGTCAAGGAGGTGATATATTTAGTAAACCGTCTATTAATTTTTTTAAAAATTATGAAAATAATAATAAATATATTGAAGATATAACTGATATTAATAGTGAATTTAGAATTATTCGTAAATTACATACTAGATGTTGTGATTCTATGTTATGGAATTATAAGGGTATTTTAAATTTTCTAAATTATATGAATAATAATAATGATTATAATATACCTTTTGATTATTATATTATTAAATATTTAGAAACTAATAATAATATTAAACACTATTGGAGTCTTGATAATTTTTTTATGAATGGAAGTAATAACGGTTATTTAAAAACTACTATTCAAAATGATATTTAATCATATATTATATTTATTACTATTTATATTTATTTTTGTAATATTATTTATATTTTAACTATATGATAACCATTTTGATAAATATTAAATACATATTTGTTAATAATAAGATTTCATTTTGCTTATTTTCATATTTGCTCTTTTGCTTATTTGTTGCTCATTTGCTCATTTTCATATTTTTATATTTGCTCTTTTGCTTATTTGTTGCTCATTTGCTCATTTTCATATTTTTATATTTGCTCTTTTGCTTTTTTGCTTTTTTGCTTATTTTTATATTTTCAGAAACTTAAATTTTTATATAAAAAAATATTTTATTTATTTTAAAATACAAAAAATATAAATTATATATAATTTTAAACATAAATTATACTATACTAGATTATAAGGATATGATAAGGACGTTATGTGAGGTTTATAACTAGTTATGTATTATTATGTAGATGATAAGTCACTCATAAATTCTTTCTTAAAATATTTTACAAAATATTTTGGTAACCGCTCAATGCGGGCCTGAACTGGATAATGGTGTGAAAAATACACATCTAAAAACATTTTTTTCTTATCATTATTAGTTTTAATTAATATCTTTGGTAAAGATACACAATAATTACTATCTAATATTAAAATTAGCGATATAGACCATATGGATATTTTCATAATGTCTGATGTTAGTTCGGAATAATGTTCGAAAAATAGTGTAGATTTTTTCACTCCTGTGCTATTATAAAATTTAATTATTAATGAAATAATGGGGGTTATTTCCACGAGAGTTAAATTATTGATAGTAGAATAATGATTTTTGATTATTATATTTAATTTTAAAACTTCGCTATAATTGCGGTTAGACGAATGTAAAATCATAGCTATTACAAAGTAAAGTGAACCTATATTGTTCGAGTTAATTGCTGCGGTAAAAGAATGCGAACCAATTATTTTTAAAAATGTAGGTAAAAATTTTGGCTTGGAGGAGTATTTGTATTTAGTAGAAATATCTTTAATTATATAAAGACTAAATGTAACCACATCATTGTGTTCTTTATAACACATATTCATTTTATCTACAATAGATAACTTTTTATAAAGATAATTAAAATTCTTAGATACAATAGATACTTTAGTAATACAACTATAAGAAATAAATGGTGTAAAATAATATACTATATCTTTATTCGCAAAAATAGTCATTCTTCTGATTTGAGTTTAGTTTCCTGAACAAGTTGAGTTGTTTTTCTCTCTTTCGATGTGTTTACGTTACTTAAATTTAAAGTAACGTAACAATCATTTTTTTATAAATTTTGAGTTTTTTCGAACAAATTTAAACAAAAAAATAAAAAAAAATTATTAATAAAATTTATTAATAATTTATAAAACCTTTTTATAGTTTCCAATATAAACTACTCAGGCAATTAAGTATAACAGCGATTCCCCTTAATTTTAAGGTTCTTAGCAGATTGCTTTCTAATTATAAATAATTGTTATCCTTTTTGTATTATATGGAAGGTTTTTGTTACAAATTAACTTAATAATAATTTAATCATTTTTTATTTAAAATTTAATATTTTTATAAAAATTTAATTTTAAATAAAAATAGTACATTTCTTAACTTTTATTTAATTTTATATAATGATTTTATTATTTTTATATTTTATAAGAAATGTACTATTTTTATAAAAATTTAATTACTATTTTAAAATAATATTTATTAATTTTTTGAATTATTACATTTATTTATCATTTCCATGTAATTTTTACAAGGACTTATATCAGAATCAGCATTTTTGATACATTCATTATATAAATTTTTTTCATCTATACATCTATCATTTTCCACATTTTTTATCTGTATTTCACGAGGACCCATAACATTATCAAATGTTCTACTCGCTAATTGAGAACCTGTTCCTAATGCAATTCCTTGCATAACAGATCCTGCTAAATTACTTAAAAATCCTCCACCACCATCTTGTGATACAGGCGAGTGTGAGGATTGCTGTGGCACATGATGAGATAATGATGAAGATGGTGATATGTGTGGACGATGTAACGGATACGGTATATGTTTAGGTAATGAAGATGTAGGTATTTTAGATTTTGATGGTATTTTTTTAGTTTGTGTATATTTTTTTTGTGACATTATTTATAATATAAATATATTATTTATTTATATATTTAGAATAATTAATAAAAATTGATAGATATTTTAATATTTATTATATTAAAATTATTAAATCATTTGATTACATTAACAAAATGATAAAAATTTTAAATTACATTTATAATAAAATTATTAGTTATTTTTCTAAAGAAAAAATTTATATTAAAAATATTGACGAATACCCCATGGTATCTATCATAGATTATTATAATAGTCAAATCATTCCTTATAATTATCTAGATAATGAATATTATTAATTTTTATTAAATTTATAACAACAATCGTCTCCTTGTTTATTTTTTCGCTTAAATAATCCTTTACTACAATTGCCATTTTCATCAGGTCTTCTATTTTTAGGACATGATGATTTATTAACAACTATTTTATTTTTATAACAACAATCGTCTCCGTGTTTATTTTTTCTTTTAATAGGATATTTTTCATCTCTACATATTTTATTTTTTTTATCTGGTCTTCTATTTTTAGGATTGCAAGTATTTTTACGAAGAGTTTTTTTCTTTTTTTTTACCCTTTTTTCTATATTATCTATTGATAAATTTGAATCAATACTTGATGTAGGACTAACGACATCTTCTTTATACATTTTTTTAAATAGATGATAATCTATAGAGATTTTTTGTAATTCTTCTTCTAATGTTTTTACTTCTTCATATTTTTTTGGTATAATTTTATCATATAATTTTTGATCTATTGTTTCTGAAATAGTAGCTTTTTTATTTAATTTTAATCTATATATATGTATATTTATACTTCTTTTTAAATTTTTATGAACTTTTTCATTAATATCATAATGAGAACAAAATCTTATTGCTCTACCTTCTATTTGTTTTTTTCCAGATATATTCCATACAGGATCTAATAAATGAATGTGTTGAATATGTTTAAAACTAATCCCTTCTTTAATACTTGGACTACCTATTATTAATTTAATTTTATCACCATATATATTATTTGAATCATTAACAATTTGTTTAATTATATTTTTTTTTATATTACTTTCATTACCAGACCATATAGCATATATTTTATTTGTATATTTATTCCATTTTTCAGGATCTTTATAAACTTTAAATATAGATATCCATCCTTTAGTAATAAGTACTTTTTCTATTACATTTATACCTACATTTACAAAAGATGTATATACAACATGTTTACCATATACATCTTGAGAATTTAATAAATTAATTAATTTATTTATTTTAGGTGAATATAATTCTAAATTGTTTATAATGGTTGATAATTTATAATTTTTACTTAAACAACTTACAGCAATTTGTCTTTGATAAGCAAGAAATGCTTCTATTTCATTATCCTTATTATCTTCATAATTTAAAACAGATGCTGTCATTTCATCTTGTATTTTAGACATTTCTAAAATATGTGTAATTATATTAGGAGTAGGATAAGCTTTTTTAGATGTTCCCGGAAAATAACTTATTTTACCTCTTAATTTTTCTAAATTATCATTTATAGATACATTTGTTAAACTATTTGTAATATTATTACTTTTATCAGGATTTAATATATATACTAATTCAGGCAATTCTTTAAAAGAGTCATAAATAGGTGTAGCAGTTAATAAAATTAATTTACAAGTATCGTGTGAAAATTTAGATAATAATTTAAGTAATGTTGAATTTATAGATAAAGATTTTATTTCTTCTAATTTACCCTTTTCTTCAATGTTAATATAGTTTTTTAAATTATATGTATCTGATATTAAATTATGAACTTCGTCAATAATAATCATAGCATTTTTAGAAAAATTATTTAGATATTCTAATATATTTTCACTATATTTTAAAGAATCTAATCTAAATCTTTCATATGATATTACTGTATAATTTTTATTTAATTCTTTAATAAATTTATCTCTCAATTTTTGTTTTTGTTGGATAGAAGTATTACTATTTATATATTCATTATAATCTTCTCTAGTAAAATATTTAAAATTAGTACATGGTGTAATTAATTCATCTATAAAATTATTTTTTAATCGTGCTGGTAATATAATAATAATTTTATTATTTTTATTTAATTTAAGAAAATCTTCTGCTAATATAATTGATGTACATGTTTTACCAGAACCAATTTCGTGATATAATAAAAATTGTTTAATATTATTTATATTTTCATTAAAATAATCTTTTAAAAAATATTGTTGGGATTGTAATTCAAATTCTGTATTTTTTTTATCACATAATTGATCTATGTTTTTTTTTTCTAAGCTTTTTTTATATTCTTTAAATTTTTTAAATGTATTATATCTGCTCATTTCATTTATCTATTTAATAAATATATTTAATAATAACAGAGGTATCTTAATTAGATGAAAAAATTATTTACAAATGATAATATATTAAATATTATATCTATAATATTAGTTTTAATTATCATTTCTACAATTTTATTAGGATCAATTTATTATAATAAATATGAAAAATTTACAAATATTATTGAACAATTTGATAACCAAGAATGTAATATTCTTAATAAATGTCCAAGAGGTTGCGGACATCATTCATCAGTTCCATCTTGTGATCTTTGTTCTAGTGATAAACCTGATTATGATACTGCTACATTAGAAGAAAGAAAATGGATTGATGAATTTCATATAAAAGGTGATCAATCAGAAGCATTAGTATTAGGTATAATAGAAAACTGGAAAAAAATAAATCCAAATGCAAGATTTAGATTTACATTATATCATGTTAATGATTTGGGAGAAGGTGAACTAAAGGCAGTAAATATACATCCAAATTATCAAATTGAATTGTATGAAAAATATAATCCAGACAGTGTTTCTACAATAGATAAGGTATCTAAATGGATGAAACAATTTAATTTAAATATTAATAATTACCCACATATTTCTAATATTATAGAAACTGTTAATAATTGGAAATATATAGATATTAAACCACCAGATTGGGTAACAAAATCTATAGATAATTATTTAGATAGTAAATCTGAAAATAATAAAAAAAAATTATATATAGAATTATTTAATTTATTTGATATAAATAAAAATGGAGAATTAACTGAAAATACTATTAAACATTTTTTAATATTTTTTTGGTCATGGGCAAAAAATAATGATAAATTTGTAAATAGAGATGATTGGAATATTCAATATGTAACTGATTTAGAAGTAAATAATAATAAAAATCAATTAGGAATAAAAACAAATTTTATAAATAAAGATATATATACATATAGTGAATTAAATAATTTATTAAGTTTCGCACATGATTATATTGATAAATACAATATTAAAATAGAACCTGTACACCAATCAATTATTGATGCTACACCGAGAACTATATTAAATATTTCATCTGATATATTTAATATATTTGATGGTAATAATGATGATATATTAATATATCAAGATATAAAAAAATTTTTAATATATTCGTGGTTTTGGAATTATAATTATTACGATGAAAATAATATTAATCCATTTCAAAAATATATGATTGAAATGCTTGATAATAGTCAAATAATAATAGAAAATGAAATTAGTAATAATTTTGTATCTACAGTTATACAAAAATTTATTACAATATGTAATAATTGTAATCAAAAAGAAGTCTTTAAAAATAAAATACCGCAAATAATTAATAATAATATAAATATAAATAATATATATGATAGTAATATTACTAAAAAATTACAAAATTTTTTAGAATATATAAAATCAGATGATACTATACCAGAAAAAATGGAAGAAAATTGGAAAAATGAATTAATTAAAGGTACTATTTTTAGAAAATTTAATAATGAATTATCAAAATTAGATAATAATAAAATATTACATTTATTATTATGTATTAGAATATGGAAATTTAATAAAGTAAATAATATAGTATATCACGAAGATATATATAATTTTAATTATAGTTTTATTACATTTAAATCATATAAATTAAACGAATATAAATATTTTATAACTGATTTTTTAAATAAACCATTTATAAATTTTAATGATTTAATATTATTATTAGATATCATTAAAAATTATAAAAATATTAAAGATATAAATACAGATTTAAATAGTAACAATATTTTAGAAGATATAGAAAACATTTCAAATCAAATTTTTAATATTTTTGATATAAATAATGATGATATATTAAATGATAATGATATAGAACATTATTATTTATGCTTAGAAAATACCCAATCTACTAATTTAAATAATTTTATAGTTAGATTTAAAAATTCTAAATGGAATTATAAAAATTATTTTATAAGTGATTTTAGTATATTATGGTATTATATACATCACGATGATACAGAGTTAGAAGAATTAGAAAATTTAAAAAATACAATAATAACATACGGTATAGAAAATAATCTTATTAATGATAATTATAATGATATATCTATAGAACCATTTAGTGGAACAACGTGGAGAACATTATCTGAAGAAACATCTGAAGAAACATCTGGAGAAACATCTGGAGAAACATCTCCTGGAAGTTCTGAAGAATTATATAATATCTATAATTTATCAGATGATACAATTACAACCGACGAAGATAGAATAATATCAAGAAAAGAATATTTAAAAAATATAGCAGGTCCTTTATTAAATTCTCATAAATATGCGAAAAAAAGATGGATATATTTAGAAAATTTAGATATTCAAGCTTATAGTAATTATATATTATCAAATATTAAAAAAGGAAATGGATTACATATTGATGATATTATATGGTTAGCACAATTTTCAAAAGAAAAAGGTCAATTATATATAAATAAATTATTAGAAGATTTAAAAAGTGAAGAAAATAATAGAAAAGAAATGTATGATAATTTTTTAATAAATAATAAAGGACATTTTCAATATAATATTGATTTATCATGTAAAAAAAATAATGAAAATTTATTTACAAAAGTTATATTACCTAAATCTAAATTAAACGATACTAGTAATGAAATTGATAAATTAAAAATATTTTGGCCTATTTTTTCAAGAGAAGATCATATATATACTGATATAAATAAATATATATTAACAAATAATGAAAATAAAGAAAAAAATTGTGAAGAAAATTTATGTACAGATAATATTGATAATGGTGTTGAATGTTTATTTATATCTAATTTAGCAAAAATATAAATATGTTATTCACTTTCATCACTTTCATTTTTTTTATATGCTTCTTGTCTTAATTTATTATAATCAAACTCGTATCCATTATTATAATTATCATTATCATATTTAATTTCTTTATTTTTATAATTATCTATATTAATTTTAGAATAATTATTTTCATCTTCTGAACTAGTTTCACTTTCTTGATCTTCTTGTGTATATTTATAATTCATAAAATTCATTTTATATTCTGGATTAATAATAGATTTTTCTAATATTTTTTGCTGTTTTGGTACATAATAATGTATAGCAAATATAATATCATGATTAACACCCCTAAAATTATATAAAGATCCATCAATATTTTCAAATCGTAATGTTAATCTATTTAATTTACCTATTGGATGAAATTCTCTTAATGGTAATTTGAAAAATGTATTTGTATCCTCATTTAAACCCCAGTGACTTGTTCTTAATTTAGCTAATCCTATAGTATTTTTAGTATATGAAAAAGAACCATATAAATGTTGTTCAATTTCAGGACATTTTAATAAAATATATTTAGATCCTATTAAATATACAATACCAGGTGATATAATAATGTTAATTTTTTTATTATCTTCTATAGAATGATAAAATTTATCATAATTAACATTATTATTAATTTCCAATTTTATAAAATTATTTATATATATTTGATCATTACTTACTTTTGAAAAAAATCCTAACATTTCATCACATGTTGAATTATTCATATCAAATATTATCTTTCTTGAGGATTGAAATTTTAAAATATTTGTTAAATCGGCAGGAGAACTATTTCCCATACATTGTAAAAGTAATTCATATTCATCTAATTTATCTAAAAATCTATATGTATTATCAGGTTGGTCTCTGTATTTAATATTAGTATTAATTATTCTAAATTGTTCATTTATTGCTAATATTAATTTATTTAATGTATAATTACCAATTGGTATATATATTTCAAACTTTTCAAAAAAATTATTTAAAATCATTTCATAATGTTCTTTATTTTTAATATCATAATTATCATCTGGTTTATAATAATATATTTCAGGTATATAATAATAAGTTGGTATTATTTTAAAATAATTATTTTCGGATCTAATAAAATTATTTATATATAAGTTATTATTTATATTAAAATTATAAAATTCTTCTTCTGTAAATTCTATTTCCTTTGGTTTATAATATGTTATACCATCTAATGATAATATATAATCTGTATTTTGTAAATCACTAATATTAAAACTATCCCATTCACTTAATGTAAATATATTTTTAGAAATTAACATTTCTGATAAATTTTGATTTATAATTTCTCTTCCATATGTCGGTTTTGTTGTTACAATTTTCCATTTTAAACCAAAATCTAAATTATATTGTTTTAAAGCATTTTCTAATTTTGTATTTCTAATCCATTCTCCATTAGGTTTATAATATGAAATAACTGGTTTCCAATATTTATTAGAAGATATTATATAATTTTTATTATTTAAATTATTTATTCCAATATTTATCCAATCATTATATGTAAATTCATAATTATTACTATCACTCGCATTATCAAATATTGTCTTTAAATTTTCAGAAAATATTTCAATATCATGTTCACTTATGTTTTGAATACTTGTTCCCATATTTTTCCATTTTAAACCTAAAGCAACTTTAATATAATCTTCAATATCTATATTAAATGAAAAATTTAAATTTTGTAATATATATATTTCTAAATTAATAACATCACTAATAGGTTTAAAATAATATATATCCGATTTTATATAATTATTTAAATTAAATACTATATTAATAGTATTTAATTCTTCTATAGATAATTCTGTTTTAGTCATTAATATATTTGATAATTCAGTATTAATTATTAATATACCATTTTCGGGTTCTATAATTCCTAAATTTTCCCATTTTAAACCTATAATATTTGATAAATTTTTAATTGTATCTGATAAATTATCATTTATATATTCATTACCTATTAAAGGTATATCATAACCCATATTAATCCAAGATAGCCCTATTGTTGAATTATTAGGCATTATATTACCAACATTAAACCATTTTAAATATGGTTTTTGTAAATAATCTAATACGCCTATATAATTATAACTATTTATATTATTTATATCTAAATTATCAAATTCATTTTCTGTAAATTCTGTTTTATATGTTAATATATCAGATAACTCTGAATTATCAATTTTTATATTATCATTTGTTATCATATCATTTATATTTATCCATTTTAATTTATTAGATACTTTAATATAATTATTACTAGATAAATTAGTAATATTAAAATTATACCATTCTGTTTTTGTTAAATTTATTGATTGTTTTAATTTTTTTTCTAATTCAAAATTAATTATTTCAGTTCCTATTAATGGTTTTAATAAACCTATATTTTTCCACAATAACCCTCCAGCAGTATTTATATAATTTTCAATAGAATCTTTTGTTGTATTAATATATATTTTTAAATAATTACTATCTATATCAACATTATACATAGTTTTAGGTATTGTAACATCTAATATTTCGATGCCAAAAACATTTTTAAACGGAATATCAAAATTCATGACATAATTATTAGGTTCAGGATATTCAGAATGATTTCTATTTCTACTATCAATTATAAAAGTATAATTTTCTTTTAAACTATTTTGTTTCATATAATCAACATCTTCAATAGACATATTAAAATTATATTATTATATTATTATATTATTATATTAATAAATACAACTTATTTTTAATATGTTTAATAATTCATATATATATGAAAAAAATTTTTCTAAAATTGTTATTATTGGCGATATTCACGGTGATATTAAAAGATTAATTAATATTTTACTTAATGAAAATATACTTAATAATAATTTAGAATGGATTGCATATAATATAATAGTTATACAATTGGGAGATCAAATTGATAGTTTAAATAGAATAAATAATTTAAAAGAATGGGAAGAATTAAAAGATATAGAAGTAATTAATTTTACAAATATTTTAAGTAATTTAGCAAAAATAAAAAATAGTTTATTTATTTCTTTAAATGGTAATCATGAATTAATGAATATATTGGGTAATTTCTCTTATGTTTCAAATAAATCTATTTATAATGAGAGAATTTCTAATTTTCAAAAAAATGGAATTTATAATATAATTTTAGGATATAGACCTTTAGTTATTAAAGTAAATGATTTAATATTTTGTCACGCATGTATAAAAAAATTTCATTTAGATATTTTAGATAAATACGATAAAGATATTTTTTATATTAATGAAGTATGGAAAAATTTTGTATTATTAAATAAAATAAATAATGAAGATAAAGAAATTTTAGATAATATTATACTAGGTAATGATGGAATTATGTGGACTAGAAATTTAGATAATAATATGGATTATATATTAAATAAATTAAATTGTAGTTATATATTTGTTGGTCATAATACTGTAGATTTTATTAAATTAAAAAATAATATTTGGTTTACAGATTCTGGAATATCTAGATCATATGGTAAAGAAAATTATCAATATATTAAAATAGAAAATAACAATATAAATATTATTAATATATAAATAAAAAATGAATTATTTATATTATAATTAAATATAAAAATGGATTTAGAATTTGAAAATATATATATTACTTTTAATAATTTATTAGATAATAAAACAAATGAAATACATAATATTATTAATAATAAAAAATTAAAAAAAAATATAAATAATAAAAAAAATAATAATACTATAAATGAAGATAATAATAATATAAATAAAAATGATATAGATATTGAATGTAATAAAGATAATAAAGATAATGAATGTAATAAAGATAATGAATGTAATAAAGATAATGAAGATAATGAATGTACTAAAGATAATGAATGTACTAAAGATAATCAATGTACTAAAGATAATGAATGTACTAAAGATAATAATATAGATATACATAATAAAAAAGAAATATTATCATATGATGTTAAAAAAATTTTATCTAAACAAAAACAGCATGATAATAAAAGATTTAAAAATTCAAAAGCATATCAAAATTTAGAAATAAAAAATTTAATGAATTATATAAATTCTAATTAATAAAATATGATTATTTATATATTTTTATTTTATTTAAAAATATGTTATATATTATATTATATCAATTTATGTTAAAACTTAATGAAAATATTATATTAGATAAAGTAGATAATATGTCTATTATCGATAATGATTTTATTGATAATATTTATAGAAATTTAGATAATTTATTATACAAATATATATCATATTCTATAGATTTAGATATAAATGATTATGATGTGTTAATTAATGATAATATTGATAAAGAATATATAAAAAATAGAATTAATAAATTAAAATTATATAGAAATAAATTATTTTTTTGGAAAAAGCAACCATACATTGAACAACGTTCTGAAAAATGGCACGAATTAAGAAAAAATTGTTTAACAGCAAGTGATTTACACGAGGGTATTTCTAAAAATAATTATAATTTAGCAAAAAAAAAAGCTGGGGTTTTAATTACTGATATAGATTATATTAATATTGCTCCTTTAAAATGGGGTACTATGTTTGAAGATATGGCAACAAGATGTTATAAACAAATAAATAATAATATTAATATTCATGATTTTGGTTTAATAGTTAATGATAATATTAAAAATTTCGGTGCTTCACCTGATGGTATTAGTGATTTAGGAATAATGATAGAAATTAAATGTCCATATTCCAGAAAAATAAAAAAAAATTTTATTCCAGAAAAATATTATTATCAAATCCAGGGTCAATTAGCAGTATGTGAATTAAATGAATGTGATTATATAGAATGCGAATTTAAAATATTAGATACAGAAAAAGAATATATAGAATATATTAATAATAATAATTTAAGTAATATTAAACACGGTATTATTGCAGAATATAATAATGTATTACAAAAAAATTATTACTATTTATATAGCGATGAATATTTAAATCATACAAAAAGTATTTCTAATATTGAAGAAAAAATTAATAATTTAAATGATCCCAATTTAATTTTTATTAAAGTATCTAGGTGGGTATTAAAAGATATATATGTTCAAAGAGTTTATTTTAATGAAAATTTATGGAATAATATTCCTGATAAAATTACAAATTTTTGGAATAGTGTTATTGAATGTAAAAAATTACCAATAGAATATAAAAATAAATCATCTAAAAAATATAAATTTATTAATGATAATTAGTTGATATAAAATTTTCTATATTATTTTTATAAAATTTAGTATTAAAATAATATATAATTAAAACTATTAATATTATTAATAATATTATATTAATAGTTCTCATTTCCCTATAATTATTATATAAAATAATTATTATTACTTAATAATTTTGCCAATGTTGCAAATTTCTCTTTTTGTATTTTTTCTCCATTTACTTCTTTTAAATATTTTCTATATAACATATATAATACATAC
>Ga0206123_10001539_pt1 | contig 21564 bp, 20 predicted proteins | sample Helgoland_Spring_2_FD_160086 | JGI IMG/M metagenome (GOLD analysis project Ga0206123, IMG submission 160086) | Pelagic subsurface seawater microbial communities from Kabeltonne, Helgoland, North Sea - Helgoland_Spring_Bloom_20160316_1 | ecosystem: Environmental > Aquatic > Marine > Epipelagic ...
CACACAGGCCCTGGTCATCCTGGCTCGCAAGCTCGCCCGCGTCGCCTTCGCCTTGATGAAGCACCAGGAGAACTATTGCGCCCCCAGGCTCTCATGAGCCTTGTTAGGCACCATAGAATCTCCCACAGCCCGCTCCCACAAGTTCCCTCTAACCGAAGAAAACGTAGCTCAGGAGGATCGCCGCCAACAGCCCGGCGGCGTCGGCGGCCAGGCCGCACCAGAGCGCATAACGGAAGTCGCGGATGCCGACGCTGCCGAAATACACCGCGAGCACGTAGAAGGTGGTTTCCGTGGAGCCCTGCATCACCGCCGCCATGCGCCCGGCCAGGGAATCCACCCCGTGGGTCTGCATTACGTCCAGCATGGCGGCGCGGGCGCCGGAGCCGCTCAGCGGTTTCAGGAAGGCCACCGGCAAGGCGTCCACGAAGCGGGTGTCCCAGCCCAGGGCGGCGGCGCCGAGGCGGATCGCCGACAGCACCGCTTCGAGCACGCCGCTGGCGCGCAGCATGGCGATGGCGGCGAGCATGGCCACCAGATAGGGAATCAGCTTCACCGCCAGGGTGAAGCCTTCCTTGGCGCCTTCCACGAAGCAGTCGTAGCTGTCGATGCGGGCGCGCCAGGCGGCGAAGAAGAACAGCCCGATCACCGCCAGAAGAATGCCGTTGCCGAACAACCCGGACAGGGTGTTGCCCAGGTCCGGCGGCGCCAGATAAACGCCCAGCGCCAGCACCGCAAGCAGCGCCAGCCAGCCCAGCGCCACCGTGATCAGCAGCGGGTCGCGCAGCGGAATGCGCTGCAGCCGGGCGGTGAGTATCACGCCGATAAAGGTGGAGATCGTGGTGGCCATCAGCATCGGCAGGTAGACCGCCGCCGGGTCGGCGGCGCCCTGCTGGGCCCGGTACAGCAGCACCGTCACCGGCACCAGGGTCACCGATGAGGTGTTCAGCACCAGGAACATGATCTGGCTGTCGGTGGCCCGGCGCGGCTCCGGATTATGTTCCTGGAGCCATTCCATCGCCTTGAGGCCCAGCGGCGTGGCGGCGTTGTCCAGGCCGAGCATATTGGCGGCCAGGTTCATGGACACCCCGGCGCCGGCGGCCGGGTCCCGCCGCAGCGACGGCATCAGCCGCGCCAGCACCGGGCGCACGCCGGCGGCCATGCGGTCGGCCAGGCGGCTTTGCTCGGCGAGGCGGAACAGGCCGCTCCACAGCGCCAGCACGCCGATCAACCCGAGGCTCACTTCCACCGCCAGGTCCGCCGCCTCCCAGAGCGCCGACACCACACGGGCCGGGGCCTGCAGGTCGCCGCCCAGCAGCTGCACCAGGGCGCCGAGTATCCCGATCAGAAAAAAGGCGGTGAAAAGACGATGCACGGGGGCCTCATGAAGTCCGGCAAAGCGCTCAGTATGTCGATGATCGGCGCCTTTGCCTATCCATCCGCGCTTGCCCCCGCCCGGTGATTTGGGCGACCCTGTTCCAGGCGGTGGTTTCCTTTATACTGCCCTGGAACCCTTTAAAAAATGCAGCCGAGTAAGTTCATGTCCGTATTCCGCAAGCTGTTTGGCGTGCTCCTGGCGGCCCTGTTGTTGGGCGGCGCCCTGAAAGTGGGCGGCGACCTGGGCAACGACCCCGCCATCGAAGGATCGCTCAAGCCCGAGAAGGTCCACCGTGAAGCCGCCGAGGAAATCGTCGAGCGCCTGGAGCTGCACTACCGGCGCCTGAAGTTCGACGACGCGCTTTCCGCGCAGGTGCTTGAGCAGTATTTGCAGGACCTCGACCCCAACCGGCTGTATTTCACCCAGCAGGACGTGGACGACTTCCAGCCCTACCGCGATCAGCTCGACAACCAGTTGCGCGACGGCGTCCTGGAGGCCGGTTACTCCATCTTCAACCGCTTCCAGAGCCGTCTGGAAGACCGCCTCACCGAGATCCTCGCCACCCTGGAAGGCGGCTTCGAGGACTGGGACTTCGACGGTGACGGCAAGGTGCTGGTGGACCGCAGCGAAGCGGACTGGGCCGAGGACCAGGACGCCCTGGACGCGATCTGGCGCGGCCAGCTGCGCAACGCGGTGCTGTCCATGCGCCTCAACGGCACCAGCGACGAGGAAATCAGCAAACGGCTCACCAACCGCTATGAAAGCCAGCTCAGCCGGGTTCGTCAGAACACCCCCGAGGACGTGTTCCAGACCTACATGAACGCCCTCGCCCAGACCTTTGATCCGCACACCAACTATTTCACGCCGCATAATTCCGAGAACTTCGACATCAGCATGAGCCGGTCGCTGGAAGGCATCGGCGCGGTGCTGCAGTACGAGGACGGCTACACCAAGGTGGTGCGCCTGGTGCCCGGCGGCCCGGCCGCCAAACAGGGGCAGCTGAGCCCCGCCGACCGGGTGATCGCTGTGGCCCAGGGCGACGAGGAGATGGTCAACGTCATCGGCATGCGCCTGGACGAAGTGGTCGACAAGATTCGCGGGCCGAAGGGCTCCAAGGTGCGCCTGGAAGTGATTCCCGCCGGCCGCGCCAGCGAGCACGACACCCGCACCATCGCGATTACCCGCAACAAGGTGGTGCTGGAGGAACAGGCCGCCAAGAAGGAAGTGATCGAGGTGGAGCACGGCGGCGACACCATGAAGCTGGGCATCATCGAGATTCCCGCCTTCTACATGGATTTCAACGCCTTCCACCGTGGCGATCCGGATTACACCAGCACCACCCGGGACGTGGCGGAACTGCTGGTGGAACTGCGTAAAGAGAATGTCGACGGCCTGGTGGTGGACCTGCGCAACAACGGCGGTGGTTCCCTGCTGGAAGTGAACAAGCTGGTCAGCCTGTTCATCAACCGTGGCCCCACCGTGCAGGTGCGCGAGGCCGGCGGTCGCGTCAGCGTGGAAAACGATCAGTATCCCGGCATGCTCTATTCCGGGCCGCTGGCGGTGCTGGTCAACCGCTACAGCGCCTCGGCGTCGGAGATTTTCGCCGGCGCCATGCAGGACTACGGCCGCGCCCTGATCGTCGGCGACCAGACCTACGGCAAAGGCACCGTGCAGACCCTGCTGGACCTGAACCACGGCAAGCTCAAGATGACCAACGCCAAGTTCTACCGGGTGTCCGGTTCCAGCAACCAGAACATGGGCATCGTGCCGGACGTCACCATGCCGTCGCTGGTGGACAAGGAATCGATCGGCGAAAGCAGCCTGCCCAACGCCCTGCCCTGGGATGAGATCGACCCGGCCAAGTACCAGCGTTATCAGGACCTGGTGCCGCTGCTGCCGGGGCTGCGCGAGCGGCACGACGCGCGCATCGGCGACAATCCGGAATTCGTTTACGTGAACCAGCTGCGCGATCTGCTCAACCGCGCCAACGAACGCCAGGAACTGTCCCTCAACGCCAAGCAGCGCAAGGCCTGGCAGGAGGATTTCGACCAGCGCCGCCTGGACATCGAGAACGCCCTGCGCAAGCACCGTGGTGAAAAGCCGATTGAGAAGATGGAAGATCTGCGCGCCCTGGAAGAACAGCGGGCGCTGGACCCGGACAGCAACGACGAACCGCTGGACGAAGACCCCTACCTGCGTGAAACCGGGCACATCCTCGCCGACATGGTGTCGCTGCTCCGCGAGCAGCGGGTGGCCGACGAACGCGCCTCCTGAGCGCCCCGCCCGGCGCGGGGGTCAGGCCATCGCCTTGAACCCCCAGCGCGCCGGGTCCTTCCCCAGACCCAGTTTCAAGGTGCGACGCCCCAGGTCGTGGTTGAAGTCCTCCAACCGCCGCTTGGCGGCCTCCGGCAGGAGCCGCTGGCCGAGGCTGGCGGCGCCGAACCCGGCCCGGGCCAGGCGCACCGCCGCGGCGGACGACACCCGGCTGTGCAGGTTCAGGTCGTCGGCCATGGCGTCGCCGATCAGAAAACGGCTCACCGCCACCAGCACGTCATAGGAAAGATGGAACGGCGGCTTGCCCGCCATGCCGGCCAGCAGCGACTTGGCCAGCTTTTCGCTGTCCTCGGTGGGGTCGTAGAGATGGGAGGTGAGCTGCAGCGCCAGCACTTTCTGCTCTTCCACGGTGGCGGTGAGCAAGGCCTCGTCCACGCCCAGCAGGTAGCCGGCGTAGCGCCAGAAATAGTGCATCGCCTCGTGCTCTTGATGGCTGATATAGAGGCCCATCCGGCGCAGCCCCCGCACCACCATGTAATCGAACTCAAGCACCGTGCCGGCCATGTCCTCCTGATTGATCGGCAGGTCGAAGCGGTCGCTGTCCCAGCGCCCGCTTTCGCTGAGAAAGCGGCGCACCGCCGCGTGCAGCAGCCGTACCTCCATCAGCGTCCGGTGGCCCAGGCCGCCGGGACGCAGGCCGTCGGTGGCGGCGATGTTGTGCAGCATCTGGCCGGTTTCATAAATCCGCCGCGACACATCCTTCTGCAGGCGGCCGGTGGCGACCAGCACCTGGGACGGTTTGTTGTGGGCGTAGCCCTCCACCAGGCTGGAGCACATCAGCACCAGGCCCTGCAGCGCGCCGTGCCGGCGGTACATGCGCCGCCCCAATTCCATGCGCTCGAAGTCCACCCAGCCGGGCACCGTGTGGCAGTGGTCCAGGAACGCCTGGTACACCCCGCCCTCTTCGGCCGCGCGCCGCTCCACTTCGTCGAGCAGGCCGGAGGGCCGTTGAAACGCGATGTTTTCCAGACAGCGGTCGGCCAGCGGATCCTGGACCCGGCGCCAGGCTTCAAGCCGGTGGTGGGCGTAGCGGTCGAACCAGATCTGCTCCCGCGGCGTGCGCGGGCCGTCGCGTAGCTGGTTTAATTCCTGCGGTGTGGCCATCAACGTCTCCAACATGGGCTCGGCACAGAACCCGTGAGTTCTGCGTTCAAGCTAGAGCGTCGTGCCACGGGGGTCAATCGTCAAAAGCCGCGGTTTTATTTAGTCCCGGGGTCGGCCCGGCCCAGTCCGCCAGGGTGTCGGCGAGCCAGCCCGGGTCGTCCAGGGACAGATCGTGGCCGCCGTCCGGGTGGACCGCCCGTTGCGCCGACCACCGTCGGGCCAGCGCCGCGGAGCAGCGCGGGTCCACCAGCCGGTCGCCGGCGGCGCTGATCACCAACACCGGACGCCCTTCGGGCAGCGTCTTCGGCGCGCGAAACCGCGCCGCCGCCCACAACTGCCGCACGGTATTGGCGGCGGACACCGGGCGGGCCTCGTCGATCCGCTGGAATTGCCGGGCGATGCGGTCCTTGTCGGCGTCCGACAGCCGGTTGGTGGTGATCTCCAGAATCATGCGCTCGCGCTTGAGGCGGTCGCGGCCAAGCAGGCCGTGGCGGACAATGGCGCCATAGTTGGCCGGTTTGAGGCGGTCCCAGAACGGGCTCACCGGCGCGGCGCTGGAATTGATCAAGGCGGCGGCGGCCACCTGCCGCGGATGGCGTTGCAGCCAATCCATCGCCACCATGCCGCCCAGGGACAGCGCCACCAGGTGGATCGGCCCGTCCACGCCGCGCCCGGCCAGGTCTTCGCGGGCCGCGTCCACCATGGCGGCGATGCGGGTCGGGCTGCGGTCCCGGTGGCGGACGCCGTTGCCGGGCAAATCCATGCACATCACCCGATGGTCCGCGCCCAGAGCCCCGGCCAGGCGGTCGGCGAAACCGTTCCAATGTGCTTGTTCACGAACCAGTCCGCGCAACAGGATCCAGGTCGTTGGCATATATCTGTGCTTCCTTAATCAGCTAGAATGCGAGGCTGCAGTTGGCCCGCGCGAGGAACTATGGCACGAAAAACCGTAAAACGGGTGAAAACAGGCTCCCTGGAACGCCGCTTTTCCATGGCCCGGGCCGGCTTCCTGGCCGGTGCCCGCTACGCCACGGCCAGCGCCGGCGGTCTGTTCACGGCGCCGGACCAGCGCGAGGCGCGGCGCCGGCGCAACCTCTCGCAACGGGCGGAAGAGCTGGTCGAGGAACTCGGCCAGTTAAAGGGCTCGGTGGTGAAAATCGGCCAGATGATGGCCCTGTTCGGCGAGCACTTCCTCCCCGAGGAGGTCACCGAGGCGCTGCACACCCTGGAAAACAGCACCACCGCCCTGGAATGGCCGGCGGTGGAGAAGCACCTCCGGCAGCAGCTGGGCAGCGTCAAACTGGCCGAGCTGGAGGTGGACCCGCAGCCCCTGGGCGCGGCCAGCCTGGGCCAGGTGCACCGCGCCCGGCGCAAGAGCGACGGCGCCGAGCTGGCCCTCAAGATTCAGTACCCGGGCGTCGCCAACGCCATCGATTCGGACATGCGCGCGCTGGTGCGGCTGCTCAAGCTGAGCCGCCTGGTACCGATCACCGAGCAGTTTAACCAATGGCTGGATGAAGTGCGCGACATGCTCGGCCGTGAGGTGGACTATGACCTGGAAGCGCACACCACCCGCCATTTCCGCGAAGCGCTGGCCGACGACCCGCGTTTCGTGGTGCCGGAAGTGTACGGCGACTACTCCACCCACAACATCCTTTGCCTGTCCTATGAGGAAGGCGTGCACATCAGCGATCCGTCGGTGGTGTCGCTGAGCCAGGAGCGCCGCAACTTTCTGGGGCGCGCCATCATGGAGCTGTGCTGCCGGGAAGTGTTCGAGTGGAACAAGATGCAGACCGACCCGAACTTCGGCAACTATCTGATGCGCGTCGGCGACGACGGCAAGGACAAGATCGTGTTGCTGGATTTCGGCGCCATCCGCGATTTCGACGATGAGGTGCTGGGCCCCGGCCGCGAGATGATCCGCGCCGCCTGGCTGCACGACAGCGAGCGTCTGTTCGGCGCCATGCGCGCGCTGGAATTTCTCGACGGCGAGGTGCCGCGCCGGCTGCTGGATGATTTCGCCGCGCTGTGCTTCGAGGCCATCGAGGCGCTGCAGGACCCGGACCGCTTTCCGCCGCCCAAGTCCGTGGTCAACGACAAAGGTGAATACCTGTGGGGCGAGAGCAACCTGCCCAACCGGGTGATGAACCGTGCCAGCCGCACCGCCCTGTCGGTACATTTCGACGTGCCGCCCAAGGAATTCATTTTCCTGTTCCGCAAGCTGCTCGGGGCTTACACTTTTTTACACGTGATCAAGGCCCAGGTGCGCGGAAATACCATTCTCGAGCCGTTTATCCACATGCGTGAAGACGAGGATCGCGAGCGTGTTGCTCAAAAAATAAACGGGCAGGCGGCGGATAGTTGACCTTTCCGGTCAATTATTGACCGTTTATGGGCGCAATAACCATTTCTTATTTGCCAAGCTGTCGACTGCACAATAAGGTTAGCAGCCTGCTCAGCGGCCGGTTTGAATAAACCGGCCGTTTTTCGAGGTTCCCCTGAAAACCCGTCATCCCGACCGGCTTTCAGATGGACCTGTTTTTACGAACCATAAAATGGGGGTAACGCAGGTGATTATCGGTGTACCCAAGGAAATTTGCCCCGGCGAAGAGCGCGTCGCACTGACGCCCGCCAACGTCGGTGCATTGCTCAAGAAAAACGGTGTCGAGATCCGCATCGAACGCGGCGCTGGCGAGGCGGCCGGGTTTACCGACGGCGATTATGAAAACGCCGGCGCGAAACTCACCGACCGGGACGACATCTTTTCCAACGCTCGGGCAATCCTGCAAGTTCAGACTCCGGGCAGCAATACGACCAATGGCCAGGAAGATCTGGACAAGCTGAAAGCCGGTCAGTTCCTTATCGGCATGACCGACCCGCTGGCCAACGCGCAGTTCGCGCAGGCTCTCGCGGAGCGCAAGGTCACCGGCCTGGCCCTGGAACTGATTCCGCGCATCACCCGGGCTCAGTCCATGGATGTGCTCTCTTCCATGGCCATGATCGCCGGCTATAAATGTGTACTGCTGGCGGCGAACGCCTCTCACCGCATGTTCCCCATGAACATGACCGCGGCGGGCACCATGAACGCGTCGCGCGTGTTCGTTATGGGCGCCGGCGTGGCGGGCCTGCAGGCCTGTGCCACCGCCAAGCGGCTCGGTGCCATCGTGGAAGCCTACGACGTGCGCCCCGCCGCCCGTGAACAGATTCTGTCCGTTGGCGCCAAGCCGGTGGAACTGGACCTGGACACCGGCGAAGCGGAAGGCTCCGGCGGTTACGCCAAGGCCCAGGGCGAGGACTTCCTCAAGCGTCAGCGCGAGCTGATGAAGGAAGTGATCAAGGAAATGGACGTGGTGATCACCACCGCCGCGGTCCCCGGCGCCAAGAGCCCGATCCTGGTCACCGAGGAGATGGTCAAGGCGATGAAGCCCGGCTCCGTGATCGTGGACCTGGCGGCGGAACGCGGTGGTAACTGCGACCTCACCAAGGCCGGTGAAACGGTGGTGGAAAACGGTGTGCTGATCATCGGCCCCACCAACGTGCCCTCCTCCGTGCCGTTCCATGCCAGCCAGATGTTCGGCAAGAACATTGAGAACCTTCTTAACCTGCTGCTCGACGACAACGGCGACCTGCAGTTGGATTTCGAAGACCAGATCGTCACCGACACCGTGATCAGTCACGACGGTGATGTGCCCCACGCTCGCCTGCGCGAGATGCTGGGCCTGCCGGAACTGAAGAAAGCCGAACCCGAAGCGCCCGCCGATAACGGCGACGACAACGGGCAGGAGGAAAAGTAATGGACTTCGTATCTCAGCTTACCCTCTTCGTGTTGGCGATTTTCCTGGGTGTGGAACTGATCACCAAGGTACCGCCGACGCTGCACACCCCTTTGATGTCCGGCTCCAACGCGATTTCCGGCATTACCCTGGTGGGCGCGCTGATCGCCGCCGGCTCCGACGCCGGTCTGCTGATCAATGTCCTCGGCTTTATCGCCGTGGTACTGGCGACCATCAACGTGATTGGCGGCTTCATGGTCACCAATCGAATGCTGGCGATGTTCAAGAGGAAGTAACCCATGCAGATTTCCGATAACTGGATTGATATCGCCTATCTGATCTCGGCCGTACTCTTCGTCCTGGGCATCAAGGGTCTGACCAAGCCGAAGACCGCCGTGCGGGGCAACCTGCTGGCCGCCTCCGGTATGGGCGTGGCCTGTGTGGTGACCCTGCTGCACCGCGATATCGTGACCTACGAGATCATCATCGGCGGCGTGATCGTCGGTGGCATCATTGGCGCCATCCTGGCCAAGAAAGTACAAATGACCGCCATGCCGCAGCTGGTGGCCCTGCTCAACGGTTTCGGTGGCGGCGCCTCCTTCGCCGTGGCCGGCGCGGAGTTTTTCCGTGGCGGGCACCCGGACACCGTGGGCATCATCGCCACCGGTATCGCGGTTCTGATTGGCGCGGTGACCCTCACCGGTTCCTTCGTGGCGTTCGCCAAGCTGCAGGAACTGATCGACGGCAAGCCGATGGGCTTCCCGGGCATGAAGCTGGTCAACGCCATCCTGCTGCTCGGTTCCGTGGCCGCCATCGCCTACCTGGTGATGAACCCGGGCGTGGAGCCGGTGTTCTGGGGCCTGGCCATCGCCGCCGCGATTCTCGGTATTCTGCTGGTGTCCCCCATTGGTGGCGCCGACATGCCGGTGGTGATCGCGCTGCTGAACTCCTACTCCGGTATCGCCGCTTCCGCCGCCGGCTTCGTGATGGGCAACAGCGCCCTGATCGTCACCGGTTCCCTGGTGGGCGCCTCCGGTCTGATTCTGACGCAGATCATGTGTAAGGCGATGAACCGCTCCCTCACCAACGTGCTGTTCGGTGTGATGGCGGAAGCCGGCGAAGCGATGGATCAGGACGAGGTCTACGAAGGCAAGATCAAGTCCACCTCCGCCGAGGAAGTGGCGATGGTGCTGGAAACCGCGCAGCGCGTGGTGATCGTGCCCGGCTTCGGTCTCGCCATGGCGCAGGCGCAGCACGCCGTGCGTGAAATGGCCGACACCCTGGAAGGCATGGGCGTCGAGGTGGAGTACGCGATCCACCCGGTCGCCGGCCGTATGCCCGGGCACATGAACGTGCTGCTGGCCGAGGCGGAAGTGTCCTACGACAAGCTCAAGGACATGGACACCATCAACCCGACCTTCGAGCAGACCGACGTGGCCATCGTGCTGGGCGCCAACGACGTGACCAACCCGATGGCGCGCGAGGACAAGGGCAGCCCGATCTACGGCATGCCGATCCTCAACGTGGACAAGGCCAAGACCGTGGTGGTGGTAAAGCGTTCGCTGAGCCCCGGTTTCGCCGGCCTGCCCAACCCGCTGTTCGCCAAGGACAACACCCTGATGTTGTTCGGCGACGGCAAGGGCGCGGTGGTGGACATCACCACTGCTCTCAAGGAAGGCTGATCGCCCGCGATCACCGACCCATAAAAAAGCCCGGCTTCGTGCCGGGCTTTTTTGTTGCGGGTCTGCTTAACCCGAACGGCGTTACTCGGAGTAGCCGCCGCCCTCGCCGGGCGAGGATTGCTCCTGCTGCATGGAGCCGCCGCCCTGTTGCATGGAGTCCTGCATGCCGCCCGGCTGCTGACCGTCGCCGCCCTCGGGCGGTTCGACCGGATCACAGGCGGCCAGGGCCGCGCCGCCGGCGACCAGAGACACCAGGCCGGTGGCCAGTAACAAGCCTTTGCGTACGTCCTCTACAGACATTCGATCCTCCTGTTTCGTACCGTTTCGAAAGTCAGCGGGCCTCGCCCGCTATCCCACCAACAGCCCGCGCTCCGGATTGGTTCCAAAAAAAATCCGGAACCAAACCGCCCTGTGTCTTGTTGGTACTGGTAACACCGCCGCTGACAGGGCCATTGAACAGGATGAGTTTCGAGCAGCAGATCTGCGACCAGATACCCCACCTGAGACGTTATGCCACGGCGCTGTGCGGCGATCCGGGCGCCGCCGACGACCTGGTCCAGGACTGCCTTGAGCGGGCGCTGCGCAAGCGCCACCTGTGGCGGCCGTCCGGCCGTTTGCGCTCCTGGCTGTTTCGAATGCTGTACCGGCTGTACATCAACCAGCGCACCTCGGCGCCGGTGCGCAAGGAGCAACCGCGCGCGGACGCCGGGCTGGATCAGACCGTGGCCGCCGACCAGGAGGATCACGTCGAGTGCCAGCAGGCACTGGAGGCGCTCGACCAGTTGCCCACCGAGCAACGCGCCGCCCTGCTGCTGGTGGCCCTTGAGAATCCGGGTTACCGTGAGGCGGCACGGATTCTCGGCGTCCGTGTCGGCACGCTGCGTTCACGCCTGTCACGGGCACGGGAAACGTTGCGCCAGGAACGGGACAGGCCCGCGGTCCGGCGACGGACAACGGCGTTGAAACGGGTCAAGTGAGGAGGGACCGATGATCTCGCTCGGCAATCGCAATGCGAAACATGCGGTCACCGATGAAGAGCTGAGCGCCTTCGCGGACGGCCAGCTGCCGCCGCACCGCGCCCGCCGGGTGGCCGCGGAAATCCGTGCCCACCCCCGGTTCGCCGACCGCATCTACGCCTACTGGCGCCGCGAAGCGGCCCTGTGGCGGGCGCTCGACCCGGTATTCCAGGAATCGGTCCCACAGATCGAGGCGCCCCGTGCCCGGCGCTGGCCCGCGGCGGCGGCGCTGATCGTGGCGGCGCTGCTGGTGACCGGCGGCGCCCTGCACATGGCGGGCTCCGGCCCGGCGCCGGCGCGCTTCGCGGACATGGTGCTGCAAGCCTACATGCAGCCCGCCCGCGCCTCCGGCGAGGTGAGCGGGCCACGGCTGTTCAGCGGCCTGGGCCTGCAACCGCTCTCGCAGAAGCAGCTGCAGCTCGCCGGCCGGGAAATCACCGAGTATCGCTACCACGATGCCGGCTCCAACCGTCTGGCGCTGTATGAAATGGACCACCACACCGCCATCCAGGACGGCTGGTTTCATGTGATGTCCGATAAAAGCGTGCCGCTGGTGCGTTGGCAGCAAGGCGGCAAAAGCTATCTGCTGGTGGGCGATATGGAGCTTGCCGAGCTCACCCGGACCGCCATGGCCATGCAGCAGAAAATCAGCGGCCCGCGCGGCACTTCGGAACAAAGCGTGCCGGCCCCCACCGGCGCGCCCTCCTCCGCTCCCGCCAACGGCACCCCGGCGCCCCAGGACGCCGGCACCTCCCGGTCCAGCCGCCCGGCCGCGGCGGGTAATAATTTCTAGATGCGGCCTTGGTGGGAGCGGGCCCTGCCCGCGAAAGGCTGGCTTAAGTCAGCCGGCAGGATCCCAGAGACGCTGTTTGTGCCGCCGTTAGGCATGTCTCTGGCATCCTGCCGGGAGCTTCGCTCCCTTTCGCGGGCTGGGCCCGCTCGCACAAAAAGTGCTCCGTAGCGGCCGTGATCGCGAAGCCGGTTAATCCTTTAGTGGCCAGTTCTGGAGCACCCGGTAATAACCGTCCGGGGGACTCTCATAAAGCATGACGGAGTTTACCGGGAGGACCCAGGGCCCGGGCGTCGGCTCCGCCTGAAGCGGAGCGGCGGCGCGTGCCAGGGTTACGTGGGGCAGGAATTGCAGCGGTTCGGCTTCGATCCCGGCCTGGCTGAGTACACTCCAGACCTGTTGATGCAAATCCAGCAGCGCGACGTCCCGGCGCGCGTGGGCGGCCCAGATACGGCCGCCCGGTTCGGGAAACGCGTCCACGGTGCTCAAGGTCACGGTAAAGGCCGGGAACCGGGCTAGGGCGTTGTTCAGCGGCGGCAGCAACGGCTCCAGTTGCGATCGCGAGCGCTCGCCGAGAAACGCCAGGGTCAGATGCAGATTGGCCGCCGGCACCGGCCGCGCCGTCGGCGGGACCGGGTTGGCGGTGAGTGTCGCCGCCAGCGCCGGCGGCACCGGAATACCGATAAAACAACGCATGCGTCCTCCCTTCAAAAATGGCCAGGACGAGGCGCCGACGTTAGAATGCCGCCCCCACCCACGGCGTTGGACGCCCTCTATGATGACGCTCCCATGGCGATGATCAACGTTAGCCGCCGCCGCGCCTGTCGTGGTAGCCGGCGGTGAAGCCCGACCAGCCTTTTAAAGGCGCGCTTCTGCTGGTGCTGGGCGAAGGTCTGCTGGCGGTCATGGCGGCGATGATCAAGCATCTCGCCGACACTCTGCCGGTAGAAATGATCGTGTTCGGTCGTAATCTGATCGGCCTGGCGGTGCTGTTGCCGGTGCTGGTGGCCAGTGGCGGTATCCGCGATTTGCGCACCAGCCACCTGCGGCTGCACTTTATCCGCGGCTTCACCGGCGTCACCGCCATGTTCTGCTTCTTTTTCACCATCGCCCATATTCCGCTGGCGGAAGCGGTGCTGGTGAAGATGACGGTGCCCTTCTTTCTGCCGCTGGTGGCCTGGCTGTGGCTCAACGACCGTATCAGCGGGCATACCTGGGCGGCGATTGTACTCGGCTTTGTCGGCGTCGGCGTGATCCTGCGCGCCGATGAGGGCGTGGTGGATCCGGTGATGCTGGTGGCTCTGGCCGGCGCCGCGATCATGAGCGTGGCCAAGGTGAGCATCCGGCGCATGGCGGCCAGCGAACCCCCGCACCGGGTGGTGTTCTACTTCTCCCTGTTCGCCACCCTGCTGTCGGCGCTATTGCTGCTGCGCGTGCAGCAGATGCCCACCGGCACCGAAATGCTCTGGTTGCTGGCGATCGGCAGCGTGGCGATCGCCGGGCAGTTCGCCATGACCACCGCCTACCAGCTGGCCCGCCCCGGCCAGGTGGGCGTGTACAACTACTCCGCGGTGGTGTGGGCGGCCTTTCTGGGCTGGCTGTTCTGGGGCGAGACCCTGGTGCTGTCCACGGTGCTCGGCACCCTGTTGATCATTGGCGCCGGCATCTGGAATCTGAAGTCGCGCTAACAATATTTGACCTTCACGGTGGTGCCAAACGGAAACCGAGCAACTAAGCTGACTTTCCGTCTTGAACGGAACAATAACAACCCGGAGGAAACGGAATGGCCATCCGACTGTTAATGCTGGCGGCGACGCTGGTGCTGCTGGCCGGCTGCGAAAGCAGCCAGCGGTGGGTTTACCACCAGGGAATGGATTTTGAAAAATGGCGCGCCGGGCTCGAAGAGCACACCGTCTCCACCGACGACGGCCTGCGCTGGCGGGTGCTGCAATCCAGCGACGCCGACCAGGCCCCGGCGGTGCTGCTGATCCACGGCTTCGGCGCCGATTCGCGCAACTGGGTGCGCTTCGCCAACGAACTGGAAGGCGACTACCGTTTCGTGATTCCCGACCTGCCCGGCCACGGCAACACCGAGCCGCGCACCACCAATATGGATTACGGTATCAGTGAGCAGGCCGAGCGCCTGTTCCGCCTGCTTGACGCCCTGCAGGTGGAGCGCGCCCACGTGGCCGGCAACTCCATGGGCGGCGCCATCGCCATCGAGATGGCCCGGCGCCAGCCGGACCGGCTCCGCTCCCTGGGCCTGGTGGATGCCGCCGGCATCACCCTGCAGACACCGGAATTTCTCAATGTGCTGGAGCAGTCGGACAGCAACCCGCTGATTCCGCACAGCGCCGAGGATTTCCGCACCACCCTGGACTGGGCCAGCGAACGCTCCGTGGGCATTCCCGATTTCGCCATCACGCTGATGGGCGAGGAGAAAGCCGCCAACGCGGACGTGGCGGAAAAGGTGTGGCAGGACATCAACCTGGACCCGGCCATGCGCCTGCAGGGGCGCGGCGTGCTGCCGGAAATCAAAACCTCGACGCTGATTCTGTGGGGCCGCGAGGACGCCCTGCTGGGCGTCGACAATGTGGAGGTGTTCCAGCGCGAGCTGCCTAACAGCCGCGCGGTGATCCTCGAAGGCGTCGGCCATGTGCCGATGGCGGAAGCCCCGGAGGAGAGCGCCGAAGCGTTCCGCGCCTTCTGGCAGGACATCGACGGCTGAGCCGGAGGCGGCGCACCGGCCTTGAACCGCCGGCCGCGCCGCCGTAGTGTTTGCGCTTCCCCTTTCGGCGCCGGAAAACTCCATGCCCCTTGATACACCCCAGCCCCCGCGTATCAAACGCGGTGAAGCTCACACGGTTCACACCCGCGGCCTGACGTTGCTGCGCAGCGGCCACCGTGAAATCAGAAAGCTGAAACGCGCCAACCACGTGCCCACCATCCACGGCAATAAGGTGTGGAACTCCAGTTTTCTGATCATGGATCAACTGACACGGGAAAAAGGTCCACTGCGGCTCACCGCCGACAGCCACCTGATGGACATCGGCTGTGGCTGGGGGCCGCTGGCGATTTTCGCCGCCAAGCGTTTCCGTTGCCGGGTCACCGCCGTGGACGCGGACGCCGACGTGTTCCCCTACCTGGATCTGCACGCCGCCATCAACCGTGTTCAGGTGGACACCCTGCGTTGCCGCTTCGAGCGGCTTACCAAGCAGCGCCTCGCCGACGTGGATATGATCACCGGCGCCGACATCTGTTTCTGGGACGAGCTCACGCCGGTGCTGTTCAATCTGATCCGGCGCGCCCTGGACCAGGACGTGAAGCGAATCATCATCGCCGACCCCGGGCGGTCGCCGTTCTATGATCTGGCCGAGCGCTGCCAGGCCCGTTTCAACGCCCGCGTGGTGGAGCGCCGCACCCGGACGCCGCGCGCGCTGAGCGCCGATCTTCTGATCGTCGACCGGGATTGAAAAGCGGCTCACTGGCGCCACCTTAGAGTCAGGTTGTTTTCAGCTTTGCAATGAGTCGAGCCCATGAGTCAGGAAGAACATCAAACCACGGTTGACGAAGGAACTCCGCAGGGCGCCCTGGCGCTGCCCGATCAGAATCTGCCGCAACGGGTGTATTTGATCCCGGTCCGGGACCGTCCGTTCATGCCCGGTCTGGTGCAGCCGCTGCTGCTGGACCAGGAGCAGTGGCGCGCCACCCTGGAGCGCGTCGGGCAAACCCCGCACCACGCGCTGGGCCTGATCTACATCGGCGACCGGGACCCGGACGACGTGAGCGTGGAGGATTTCCCCGAGTACGGCTGTCTGGTCAAGGTGCACGCGGTCAATCATGAAGACCAGCAGCTGCAGGTGGTGGCCCAGGGCCTGGCCCGTTTCCGCGTGCAGGGCTATCTGAGCCGCAAGCGCCCGTTCATGGCGGAAGTGACCTACCCCACCTCCCGCGATGAGCTGGACGACAGCCTGCGCGCCTACGGCATGGCGATCATCAACACCATCAAGGAACTGCTGCCCCTCAACCCCTTGTACAACGAAGGGCTCAAGCACTACCTGCAGAACTTTTCGCCCCGTGATCCCTCGCCGCTGACCGATTTCGCCGCCTCCTTGACCAGCGCCAGCGGCGACGAGTTGCAGGGCATTCTGGAAACCGTGTCCTTGAAAACACGCATGGAGCGCGTGCTGACACTGGTCAAGAAAGAAGTGGAAGTGGCGCGCCTGCAGAACCAGATTCGCGAGGAAGTGAACGAAAAGATCAGCAAGCACCAGCGCGAATTCTTCCTCAAGGAGCAGCTCAAGGTGATCCAGCGGGAGCTGGGCCTGGAGAAAGACGACCGCACCGCCGACGCCGACGAATTCCGCGAGCGGCTCGAGGCGTTGAACCCGCCCGAGGCGGTGACGCGGCGCTTCGAAGAGGAGCTGCGCAAGTTCAACGTGCTGGAATCCGGCTCGCCGGAATACGCGGTGACCCGCAATTATCTGGACTGGCTCACCAGCGTGCCCTGGGGCCAGTACTCCGAGGACAACCTCGACCTGGGCCACGCGCGCCGGACGCTGGAGGAGCACCACAGCGGCCTCAACGACGTGAAGGACCGCATTGTCGAGTTCCTGGCCGTGGGCGCCATGCGCGGCGAGGTGAAAGGCTCGATTCTGCTGCTGGTGGGGCCGCCCGGCGTGGGCAAGACCAGCATCGGCAAGTCCATCGGTGAAGCCCTGGGGCGGGAGTTCTACCGTCTCAGCCTGGGCGGCATGCGCGACGAGGCGGAGATCAAAGGCCACCGCCGCACCTACATCGGTGCCATGCCGGGCAAGCTCACCCAGGCGCTCAAGGACGCCGGCACCAGCAACCCGGTGATCATGCTGGATGAGATCGACAAACTGGGCCAGTCCTTCCAGGGCGACCCGGCGTCGGCACTGCTGGAAGTGCTGGACCCGGAACAGAACCAGGATTTCCTGGACCACTATCTGGACCAGCGGCTCGATCTCAGCCACTGCCTGTTCGTGTGCACCGCCAACACGCTGGATTCGATTCCCGGCCCGCTGCTGGACCGCATGGAAACCATCCGGCTGAGCGGCTACATCACCGAAGAGAAAGTGGAGATCGCCCGCGACCATCTGTGGCCGCGCGCCCTGGAGCGGGCCGGCGTGAAACCGTCGCAGCTGAAGATCAGCGACAGCGTGCTGCGCCAGATCGCCGACGGCTACGCCCGCGAGGCCGGCGTCCGCAACCTGGAAAAGCAGCTGAATAAGATCATCCGCAAGGCGGCGGTGCGGCTGCTCTCCGGCGAGAAGAAGATCAGCATCACCGGTAAGAATCTGGAGGATTTCCTCGGCCAGCCCTACTTCCAGAAAGAGAAAGCCCAGCGCGGCGTGGGCGTGGTCACCGGTCTGGCCTGGACCGCCATGGGCGGCGCCACCCTGTCGGTGGAAGCAAGCCGGGTGCACAGCCAGCGGCGCGGCTTCAAGCAGACCGGCCAGCTCGGCGATGTGATGAAGGAATCCGCGGAGATCGCCTACAGCTATGTGGCCGGGCATCTCAAGACGTTCGGCGTCGACGAGGATTGGTTCGACGAGTCCTTCGTGCATCTGCACGTGCCCGAGGGCGCCACGCCCAAGGACGGCCCCAGCGCCGGCGTCACCATGGCCACCGCGCTGGTGTCCCTGGCCACCGGCAAGCGCCTGCCGCGCAAGCTGGCGATGACCGGCGAGCTGACGCTGACCGGCCAGGTTCTGGCGGTGGGCGGCATCCGCGAAAAGGTGATCGCCGCCCGGCGCGCCGGTATCCGCGAGCTGATTCTGCCCAAGGCCTGCGAACGGGATTACCAGGAGCTGCCCGACTACATCAAGGACGGCATGACGGTGCACTTCGCCCAGCGCTACCAGGATGTCCATGACGTGGTCTGGGGTTGAACCGGGCCGGCGGCGGCTGACCCGCGCGGAGCAGCCGCCGCGCTATCTGGTGCCCGAATGCCGGGAGTCGATCGGCGTGATCCACCGGGACGACGACATCCTGGTGATCAACAAGCCGGCGTTCCTGCTCAGCGTGCCCGGCCGCGCGCCGGAAAACAGCGACTGCGTCACCCGCCGCTTAAAGCAGGCGTACCCGGATTTGCGTCTGGTGCACCGGCTCGACCTGGACACCTCCGGCCTGATGGTGCTGGCCCTGCACCGGCGGGCGCAAAGCAATCTCAGCCGCGCGTTTCAGAAGCGTCAGGTGGAAAAGCGGTATCAGGCGGTGGTCGCCGGGCAGGTGGCCGAAGACAGCGGCGAGGTGGCGCTGCCGTTGATCGCCGACTGGCCCAACCGTCCGCTGCAAAAGGTGTGCTTCGACACCGGCAAGCCCGCCCTCACCCACTGGCGGGTGCTGGCTCGCTACCCGGACCGCGACGCCACCCGGCTGGCCCTGCGCCCGGTCACCGGCCGCACCCACCAGCTGCGCATTCATTGCCGCCAGATCGGCCATCCGATTCTCGGCTGCGACCTGTACGCGCCTTCGGAGATTCTCAATCGCAGCGACCGTTTATTACTGCACGCCGAACGTCTGGCGTTCAACCATCCGTGTACCGGTCTGTGGCGGGAGTTCTATTCCCCGGCGCCGTTCTAGTGTGAACCGGCGCTAGGCCCAGTCGTCGCCGTAGTCGTGCAGCAACTCCTGGCCGGCCTTGATGTTCTTCAGCGCCACCACGGTCAGGTCGTCGTAGTAAGCCACATTGGGTTTCTTGGCGTGGTTGATGAAACGCAGATCGCAAAGCACGCGGTAGCGTTCCTTGCCTTCGTCGTCGAGCCATAGCACGTAGGGGCCGTCGCCCTTGGCGGCTTGTGTCTTCAATACACCCAGCACGGTGTCGCGGGAAATCGGTGCCCGCGCGAACAGGCCGCGTCCGTGCACCGGGCTTTCCTTCACTTCCACCAGATCCTTGCGCACAAAGGGTTTATCCATACCGTTCACGCTTGCAGTAGTCATCGGGGCCGTGGCATCTTGCCAGAAAAGCCGCCCGGACGCATGGCATGGGATTCGCCGATTACCCCTTCACTTCGCGCTACCTGACCGTCGACGGTCACCGCCTTCACTACATCGACGAGGGCCAGGGCCCGACCCTGCTGTTCCTGCACGGCAACCCCACCAGCAGCTACCTGTGGCGCAACGTGATCAAGCCGCTGACCGCCCACTACCGTTGCGTGGCGCTGGACCTGATCGGCTTCGGCAAAAGCGACAAACCGGATCTCGACTACCGCTTTCTTACCCATTATCACTTTCTGCACGAATTCGTCGGCGCGCTCGAGCTCAGCGATATCACCCTGGTGCTGCACGACTGGGGCGGGCCGCTCGGCTTCCGTCTCGCCCAGCACCAGCCGGAGCGGGTCAGCGCGCTCTGCTTCATGGAAACCTTCCCCTTCACCTTCGACTGGCACGAGTTTCCGCCGGCGGCGCGGCCGCTGTTCTTCGCGTTCCGGCAGCGGCGGCTGAGCTACTGGCTGCTGCAACGGCAGAACCTGTTCGTCGATGTGGTGCTGCGCTTCAGCACCCGGCGCCGGCTGCCGCGCAGTGTGCTGGCCGCCTACCGGGCGCCGTTTCCGGACGCGCGCAGCCGCTACCCGATCCGGGTGTTCCCCGGCGAGCTGCCGATCAACGACCGGCGCACCGAGACCTGGGCCGCCATCCAGGACATCGAGCAGCGCCTGGAGCGCATGCCGCAGCCCATGCTGCTGCTGCAGTTCCACCCCGGCGCGGTGCTCAGCCGCACCCGAGTGGCCTGGCTCAGCCAGCGCATCCCCCATCTGGACGTGGTCGATTGCGGTCGCGGCCTGCACTATGTGCAGGAAGACAACCCGGACGCCATCGCCAGCGCGCTGGCGGACTGGTGCCGCCAACGGACACCGTCGGCGGCCACCGGCGCGCCGGTGGTGGCGGTGGAGGACAAAACCTTCAGCGGCACGCTGCACTGGGCCTTCGCCCGGGCCCGTCCGGCCGACCGCGACGAAGGCCTGGTGGCGGCCTGGTCCGACCGGGGCCTGGTGATGCTGAGCTTCGCCGACGACGCGGACGACGGACAACGCCAGGTGTCGGAACGCTTTCCCGCCTGCCGGCTGGAGCGCACCGACGACGCCCGCATCGCCGACCTGTTCACGGCGTCCGGCCACACCCCGCTGCATTTGATCGGCACCGATTTCCAGCGCCGCGTGTGGCGCGCCCTGCTCGAGGTGCCCGCCGGCACCACCAGTGACTACGCCGCCCTCGCCGCCCGCGTGGGCAGCCAGGCGCGGGCGGTGGGCGGCGCCGTGGCCGCCAACCGGATCGCCGTGCTGGTGCCCTGCCACCGGGTGGTGCCGCGCGCCGGCGGCGCCGGCGCCTATCACTGGGGCCAGGACCGTAAACGGGCGCTGCTGACCGCCGAAGGCGCGGCGCCATAACCGCGTGCCCGGGTCGGGAATCCTGATATTATTGGCTGGCGGCGCCCCGAACACGGGGTTACCCTGGGCCGCCCGGTGCCCCCGCATCAGTGGGCGAACGCCGTGAACGGATTTTCGAGCAGTTTTACTAAGGAGTAGCTCCAGCATGAAACGCCTGTCTCTGCCCGTGGTGGCGGCCCTGGTCCTCACCGCCTGCGCCACCTCCCCCCTGGGACGCCAGCAATTTCTGTTTTTGCCGGCCGCGGAAATGGATCAAATGGGCGCCACGGCCTACAACGAAATGAAAGAGCAGCAGCCCACCGTCACCGGCACCGCCGAATCCCGCTATGTGGAATGCGTGGCCGAAGCCATCGTCGCCGTGGTGGATTCCGACCAGCAGTGGGAAGTGACCGTATTCGAGGACGACAGCGCCAACGCCTTCGCCCTGCCCGGCGGCAAGATCGGCGTGCACACCGGCTTGCTGAAAGTGGCCGATAACCAGGACCAGCTCGCCGCCGTGATCGGCCACGAAGTGGGCCATGTGCTCGCCCAGCACTCCAACGAGCGCATGTCGATCCAGTACGCCACCCAGACCGGCACCCAGCTGGTGGCCGCCCTGGCCGGCGGCGACAGCGCCGAGAAGCAGACGCTGATGGGCCTGCTCGGTGTCGGCGCCCAGTACGGTGTGCAGTTGCCGTTCAGCCGCAAGCACGAAGCCGAGGCCGACGTGATCGGCCTGGATCTGATGGCGGAAGCGGGCTTCGACCCGCGCCAGAGCGTCAACCTGTGGCAGAACATGGCCGCCAACAGTGGCGGTTCACCGCCGGAGTTCCTGTCCACCCACCCCAGCAACCAGACCCGCATCGAGGGCCTGCAGGCGCGCATCCCCGAAGCCATGCCGCTGTACCAGCAGGCGCAGTCCGCCGGCCGCACGCCCAACTGCGGTTGACGCCGGTCTTACAGGCATAAAAAAAGGTTCATCGCGGATTACCGGGAAAAGCGGCTTTGATCTTCAGGAAGAAGTAGTCGCTGTCCCGGTAGCCATAGGCCATGCGCTTGATGACCTTGATCCTGTTGTTCATACCCTCCAGCAC
>Ga0206123_10001542_pt1 | contig 21540 bp, 21 predicted proteins | sample Helgoland_Spring_2_FD_160086 | JGI IMG/M metagenome (GOLD analysis project Ga0206123, IMG submission 160086) | Pelagic subsurface seawater microbial communities from Kabeltonne, Helgoland, North Sea - Helgoland_Spring_Bloom_20160316_1 | ecosystem: Environmental > Aquatic > Marine > Epipelagic ...
AATATGAGTCACAGGCTGTTTTTTCGGTATATGTTGTGAATTACGAATCTCAAGCCGACCTTGTCGTATTTAAAGTTGATTATAGATCCCAAGCCGACGGTAATGAGGGAGTTTGGTTTTTTGAAGAGTATCAATCACAAGCAGATAAGGTTATTTTCTTTGCCAAGTATGAAAGTCAAGCAGATTTAAAAATCTATTTCACAAAGTATCGAAGCGCGGCCGGATGGAAATCTCCCGAATTAAAGCACTTGCTCTATTAAGCATATCGATCCATTTCAAGAATCGCAACATATCCAGTAATGATTCATGGTCTCTTTTGCTTCAAACGTTCAAACGATAGTTAATATATACTACCTAATTTTAGACTTACTCTTTTTAGGGAATTCTACATGATGAAATATTCAATACTAGATTGTTATACTAAAAAAGAGAACAAAAAATCATATATTCGAGAACAATTAATTATAACATATGGAAATTTCTATTTATTTCTGCCATAGTTTCGTAAGTCCTCAATCTAGTATTCACAAGATAAGTGAGTCAACGGGCTCACCTGAGGTCGATTACACCACAGCTACCACAACCCAAGAAATGCTTCAAAATGGCTGGAAATTGGCTCATGCAATTAAAACAGCTGGTTCGGCTCAACTTGAAAGTTTCAATTTCTTATTGATTTTTGAGAAGTAAGCATGATTAACCTGTTAATTATAATTGCTGCCGTTTATCTCTACCGCAGGTATAAGAAAGCGAATCCCCCCTTGACTCCAGAGCAAAAGGAAGAGCTGAGAAAGGAACAAGAAGCCCAACGCGAAAAAGAAAGGGAAGAGCGTAAGAAACGTGAAGCAGAATTAAAGAAGGCTCGTAAGGCTATGCTTGACAGCATAGAGCAATCAAATTATCGCGTTTACTTTAGTCAATCTCTTGTAAATGAGGAGTCAGAAATTCATCCAATAGATGGATCTACTAATGATGTAATTGTAGAGGGTAAAACGAATCTTAAGGAATTATACGCTCAAGGTTTTCGACTCACAAAGGCAGAAAAAACGGGTGCTAGTGCTCAATTAGACGCTTTCAATTTCCTTTTACATTTGGAACGTGATGGACAAAAAGTGGCTAAGCCTAAGACAGTCAAAAAGGCACCGCCACCGCCACCATTACCTCCTCCACCAATGAAATAATCATAGATTCTCTCTGTATTGAGTCTTCTGTGAAATCATAAGACTGAGAAGTACATAACCGGAGAATAGATAGAACCCAGTTCTGAGATTTGACTCATTGGTACTGATAATGTCTAGTGATGGACTCAGATTTTCTAGCTGGGTCAATTGCTCCGTAAGAATACCATTAAATCCGATGTATGCCATGAAAATGGCAATAACCATGACATCAGCCATTGACCATTTTCCAGAGCGGAATACTAGGAAAGACACGAGTTTATTCGATCGAATTTCGTTATTCTCGATATAATAGCCGGTTGACATTAATTTTAGTAACGGAAAGAATATACTAAAGGCAAAAATTCCAAGACCAACGAGTATCAGGTCTAATCTTTTTTGGAAGAGCATTATTGATACCACATCGATTATGCTTTTGCTTTTGTAGAACAGGACCTGATTCGTGAATTCAATATTTGTTGACAATAATTCGAAGCTCAAAGAGTTGATTCTAGCATCTATTTCAATCATTGGAATGAATATCCCGGCAAATAGAAAAACACTACTTATTCCTAAAAGAGCATAAACTTCCGCTCTTTGAACACTTCGTATAAAGAATAAGAAGGCCAAACAGATAATCCATATCAACAGAATTCCATTCTTAAAAACTGATACGCTCGATTGTTCTTGAGTTATAAGTCCTCCAATAACGTTTGATGCATTATTTGCATCCGAGATGCCATATTTAGCAAGAATGTTGTTTCGGTACGTATAATCAAATTCTGCAAAGGTGCTCTGAGTATATTCGTCGAGTTTTAGGAGTATGTACTCACGAATACTGTCTCGATTACCTTCCTCATTGATGAAATTCACGATCTCTTCCGAAAACATGGGGATATCTTCTTTCATACGAGAAAACACACCGGTTAGACTAGCAATACTCCCTTGAAAGAATCCAGAGATACTTGATGCATTTTTTTGATAATAACTTTCTTCAAATTGATCAATAACCGTAGTTAAGAGCGTTGAAATACGCGATTCGATATTTTGGCGATTATCCGCGTCAATATCAAAGTCATTAATTTTCTCTGTTATAATATCAGCAATTATAGACTTCCACTCGTCCACATTGAAGAGGCCATACTTCACATTAGCAACTTCTATTGCATCCGCCTTAAAAGTGTTGAGTCTGTTTTCTCCCTGATAGATTTTAACCATGAGAAATGCCGTTAAGGCGAATAGGATGTGCAACGAAATGGTTCGGTATTTCTTCATGATGAATCTTAGCTGTATAGTCGTGTGATTATCAATCTATGGGTTGTAAAACAAGCTGTTCTAATTTTTTATAGTTTGCCTTATATGCGTCAATATTGTGGTATCCATTAGATTTGGCCAATGCCCGCATTGATTTGAGTTGATCATCTTTTATGGATGCCAAGACATATTCAAAATCCGTTGGTTCGCTAATTAGAAGTCTCTTAATGACACGAGTATTAAAAGCGAAATCAAGTTGTTGACTAATTTGAACAAGGTCTTCAATACCATTAATAGAGGCTTCATTAATGTCGTGTTCATACTTAGCCGGTAATTCAGGATCTACGATTGCATAATAACCAAGAATACATTGATTTTGGATATCGAATCTTTTAATTGAGTTTTTAAGGACATGTTCGTGAGAACCAGTTACTTTGACATCGTCCAAGAATATTAGGATAAAGTCTTTCTCAGGGGTTTTGATGAAGGAAAAAGTATCTTGACCAATCAATTTGAGCCTTTCCTCTTTAGTTAATGTGCCATAATCAACGGTGTATGTAGGGTCTCGAAATAACTTTTCAAACTTCACCGTTCTTCCATACGGAAGCGCACGTTTTTTGAGCAACTCGAAAAACTCTAGTGCCATACAATAGGTAGCTGTAGGTATAGACTGGTAAGGACTTGAATACACTATGTAGTCTTTGTCCTTATCAAAAAGACGTTGATCAAAGTCGTTGAATATTTTTTTCGCAAAATGTGCGCCAGGGGCGGTACTGCCGTACTTGAATCGGCTATAGCTTACTGCGTCAAAATCACCTTTATTTTTTGACGTTATCGTGAAGGCGGTGAAAGTTTGAATATTGTCCATTTAGTGTGTACTCTATTAGACTATTGTTGTTGTAATATAATGCGTCCATGCCACAAGAGTTCGCTCCGTAAATATCTGCGAATAAGTCGTCTCCAAGATGCGTCACTTTCACATCTCTACATTGAGAACGAACATGGTTAAAAAACTTTGATTGAGGCTTACTGCACTCAAGTTCGTCACTAAATGCATAGAAGTCGATTTTGAAGTCAGTGAGCGCGTTGTCTAAAAAAGATTTAATCAATTCACCGGAGATATAACCTGTGTTTGAAGAAAGATTAATGGTGTTGTATTTGTTCCAATCAATCATTCCAAACAACTTGGAGTTTAAAACAGGTGGATATTTTAAAAATAGACCGTCAATAGTTTTTCTTAAGAGTGCCGGGTCATGTTTGGAGGTGAGCTCCTTGTCTTTTACTTTTTGAGAGATGAGTTCAAGCAGCATACCGTACATATCTGATATACTTAGATGTATAGCAACATTGTAGTTGTCGGCAAATTTCCCAACCTCTTTTAAAGAGTCGTTAATAGTTTCCCTAGACACATTTAATTCCGATTCTAAAAAATCAAGTCGCCTTTCGGAATATTCAGGATTAGAAAAGGCTACAGTTCTCCAAAAGTCGATTGATAAATGCATTGAATATTTACTAAATTGAACTGACGCAAAACTAAGTCATTATGAAGCCAATCCTAAAATTTGCGGCATTATTGCCAATTCTTGTAGCCTGCTCAAACATTGAAGGAGAACTATACACTACAAACCTTGATACTACTAGCTTTGAATTCTTAGTAGAGTATGATACTAGTTACTTCTATTACTATGATGATATGCCAAGAACCATAATGGTTGATGCAGATGCTTCAGAATTAGAAGGCAGAGAAGATTTTTATGAGATGTTCCTCTCAGACGAGAATGATAGAGATATCATTGAGCAAGTTGTACAATGGATTCAAGGCACTACCCAAGATCCAAAGGAGCAAATTCAATTGGCTGTTACCCTGGTCCAAAATCAGATTATTTACGATCATGATAAGCTCGAGAACGTAGGTAATTGGAATGTTTATTACCCAATGGAAACACTGATTTGGAAAAAAGGAGTGTGTTCAGATAAAAGTCTATTGTTAGGTAAGATCCTGGTTTATCTAGACTATAAGATTTGTTTCTTTTTGTTTGATGATAATAATCATATGGCTTTAGGAATCAAGACCAATACTAAGGGTTTTGCCGAAAGCGGTTTTGAGTTTATTGAAACAACAAATGCATTCCAGATTGGCGCTATTCCACCAGCAGCACCTGGGCAACCATTAAGCTTGTTATCTGAGGCGCCACAAATTGTCGTTCCTGAATACAATGGATCAAAAGTTTTCAAGGAGTTTCAGGATCTAAAACGAGAGTATCTTACCCAAAATGAGCAGTTCGGTCAAGGCTATTCGACTGCTTCAGTTGAAGCAAAAAAACAGATGTTGGATCTGACTATTCAAAGAGACTACTTAATAAAATTGGAGACTCTTTATGAATTGCTCATTCCACAGTATGAGTCTGGTGTTGTCACCTACGATTCTGTAAAGTCTGTTGAGAATAGATTAAATGATAGAATAGAAGCATACAATAATCAGTTGCGAGAATTGCAAGATTAGCCTCTTTAATTGTTCCACGCTCAAAGGAATTTTTATATATTCCCCTCACAAAACCAAAAACACCTGCTATGATCTCGCTATTACACGAGCGTTTTGTTAGGCCTTTTAAGTTGTTATGCACTGCATTTTGTGTTGCAACTTTATCTTCCTGTGTTTCGGAGGTTGAAACTCTCATTAATGACGCAAGATTGAGTTATTCGGAATTTGAACAGATTCATGCAGATTCTGATACCATCCCCTCCTATAGATTGAATGATTTAGACAGTTCATTCGAGCAAGTAACGCATATTAAAATGTCTGAACCTGAACATAGAGTTGTAAATAACCTTCGCGACAGTCTTGTCGAGTATCGTGCAGAAAACGCTCGTATTATGTTGATGTTGGAGCTGGATAAATGGGAACAGGAGGTTAAAAGCTTTTTCTCCGGAAATACTGAAGGGTCAGTTGATTTAACGGAAATGAAGGAAAGTATGGTTACTAGAAGCCAATACTTTATTGATTATCTAAACGAGAATAGAGATCGCTTGTCTCAAGAGGAAATACGAAGAATAAACGACATCATAGGAAAACAAACTGCAGCCGAAACCAAAGAGCTTTTAAAGAGCGTAGAGAATGGAGTAAACGACTTCTTACAAAGAACGGAGAGTTGGTTACAGAGTCTCGAAGAAGAATTAGAAAAATAAACCATGAAAATGAATCACATCAAATTAACTGCCTTGACAGCTGTTCTATCCCTATCATTCGTCTCATGTAGTTCGGATCCTTGGGAGGAAGCACAAGAGCAGGCACACGAAAAACAATACACAGCCGAAAACGTAGAGGACTTTCATGGGAAAACCTACACCAGCTTAAAGGCTGATACATTAGATGAGTCAAATGTGGATATTTACGTGGACCTGTCTGATGGTATAGCACCTGCTTGGGCGGATGACGGTAACAAAGAACTATTTAAAACCATCATTAATAGAACCACGACGAGTTCAACCATTATCCCAATGGGTAGACGTAGTAAGAATGCGCCGAAAGAAGACATTGGACTTTCCGTTGGTATGTCACAAGGGGCTCAGATTGAACTTTTAATGAATCCTGAATCTGCCTCAAAACTCATTTATGCTCAAATCCAGTCCAACCTTGATAGCATTGTTTTAAACAACAGGGAGGCAATATTTATATCTGATTTTGAGGAGTACAGGGATTCAAAGTCTCTTACTGTAGCGAAGGCAGCCATCTACAATGGTGCGTTCGAGAAATGGTTGGATAAAGGCCATAACCTACATCTTTATAGACTCCCTTACATGGATGGAGAAAAGTCTAAAAACTTAGTAATTGCAATGTTTTGCTCTTCTCAATCTTCTAATTCAACTGTCAATGGATTAATCCAAAAGATTGAGGAAGAAAAAGGAGTGTCTCCAGACGTATCTTTTGTCCACAACCCCTTTAAAATAGACTATCAGGATTCCATATCAACCGCTTTACATGGAACTATACTCTACGGTGACAATGGTTATGAAACAATGGGCCATAATCAATGGACAACCTGGAACACATCTTTGGGCTACGAGATACATTCAATGCAAGCGGACTGGGACTATTTTCTAGACGATGCTTTCCTCGAGGTTTCTGAAGGCAGGTTAAGTGAGGGTTTACTCCTTAATACAAGCGCTAGTAATTACATGACCATTAATAGTTTGAATGTATCGATAACGGACATTACAAGTGCCTTGGAACTAAATAGCGAAGTCAATTTTTTTGAAGATGTGCAAAATAAGCTTGAACTCACAACCGATCCTGGAGGAAATATAGTATGGAGTGAAAATGATACAATCAATTATCCATTTTTAGGTTACGTGTTTGAAGAGAACACTAAAAACTTACAAGAAATGTGGTCTCAACCATCTTTCTCTAATCATTACAAAGAGCTTCCTTTTGCTATCCTGCTCGACCAAAAGTTATTCAATGATTTAATGAAAAATGACCCTTCGAAAGTTAAAGTTCATTTAGAGTTGAATCCGGATAAGATTAATTCGTATCGAGCAAATGGAGGTCCATTCGGCTGGTCGTTACAAATAGATGTGAAAAATATTGAAGTTGATTTAGATCACTTTGAATCGTACATCTTTACCGATCCAAAGGGTAACGTGAATCTAAGCTTATCCGAATCATTGAAGAATGTTTCTTTGTATTGGGAAAAGCAATTAATTGAAAAAGAATCTAGAATATACACTTACTACATAACCAAAGAATAATTTAAACTCAAGATCATGAATAATTACATTTTACTTCCAGTTGTTGGTGTCGGTATGCTACTGATTGCAGCACTCATTTCAAATATAATCAAATACGAGGGCGGTGCGAATCCAAAAGATCCGAGAAAACGCAAAGTAGTATTTTGGTTGTTCTTTGTTTTAAACCCAGTTTTAACCTATGCCGTGGGTCTTATGACTAGCCCTGCATCAGGAATTGCAAAGACGAAACATATGGATTCTCTTCCAGTAGGTTTGGGTATAGGCGTTGTGGTTTACCTATTGTTAGGATTTATCTTAAGCAAGGTAATGAAGACTTCTAAGGTGGGTAACTGGTTCTAATTCAAGGAGTCCAAATTAAAACAAGGAATTATTATGAATGATCAACTTTATGTTATTGGTGTCGGCGGTACAGGAATGCGCTGTTTGGAATCCTTCGTACACCTATGCGCGATAGGCATGCTAGATGGAAAAGAAATAAATGTTCTAACCCTTGATACTGATGCTAATAATGGTAATTTAAAACGAGTTAAAGACTTGATAAATTCATATCGCCGAATTAAATCAGGCGTTTTAAATGATGGGGGAACTCCTAATCGTAACACCTTTTTCTCTTCAAAACTCAACTATTATCATTATCACACTAATTATATGAAGGCAGGTGATCGTGATAATTACAGAAATCTATCGAATCTTAGTGGTCAGTCAAATACAGAGGATGAAAATCAAATGCTCGCTGATTTATTTCTCGATAAGGAAACTGTCCAGGTATTTGATCTGAAGCATGGCTACAGGGCACAAACTCATTTAGGCTCACAACTTATGTTTCATGGCTTAGTGGAGGCGGCTCGAAAACTTGCAAAAGGGACCAATATTACAGATGAAGAAAAGAGTTTTGGCGAGTTTATAGATAAGTTAGAACAGTCAGGAAAAAACTCTCGAGTATTTGTTTTTGGTAGTGTTTTCGGAGGCACTGGCGCAAGTTCTATTCCGGTATTGCCGAGTGCCCTAAAAGAGGCAATTAAAACAAAAAATAAAGCAAGTGATTTAAACATTAGTGATGTAAAATTTGGGAGTACTCTATTGACTTCTTATTTTGATTTCAATAGGCCAACCAGCACCCAGAAAGAGAGCTCAAAAGAGTCGGTAATAGCATCTTCTACGTTTTTTCCACTGAACTCTCAGGCTGCACTCCAGTTTTATCAAGGAGATCCAACTGTACAAAGTGTTTATAATAAACTTTACCACATAGGATGGCCACTCCCGGCCAAAAAGTTAGACGATTCCAAAAAAACTGAGACTATCACTGGAGGAGCCGATCAAAAAAATAAGTGCCATTTTGTCGAATTAGTAGCTGCTTGTGCAGCTCTAGACTTTTTTACCGCTTCAAGTGTAGATACAACCGGGACGGCTAAATATGTTTTTCGCACAGGTCAATACGAAAACGGGGCATTTAACTTCCATGCCTCAGATTTGGTAGGGGTCGAACAAAACAAAGATCAAAAGCTCATCAGCAAGTTAGGTGGTTTTTTAAGCCTTGCACACATATCATTGTCAAAGAACCACGCTGGTTTTGGCGAAAAAGGATTTCTCGGATTGAAAAAACATCTAGAAAATCAAAATATTGATTCATTCAAAACTAGTATCACTGAAGCAGATTTGGATGAATTGGACAAGTATATGAGGAATTTTGGTTATTACTTTACAGATGATGGAGCATTTAAAAGTGGCTGGATTTACCAAATTCGGAACTCTATAGCGCCTGGTAAATTCATATTTACAAATGAAGCTTTTGCAATGTCGATTAAAGAATTAAAAGGTCTTGATGTTGGTAAGCTTTTTGAAGATCCCAATTACCATTGGGAATCAGCATTAACGTTAAGTGGAAGAGATACCTATCAGCCGTGGTTAAAACGCTTAACTTCTATCCAAGTAAGCGCTGAAGAACATCAGTTAACACATGATAAGGAGAAATTCATAGCACTTTTGCATGATGGAATTATGATTTCGCAACAGCAGCAGAATTAAAAACTATAAAAATTTTAGTGATGTCAGATATTCAAAACAAACCACTAATCATTGAGGTTGAGGATAGATCTGTCCCTTCTGGTACTCCTGGACAATGGACAGACTTCTCGAGCCAAATGGAAACTTTCACGGCTGCGATAAACATCCCGCCTTTCGATTTAAAAGGAAATATCGGACAGATTGTTTCAGGGATGCCAAGCGTTTTCTCAAGGGCAAATCTTTTTAAGCTTGCAATGAAATATGCTGTTGATGATTCTTCTGAAGCAGAGGGATTGTTGCGTTTTTATCAAATGCTAATTGATGAATGGCGTGGACTTATAGCTTGTATCGCATTGGAGCCGAATAATATCGAAATAAAAAGAATAAATCTACAATACTCAGACGGTGATATCAGAACTACAGAGAATATTTATGAGCCCAAAGGTGCCTTTGGAAACATGTTGTTTGAACGTGATATTCTTTGGAGTGAACAAGGCCTCAGCGAAAATGAAAAAGGGGATCCAACGCCGTTCCTCAATGTTATCTTATACAAGAATCAAGTAGTTGGTGCTACTTCTCCGGAAAGTTTATTCTTTACTTCTGCATCATATACACTGGAAAATGAAAACCAACCATTTGTTAATGAAGGTCGATTCACGGATCCTTTAAAATCTGATATCAAACCAGAAGATTTACGAAATCTGTTTGGATACTTAAAGGTCATTGAAAGTGGTTTAGGCGATTTTATTGATTATTATCATGAGGTCCCTAACGATTTGCGTCCAAGTAAAACCTTACTTAATTCAACACTATCTAAATGGATTACTTCCGTAAAGAGTAAAGCGGCGGAAAAAGGAATTGATCTTGAGAATGCAGGCGCACAACCAATAGAGTTCTTCAAAGAACCATTTTCAAGAGCCTTTAACTGTTCCGATAAACTTTACGGGATTGAGGGGAATATTTCCAATGAAAATGATCTTGGCCCGGGTTCAATAGCTTTTAACTCAAAAGATTTACTCCTACCAAAGGAATCGGAAATCACGAGGTTCAATTTCGGAAACAAAGCGGCTCAGAACACCAACTTCCTTAACGCACAACCGGTTCATGTTTTGAAAGCAGAGACGAAAGGAATGCCTGGGGTCTTTAATTATTTTGCACTTCCACTCAGTATTCAAGGTCTCAATGTTTTTGGTGATACTATAGATGAATTGTTGAAAGATAATAAGTCAGGCACTGAATCTAGTTTGACAGCCGTTTATGATTCAACTAAGTTGAAGGATAATCTGGATGTGACTCTCAGGGTGATTTCTAGTAAGGGCCAACAATTGGCACCAATTACTGAGACCTATACGGTTAGTAAATCTGTCGTTTTAGGTGAAGACATACTAATATGGCCTGATTTTATTTCCAAGCAATGGAATAGATATTTCTTATACTCTGAAATTCCTCATAATCAAACCACTATATCTGCAACACCGTTTCTCATTGATGTAAACGACACATATTATCGTGCACTTGTGGATCCGAAAGGAAGTCTCGTGCTAGCCACTTCTATTCCAGATGAATATAAAGACAGAATTAGCACTAAAATTCAAGTCTTAAGTGATAATCGTGTTGCGGGGAATCAGTATCAATATGAAATCTTTGAGAGCTCGATACCGTTTAAAGGTCTCCAATTTAAATCAGGCGGTAAACCTTCGGGGTATGTTTTGATTCGGTATTCAGCGCAAAACTTGCCAAATATACCTAGTAATGATCTTGCTCGACAAAAAAATCTAGTAGATGCAGATCTAGGTGTTGATTTTGGTAGTACAAACACTTCAATAGCCTTTTCTTCGATTCACACAGATCCTAGAGGTGATCTCATAAAGTTTAAAAATAGACGCGTCTCATTACTTGGAAACGACAATCGTGATAATAGTTTTGACGTGGCCTGTGAAAACGAGATTTTCTTTTTCCAAAACGATGAAATTAACAGTAATGAAATAAAGAGTATACTCACACTTCACGATCAATTGAGAATTCCTCCCTATGAACCAGGAATTGAAATTCATCGAATTATAAACAACGCGATTGTTGGTGGATTTCCGAATTTTGAGAAAAATCTTCCTATTAATTCGGCTACATCTAATTGTTACAATCTAGCCTATCCGAAAGCTGGTGCTGTTGATGTGGTTTATAATTTGAAATGGGCCGATAACGATATTGAACAAGCGCACAAGGCAGCATTTATTTCTTCTTTATTGTTACAGGTATATGCTGAACTTTTTAGCAATGAGCACATTCCAGTTAAACTAAAGTGGTCCCTTCCCTCAGCAATGGGGAATGGTATTAGGATTAAGTATAATGATATGTGGAGAGAGATCAAAAATATTAATCCTGTAGCTGGCAGTAAAACTTTGGTAGTTAGTGAAATGCCACTTGATAACCAAACCAGGGACGATGAAGGATGGGATGTTGATTCAAATCAAACAGATAGTTGGAGTGGTAACGATGCCCCAAAAACTGATAGCTGGGGTAGTTCAAGCTCTAATAATGATTCTTGGGGTTCATCAACTGGGGGAAATTCTAGCTGGGGCAACCCAACAAAGAAGGATAGTTTAGAATCAGCTAATCTAAAAATAGATGTTCCTTCAGGAGTGAAAGAATATGATTTTATACCTGTTGACCCAGATAAATGTTTAACTGAATCTACTGCAGTTGCCAATTATTGGGCAAACCATCCAGACTCTGATATAAACAAACAGTCTCTTACACTTAGCTTTGATGTCGGGGGTAGCACGTCAGACATTTCGGCATTGATTTTTTCAAATCAAAGGTTTTGTCTAGTTAAGCAACATTCTATAAGGTTTGCTGCGCAGAGAATATCACAAGCAATTAGACATTCAAAAAACTTTGAATCTGTCTTGTTAACTACCTGCCAAAGACATAGTATATCTATTCAAGGACTCAATATTGAGCCTAAGAAATATTCTGCGGATACATCCGCTTATTACTTTGAACAAATAATTGATCGATTAGATCCTTCTGGACTAGAGGAATTTTATAAGCTTTTAGCCACTAAGTGCCCTGAGTTGATGTCGGTCAATCTCTATGTAACAGGGTTAATAGCTTATTATTCTGGGCAGTTGGCGGTTAAGATGATTGATGAGGTTCGATCCTCACCGGAACTTAAATCTCATGGATCAGATTGGTTCCCTAATGTCCAAGTTGTATTTGCAGGCAAAGGAGCAAGAATATTTGATTGGTTTGGAAGTATTTCCGAATCAGATGCTAATAAATATTATATGGAGTTGTTCCTAAGTGGAATGGGTGGTGTGCAAAATGCCCAAAAGTATTTAACTGGTCCTGATAGAATTAAGTTTAACCATGCTAAAACGAAAGCTCATGCCGCCGAAGTTAAATGTGAAGTGGCAAAAGGGCTTGCCAGTCGCGCACAAAAACTCATGGTACCCAGCAACAACGTTGCGACTGAAATTCTTGGTGAAGACGGCTTTACTTTCCAAAATGCTGATGGTAGTAGCATAGATTTAATGTCCAATTCAGATATTACCCCCGCCATGCTTGAAACAATAGGCGGTCAATTGAGTCTTGATATTAACGCTGCAAAGTGTCCACGATTTATGGCATTTTGTAAAATTTTCCAAAAGTACGCTTCACAATTCTTTGGCTTCAATATGACTCCACAGGAATTCATTGATGCCTTAGCTGATATGAATATTGAATCATATATCCGCAGTTTACCAGAATTTAGAAAAGGACAAGAACCGCAAAAAAGTTTCGACTTTGTTGCACCTATCATCATTCTTGAGGCAATTAAATTTTACGAAAATCATTTAATCCAAAACATTTCTAAATAAGATAAATGTCGACTGATCAAATAGTAATAACTGTAAGACCTTCTAGTATGAGATTGTTCCACAAGGGGCAATCTCATCACTCTTTTAGTGATATACGATACAAAGGGCAAAATGTTATTGACTTAGAATTCGACGTCACTGATATTGACGTATTACTCGGATCAGAAAGAAATGAAAACAATCACTCGAATTATTGTAATCCTTTATCAGATCTTCAGGCAGAAACGTACTTTAGAAATGGTTCAACAGTTCAAAATATTGATCTGTTAATTGAAGGAATAAACAAAATTTTAGTAGAACATTTTAGCCAGCTTGAATCGAATAAAAACTTTACTTCAATTATCGCAAGAACACAGCTTTGTGTAGTATATGAAATTGGAGTCACTCCACAACAAAGTAAAGCTTTAGACACTCGATTAAAGTCAGAGTCGTTTGCCGGTTACGTGTCCTTTTCGTCATCGAAAGAATACTTCAACTCCCTTCCTGAGAGTAAGCAAGGTAGTATTCTTTTGAAAAGTGTTGGAAGTGATCTATACATTTTACATACGAAGTCGAAAATTGAAATGGCAACACTTCCTGGTGTCGCTGTAAACCCTGAAATTAAAATAATTGCTAGAGAAATATTTAATTACATTGACCGGGCCAATTCGCACATATTTTTTTCTTTCGAAAAGGAATTGAAAATCTTAACTGCGGAGGCAGAAAGGGTTATTGATTGGCACCATCCAACAGTTTTACAGAGCGTTGAGCTCAGTAACGGAAGAACCTTTGAATATCAAGTTGAGCTTGCTCAATGTAAGCTCAAGGCCGATCAAATGAATCAAGGCGCTTTGATCATTAAGGGTGTTGATTCGATAATAAAGGAAAGCTCTTTACGCCATGAACAAGTTTCGATATTTTATACCGGAGAGAATGTAAATACTGACTACTTCAAAGGATTATTGACGAATAACTATACGAATGTTATCCAATTAGAAGATGACTATTGTATACAGGCTTTATTGAAAGGTGCCGAGGAGAAGTTGGCTAATTTAAAAGTAGCTAGTAGCGGTTCGCAAGTAGTTGATCTTGTCGAAGCTACTCCTGCAGAAGCAACCAAACCGAGTGTAAATAAGACTACTGTTACAAACCAAAAACCGAACGTAGCACCTCCACCGCCTAATAAAGGTAGAAAAGGGGTTGCGCCGCCATTACCAACTCCTCCAGGTGCCGGAAAAAAGGGTAGAACGCGTACTCCTGGAACGGGTAGAACTTCGCCTCCACCACCTCCGCCACCTCCGCCAAAAACTAAAGTAAAACCGGTTGTACCGAAGCCAGCTAATAGTGCTGATAAGAATAATATCAAGCCTGCTGCTAATGGGACAGCTGAATCCTCAGCTAAGGCAGTAACTCCGCCACTAAGGACTGTAAAATCAGCACCACCTAAAGATAAGCCTGCCAAGGGTAAAAAGATGGCACCCACTCCCCCTCCACCGCCGCCGCCGAGAGCAGGTACGCCTCCACCTCCTCCTAAAAAGAGGAGTTCAGTGTCTAAACCAGGAAAGAAAATGGCGCCACCGCCACCGCCACCACCACGCAAAAAGTAAATAAATTAAAAAACTATTATTATGGCAATCAATCTTCAAAAAAGTCAATCGATAAACCTTACAAAAGAAGTTCCAGGCTTAAACCACATTTTTGTTGGCTTAGGTTGGGACGAGAGTAGCGGTCAGCCTATTGACTGTGATGTATCTGTTTTCATGCTTAATGACAGTCACAAAATTCCTACAGAAGGTCACTTTGTATTCTTTAATAACCTTACAAGCGCTTGTGGCTCAGTTCAGCACCAAGGAGACAATTTGACGGGAGAAGGAGATGGTGACGATGAAAGTATTTTCATTAAGCTGTCTGAGGTAGATTCTAGAGTTGAACAAATAATTTTTGTTGTGACTATTCATGAGGCAGAACAAAAAGGGCAGCACTTCGGGTTGCTTGAGAATGCATTTATTAGAGTGTACAATCAAGACAACAATGAAGAGGTGTGTATTTATAGCTTAGAGGATGACTTTGACGGATACGATTCAGTTCAAATCGGACGTATCTACCGTGAAGGCTCATCATGGGCTTTTGAGGCTATGGGCAGCCCGTTTGCGGGAGGTCTAGGGGCTTTAATTGAGTTGTACCACGGATAAATAAAAAAAGAGTAAATTACACTGTATAATTTATTAAACCATTGAACGTATGAGTTTCAACTTATCAAAAGGAAGTAATTTTAACTTGGCTAAAGCTGCTCCGACAATGACTGTAGCTGGGGTAGGTCTTGGCTGGGATGCTAATGAAAGTCCTGATGGACCAGTCTTTGATCTCGATGTTTCGGCATTCTTGATTGGTAGCGATGGTCAAATTCACGATCCTAGAAATTTTGTTTACTACGCGAGTTCGTCGACCACTGTATATGGTGATGAAGAAGAAGCTCGTCCATATTCAGCAGATGGCTCTGTTCTTGGCGCCATTGATGAAATTGGAGGTGGTGAAGATGACGACGGGGACGAAGAGGATATGAGAATATTCTTTGATAGAGTTTCTGAAGATGTTCAGGACATTGTCGTTGTAGTAACTATTACCAAATACCCTCACGATGAGGAAAAAGACCGCAGAACTCTCGATCTATTCTTTGGACAGGTTGACGGTTGTTACATCCGTGTATGGAACGAAGATACAGACGAAGAACTTTGTCGTTATGTATTGAGTAATGACTTTGCAGATAAAGATGCCGTTGAGTTTGGCCGCTTCAAAAGAAACGCTAGTGGTGAGTGGAATTTCCATGCAACTGGGGAAGGCCACAATGGCAGTTTAATGTATTTCATTGGCGCATTCGCCAGCAATATGTAGGCTTATGGCAGATGATAAGAAAAAAGGTTTTGACCTTGGCAAATCAGACGATTCAGCCCCAGGTTTTGACCTAAACAAAGAAAGTGCAGCTCCGGTAGAACAATCAAAGGGATTTGATTTAGGTAAAGGTGAGGAGCCGGCTCCATCGAAGTTTGATTTAGGAAAAGGTCAGGAGGCCGCTGCCGCGGCTCCGAAGAAAGCAGAAACAAAAGCAAAAGGGTCTGCTCAGGCTAAGGAAAAGTCGAAACAAGCTGAAGCTTCGAAATCAAAAGCTCCAGCGAAAGAAAAGGCAGCGTCTGAAGCTAAGTCAACAGAAAAAGGTAAAGCGGCTGGAAAAGAAAAAGCTGCTGCGGCGAAAACTGCTGAAAAAGCTCCTGCGGCGAAAACTGCTGAAAAAGCTCCTGCGACAGCTAAGAGCCAACCAAAGGCCAGTAAAAAGCGCTCAAACACGCCTGTGTTAGTGGCAATTATTGTATTGATAGCTGTGGGTTTATTTATGTTCATGCCTTTTGGTGGCGAATCGGATTCTGAATTAGCGCCGACACTTGAATCACAGTCGAATGCAACAGACGATACTCAAGCTGGTGATTTGCCAAATGTGGGTACCACAGAGGATTTAGAAGATTCTGAGGGCACAGTTGCCTCTGAGGGTTCTTCAATGGACCAAAGTGAGGCAGGAACTGAGAATACAGATGTTGAAAAAGTAATGTCAGGTTCATCATCCCAATCGGATAATTCAACTCCAGCAAATGCTGATACTGATTTAGCTGTAGAAGAATCAACTTCTTCTGAGGCGCAGAGTTCATCCGTAACAGGAGAAGCGTCATCTGGGGGTACAGCATCTAGCATGTCAGAATCTGTGGAATCGTCAGAAATAGCCGGTTCCGATGACGCTGTATCTGAAGAGTCTTCGTCTACAGGTTCAACAACCTCGTCAAGCAGCTCATCACCGTCAACAATGACTTCTTCTGAGGCTGCGGGAGTAATTACGTTCTCGCAAAATTCGACACAAGCTCAGATCCCAGCAGGATTAATTACTCAGATAAAATCATATTTATCTGAAGGAAGTGCTAATGGTGTTTTAATCGAAGGTCATTCAAGTTCGGAAGGTGATAATTTCTATAACATCGGGCTATCTAGAAGACGTGCCGAATCTGTCAAATCTCAACTTGTGAAAGCTGGTATTGATGCAACAAAGATTGAAGTTCAAGCAAAAGGTTCTGATACTCCGGTTGCAAGTAATCAAACGGTTTCGGGAAGAAAGAAAAACAGAAGAGCTGAAGTAAAACTCAAATAAGCATGGGTATTTTAATTAGTCTATTAGTAGTACTACTCTGTTGTTTAATTATATGGAGAGCTAGTGATGCTTTTGAAGAGTCCTCCGAGCTTATAGGGGAAAATTTAAGTGATGGGGTTCGTGGAGCCACTATAAACGCTATCGGGAGCTCAATGCCTGAACTCTTTACCACCATCTTTTTCCTACTTGTTCTTCAGGATACGGAAAACTTTTCAGGGGGGTTAGGAACAACGGCTGGAAGTGCCATTTTTAACGGTATGATTATTCCAGCGGTTGTGATTTTAGCAGTCATTGGTGCTGGTGTAGTGAAGTCTATTGAAGTAAGTAAAAAGGTACTTATCAGGGATGGTATTTCCTTACTTGTTGCGGAGGCAATGCTGATCTTTTTGATTGGTGGAGCTACCCTAAGATGGTATCACGGTCTAATATTGATGCTGATGTATGTCGCCTATATTGTGATAATGTTCTCTACCATGAGCGCTCCTTCTGAAGAGGAAGAGGAAGATGAAGAGGAAGAGGATGAGGATGAGGATGGAGACAATCCATCTTCCAGACTAATGGCATTGCTTACTTTAGATATTCAATATGCACTTTATAAAGACGAAGAATTGACTAAAGGTAGAGCTTGGGTTCAGTTAATTGTCTCAATGATTGTTATTGGAGCAGCGTGTTTATTGCTCGTTGTTGCTTGTCAATGGATGGGAGCTGATACATTCACTGTACCCTTATTAGGAGAATTTAGTGGATTTGGCATTCCTGTCATTTTCGTCTCTGTTGTCATTGCTTCTGCAGCTACGAGTGTTCCGGATACAATATTATCCATTCGGGATGCTAAAGCTGGTAATTACGACGACGCGGTATCTAACGCTATTGGAAGTAATATTTTTGATGTTTGTTTCGCACTTGGTTTACCATTGTTCCTTTATACATTGGTTTATGGAGACATTACCATGACTGAAGAGATTGTAGTTTATTCTTCCGAATTACGAATTCTTCTGTTCATTCTTACATCAATTGCTGTATTGATTTACCTGTTTGGAAAAACAATGGGAAGGCTTAAAGCATTCTTGCTTCTTTCGATCTATGCATTATTTACCTTGTATATAGTAGGAAGAAGTATGGATTGGGAAACGGCAACTGCTGTTTCAGATGTCCTGAATAACATTTATTCGAGCATTAACGGATAAGAAAGTTTATAACGGTTATAACATAGAGGCTGGGGTGTAAACTCCAGCCTTTTTTTTTATATTTAATTGAAACAAAACCTATACTATGCTTTTACCTGGAATTGTACTCTTATCCATAGGTGTAATTCTTTCTTTATTGTCATTCTCCGCATTTCAAAAACGAGATAAACGATTTAAGAAAGGGGTTAAAATGAAAACAAATACAAAGGCAATTATTTACGTGATTTTAGGTGCTGCCTTCATCACGTTATCCATAAAATTTCTCATTGTATGAAACTGAAAATATTTACTATCATTTGCATAGGACTTGTTATGTGCGCTTGTGTAAATGAGGCAAATCAACTTATCGAAGATTACGGAATCTTTATTAATAATGTAGAAGCGGAATATGAAGATTATTCTGATAAAGAGTGGGCTGAGGCGCTTTCGGAGTACGAAAACTTTAAAGTCTATCCAGCAGAAAATGATATCGAATTAAGTCAACGACATATGGATAGAATGGATGAATACACCAGTCGTTTCAAGAAAATTCAGATGAAAAGAGATCCGCTCAATCATGTCCTGGACATTATAATGAACTGATGAAAACCACCAAAACCATAACCAACCTAAGAGCTCTAACTAATCATAATTTAGAGACGAAAAAGCAAAACATTCCCAATCCTTTGGAGAGTTTCCAAAGGAATTTTCCGCAAAACGTTCAACCTGTAACAGTGAATACTTTGTCTCCACTATTCCCAAGTGGTGTAGATAATATTCAGAATCAAATTCTGCACAATAGTAAAGTAGTAAAGGCCTTCTATGCTCCGATGGAATTATCATTGTTTGTAATGGATCCGCTTGAAGGAAGATATATTGCTAGTAATGCAAGTGGTTTTCAATCGGGAGATTCCAATATGCTCGAAAACGCTGGAGACATTTTATAACAACTTTAGACCACACGGTGCTCATGAAGGAAAAACACCCTACAAAAAATTAAAATCCTCCATACTAAAAGACTAAATTAGTCCAACTTCGGGAGGAGTATTACAATGAGAAAACGTTCTAAGGGATACCTTGAATCCGTAATACAATTGTGTTCCGATATGGCGATGGCAGACGACACATTGGCGATTTCTGAAAAGAGATTATTAGATCAGTCTCGTTAATTATTAACCAAGGAATAAGCTAAACCATGGAGTTACTCACTTATCATAATCTGATCACTCTATTCTCTTTAATTCTATTACAGTTTGTTTTAGGTCTAGATAATTTGCTCTACATCGCAATAGAATCAAAGCGTGCAAAGATTGAACATCAAAGAAATGTACAGCGTGTAGGGATATATGGTGCAATGATTTTTAGGATAGTATTGCTGTTCGTCTTGATAAAAGCAATTAGCGCATTCGAGGGTTCAGTGTTTAAAGCTGATAACGGCCTGTTTGGGGGCGATTTTAATCTTCACAGTTTGATAGTACTCTTTGGTGGTGTGTTCATTATTTATACGGCAACTTCAGAGATTATTCATATGCTCAATCTCGACGCTCAAGAAGAGGGGGATAGAAAACCAAAATCTACCAACGCAATAATTCTCTCTATTATTCTCATGAATCTGATATTCTCATTTGATTCAATATTAGTAGCAATGGCATTAACCGACGAATTCTTGATCATGGCTTCTGCAATTATCACTGGCGCGTTAATAATGATTTTCTTGGTCGATAAAGTAGCTTCTTTCTTAAAGAAAAATAGAATGTTCGAAGTACTTGGCCTGTTCATTCTATTCATTGTCGGGGTCATGTTGCTCTCCGAGGGTGGACACTTAGCGCACCTCCACATTCTAGGAAACGAAGTTACACCAATGAGTAAAACAACCTTCTACTTTGTAATCACCACCTTAATTCTAGTCGATACGGTCCAAAGTATCTATCAAAAGAATTTGAGAAAAATGTAAATCTACTTAATGCCAAATCTCATAAGTGGTTTTTAGCCACGGTAAAGAAAGTGGACCTCACGGGAACAAAATATCGGCTATGCGTTCCATTGCTGAAGATTTAGGTTTCAGTACAGTTTCACTTGAATACACTAAATGCAGTAACGAGATTAAAAGGGTAGACCTGTTAAAATCCTTTTTGAGGGAGCAAAAGCAAAAGCTAGTATTAGTGGGATCAAGCATGGGAGGGTATGTATCAGCAACCGTCGCCAATGAGATTGAACTTGAAGGCCTATTTCTTCTTTGTCCAGCAGTTTATCATTACGAATTCACGCAACAGTTTTCCGCCCCTAAAACGATGAATATTGCCTTGGTTCATGGTTGGGAAGACGATATAATACTTCCCCAGTCATCTATAGACTTCGCCCGGGAGCATAAAGCTAAATTACTGCTTGTACAGGATGGTCACCGACTGAAAAATGCTCTATCGTCTATTCTTCCTTGGTTTAAATCTTTTCTTGAAGATTTACAAGGAGCTGATTGAAGTTTTTAAGTGATGCTAAGGAATTGCTTTAATACTTTTTTACCGTGCGAAATTAAAAAAGTCCAATTGTGACAATTGGACTTTTGGATTGATACATGGCTTAGTTTTATTTGGCAAAATTAGCTCGCATAATCTTGATATCTGCCTGGTGAGCATGATCAACGATATAAACCTTTGCATCAGCTTGATGCGAGTAGTTCACTAGTTTTCCATTTGCTATTATCTGTGCATTTTTTTCTTGATGCCTGTGGTCAACAAAAAACACTTTATAGTCTGCTTGGTGGGAATGGTCCACAATAAATACTTTCGCTGGCATAGTTTTAAATTTTTGGTTTATTTGTACGTCTTCAAAGAAGTTGGACATTATTGTTTGGAGAAATTACAAAAAAATTACGATGACGAATTCAAAGTGGTAATAAAAGTGATTAGAAATAAAGAGTTGGAAATGCTCCTGAATAGCTTTGGGATAGGTTTGAGTTCATAATCAAGATGTTTTTTTATGACCGAAACTATGGGAAATAAAAAAGGCCCCCATTTCTGGAGGCCTTTGGAATGTACTGATATAAACTTAGAGCTGCTTTACATTTACAGCGTTTAATCCTTTTCTTCCTTCTGTCAATTCAAACTCGACACTGTCGCCTTCTTCGATTTGGTCAACCAAACCTGTTACGTGTACGAAGTACTCTGTGTTTGACTCGTCGTCTTTAA
>Ga0206123_10001546_pt1 | contig 21522 bp, 23 predicted proteins | sample Helgoland_Spring_2_FD_160086 | JGI IMG/M metagenome (GOLD analysis project Ga0206123, IMG submission 160086) | Pelagic subsurface seawater microbial communities from Kabeltonne, Helgoland, North Sea - Helgoland_Spring_Bloom_20160316_1 | ecosystem: Environmental > Aquatic > Marine > Epipelagic ...
GGTTATCTACCTTAATCGTACTCATGCTGCTAACCTCCACGCATTACGGAACTGTCTGTCAGACGGTACATCTGCTGTCTTAACAATCTTAAACATTGGTCTGTTGTACTCCACCGACCAGATGTGGCGGGGTATGTCTTTCATGATGAGGTACTCAATAGCTTCTTCTTCTGTGAGAGTGCCAATACGAGGCGCTGTCCACTGTGCTGCATGTTTCTTTGGGTCATGTTTAAAGTTGTCGTGGCGACCCTCAGCTATGGCTTGTTGCTCATCGTCTTGCAAAGCCCAGTAGACGGATATGGGTGGCAGTAGCCCAGCCTTGGCTTCTTCAAGCCAATTGTCACTAGGGACAAGCACCATTGCGGGTTGCTCTGGTTGCTCTGGGTCTTCGTAGATTACTCTGTAATTGCTCATAGAGTTACCTGTATCCCCACATACGCATAGTCATATGTATAGGGCGAGCCTGCGTTTGTATCGACGGTGAATACTCTAACACTAGATGTAGTCATACCAGAAGGTGCGTTATAGACACCAACAGTACCAACGTCATTTGAGCTTGTAGAACCATATCCAGACGTACCTGTTGCACTATAGTTTGCACTACTTAAAGTGGACGAATAGTTTGTTGTATATTGACCAGTTCCATTATCTGTGATGCTGGAAACATTACCGTCACCCCGAATAGACACAGTACCAGTACCGTCGAAGTTTACCCAAGCCTTAGCCGTAAAGAACGTAGCACCACCAGCGGTAGCTTCTTCCAGTGTGTTTACCTTTAGTGTACTCATATTAAACCACCGTCCATGTTTCGCCAGCACCGACTGTTACAGTGACGCCTGAGTCAATCGTAATAGGTCCGGCACTCATTGCGTTCTTGCCGTTTGTAATTGTGTAGTTGGTCGTCACGTTCTGACCGTTCTCCCAGAAGATTTCATCTGAGCCACCACCGCCAGCACCCGATGCTGCGTCAACCCAATCGTAGTCAGAGCCACTGTAGCTTAGAACCTGACCCGTAGTTGCTGTGGAGTAGTTGAGGTGAGTATCTACATCACTGTTAGTGTAACCTGCGGGTAAGCCCGTTAAGGCAGAGCCATCGCCGCTAAAAGATGTAGCAGTCACTGTGCCAGTTACGTTAATTCCGATGGAGGTGGTGGCAAGTTTCAGGGCGTTGTTGTGGTATAGCGCGACATCAGCCCCACTATTAGCTTTAATCATGTCATCGCCAGTTGCGGAGCTTTGTATTTTTACCTGTGCTGCACCCTGCAAGATTAACTGACCAGCTCCGATTTCTTTGACATAACTATCGCTACCATCGTGATAAATCTGGAGGTCATTGCTATTACCAAAGACGGCAGAAGTGTAGTCACCGAAGGACAAGTTGCCCGTCATACTATCGCCAGTCACAGCAACAAAGTCTGTGGCTGCGGAGGTGGCAGCAGTGCCAAGGCCAAGGTTAGTTCTGGCTGTTGCTGCGTTGTCTAGGTCAGACAGGTTGTTAGTGGCAAGCAAAGCACCTGACAGAGAAGCATAAGCTGCTACCCAAAGAGAGCCTTCATACACTTTCATCACATCATTAGTGGTGTTGTAGTACAAAGCACCAGCAACCAAGGCATTGCCATCGTTATCTAGGGTTGGGTCACTTGCCTTTGCCCCTAAGTACCGATCATCGAAACTATCCAAAGCCGCAAGTGCAGCATCCTTAGCTGCTTCAGACGCAGTAGCCGAGTTTGCACTCGCCGTTGCCGATGCAGCAGCCTCTCCAGCCTTAGTCGTTGCCGTTCCAGCATCAGTCGATGCAGATGCAGCAGAGCTTGCAGCATTAGTTTCACTGGTAGCAGCGTTTGTTTCAGCGGTTTCAGCCGCAGTTTTTGCGGTCTCCGCAGCAGTAGCACTAGCTGCCGCCTCAGAGGCTTTTGTCGTTGCTGTAGATGCAGACGCACTAGCCGAGGTTGCAGATGCAGCAGCCGCAGCAGCTTCACTGTCAGCAGCAAGAATTTCTGTAATATTGTTTGCAATCGTAGCAATATCATTTGAAAGTGGACCAGCTTGAACCGCGCCAGACGTTGGGTGAAAATCAAGAACACGACCTTTACGAGCATTAATAGATGGTAGCTCTAAGTTAGGCGCTATTTCAGTGTTTGAAATGTGTAAGGCTCGATCTGTGCGATCTTTATTATCAGCAGCAATTGCAGTAAGAGTATCTAACTGGGTATTAAGCGCAGCTCTGTTAATATCTGCGCCAGTAGTAAAGTCAGTCGTGCGCTCAATTGTTGTAAACCGAACAATAGTAACTGTAGAACCACCAGCCGCACCAAGAACTTGTTGAGTCTCGCCCTCACCAGCAGTATTAAAAGTAACTGTACCTGTAGAGCCGTTACCACCACTAATAGAATAGTCAGTCGTAATAACTTTTAAAGTCTCGTCAACATAAACACTGATATCACTATCGTCAAAAAACTCAAAAGGAATAGCAAACGATTGCTGCGTTACGTTTTGCGCTACCGTGTAGCTAATCCTTGAAGAGTTGTCTGAAATATCAATTGTCATGTTTGCTCACCTTGTTTTCCTCTTTATTGCACACAGCGTTTTGTTTGACCAACGCACAAAATAACTAGGACAGATTAGCTTCCCCAACCCCTTGTAAGTTGGTTAATATCATCCTTAATAAAATAATTCCTCATGAACGGCAAAGCTCTAACGGCATCTTTTGCCCCTTCACCAAAGTTACCGTTAATCATTTCATTTACAGACTGCATCATATCAAGGCCCCATGACGGACCAGCACCAGCAAAGCCACCAATTGCATCCATTGTGCTAGGCTCTTGAGGAAACTTAGGGCTAATAAAACCGTTAGTAATATTCGGCCCAGCAAGAGCTAGCGTTGTGTGCATAGATGTGTAGAACAAGTCAGAGTACAAAGCAGCCACCCCGCTTGTGTCAAATGATCGAGCAAACTTATCCCGCCAATCCATCTCGTCCCAAATGTAATCTGGCGTTCTGATACTCAATGATAAATAAGCAAGACTAAGCATAGTAGTTATACCAATAGCCCTGTTTTTTACTTGGCCTGAAGCAATAGCACCAATTGTTTTGTTTACATTTGCTAAAGTGTAGCTGTAAAACTGAAACGGCAAACCCATAAACCCACTAGCAACACGCGCATAGCCGGGATAGTTTGCGTCTTCAACCATACCAAATTTGCCAGCTACATTCATAGGAATGTAAGCAACTCCGTCTGTAATAATAGGCTTATCAGCAGGCGTACCATTCATAATTACGTTCATTATGTTGCTGTTTAAAGCAACTCTGTATTTAGTTACTAAGGCTTCATCCGCCCAGCCATCAGTGTTTGCAACATAGAGGCCACTGTCCATTGTCTGAACTGGCTGTTTTGCTATAGCCGCAGCATCTTCAGCGCCAATGCCATGTCTAGCAAGCCAAGTCTTTTCCATTTTAGTGAGAGCAGCGTAACGCTTAGAGTAGTCAATAATAGTATGACCATCAATAATACCAGCAAGCTGTTTAGCAATTCCAGTTAAGGGAGCTAGACCGTTAAGAGTGTAAAAAGCATTTCGCGCGCCATTTAAAATGGCACTAGAGTCAATGTTATTTGACAGGTCTTCTGTTATTCTCATGTTAGCCAAGCCCTTGAGAATATCAATTGCCTCACCAGCTTTGCGAATTTCATTTTGCGGTAGATAAAGATTGTTTTTGTTTACAATCTCTTGCATTCCTTTTGCAATAGATTCTAAATCGTACTCTAAAACAATGCGCCCAAAATCAGGAATAGCAGAAAGGCCAGCAGAACCCATATAGCTAAATGAAGCTGCTTCTCTAAGGAAGTTAGCCATGCCGCGCTCTAACTTTCCAACAACAGTAGATGGCTCTCTATGCAGTGTGCCAACAACTCGATCATACATATGGCGATAATCTTTCATCACCTTATTTATTTCTTTAGTGCTATACCCACTGGCAATCATTTCAAGGCGCATGTCAAACATAACTGAATCAACATCCTTGCCAAACTCTTTTGCGTATTCATAACGCGGCTCAATCCTAGCAGCATATGTTCTAATTGCAGCCAAGGGATCAGTGTGCATAAACTCAAGAACAAGGTTATTAGGTATGTCTAAATTTCTATGGCGAAAATGCTTAGAACGACCAGCTTGAGGTAACATTCCCACATCAAGGCCAGCAGCCTCCAAGCTAGTTGGGTCTTCGTCACCAAGTATTCTATCAATTGTTTTGTCTACGCGCGCCATAATATCAGCATCGTTATCTGAAAGAACTATTCGTGTAGACTTGCCAAGCCCAGCATCGTACTCGTCAACGTATGGATGCTTTTTAAACCAATCAAACAAACGCTTACCGAACTCTTCACGGTTTTTCTTGATTGCTCGTTTATCCCAGAAACGTGGAAAGAAAAGCTCGTCAACAGATGAGTCTGGTTTTTTTCCACTAAGCTCTATTAAATCTCCGCCGCCCTCAACATTTCTGTTGTCTAGCGCTATGCGCCGACCACGGTTGACGTTAATCCTAGTTTCAATTTCCTTAACCCTTGCCTGCAAAACAGGAATTGTTTTCTTAGATCTATTATCTTTGCGCAACTTTTCTGTTCTTAGCTTTTCCTGCAATCCCATAAGCTCAGTTTCAAGCCTAGCAATACGGCTGTCCAAACCAGCCTTGTTACTAATTTGCCCCGTCTCCTCAAGGCGTTTCTGTGCTTTGCTAAAATATTCTGTAACTAAATTTGCTGCTTGGCTTTCTGCATCTGACATAGCGTCACCACGAATACGCTTCTCGTTAATGCGTGTTAGCCATTTAGAATAAGTGTTGTCAGAAAATGTAGCCTTACGATAAGTGTCTCCAAGGTTAATATCCAATTTGTCCAGAACAGCTATCTGAGTATCTTTACCCCATATCTTTACAAGCTCATCGTGCAATGTGACCCAGCGCCCATTAGCAACTCCAATTCTTTGGAACACAGAGTTAGGCGTAGGAAGGTTTACTGAGTTAAGGGCAAGCGCCATACCGCTATCGTTGTAACTTCTAACAAAAATTTCTTTAATCATGTTTGGATATTTGCCCATTAAAGTGCGCTTTATTGGAGTAGAAATAGCTTTAAAGAATGGGCTTTTAGTAAAAGCATTTTCAACAATGCTCCACTTATTGTTTACGTCAAAACCTAAATCGTTAAGGTCTCGAATGCCTAGCTCGTTTTTGTGATACTGAGATTGCTCTAGTGCAGAGTTAAGAGAGTCCTCTGCTTTAGCGCGAGATGCGTCAGAAAGATTAGGGTCAGAAAGAACTTTACGTTGCGCTTCTGCTTTGTCGTCAAAGACTCTAGCCAACTGCAACAAATCTTCTGTGCTAACATTGCCTAAAGGCCTTTCAGCTCTTGGTACTGCAATAGCTTCTGGGGTTAGGTTTTCAATGCGTTCTAAGCGAGTAACTGTTTGAAAATAATCTTCGTGAGCAAGTTTTGTTTTATTGTAAACTTTTGCAGCACTCCCGCTAAGAGCGCCCCCTATAGCACCACCAAAAATACTTGCTGAAATTACGTTCATTGCTTGCTCTTCAAAACTTCTTAAAGGGTCCTTGTAACCAAGAACTAGCTCAGCACCCGTTTCAATAGTTGCAACGCCAGCAGCCGTTCTAGCAAACCCTACTGCCGTAGATCTTAGAGCGCTAGCACCAATAGCAGCAGGTCCAGCAAACGGAATAGCTATAGCGTTAATTGGATTTAACAAAGAAGAAACAAAGACATTACCGCCAGAAGCATCCGCAAGAGTCTGGCGAGCCTCCATGCCTACATCTAAGCCGCGCTTGAGAAAAGACATATGCTCAGGGCTTGTTGCATGGATTAAATGACTAGCAAACTCCTTGTAGCCTTCCATATCACCCCAAGCATCGTAACCATCTTGAACCTGATTTCCGTAATAGATTTGACTATCGACTGCATATGCAGCTGCGCTAAAAGTTTTAGTTATTTCAGCGTTAATAGTTTGCCCAAGGCTAGGACGAGGACTGTAATCAACTGTTCGTTGAGGATTTAAAGGGACAAACTGATTTGGGTCTGCCATAGCTTATTCTCCTCTTGTGCCTGTAGGCCTGATTGTAATTCTTAATGGCTCTATTGGTTCAACTGAATCTAAATTTTCCAACTCTTGAACAGTCATTCGCTTTCTTCTTATATCCTGTATTTTTGATGCAGACGCTTTAGCAGTCGCAGCAGCTTTTAAAGTATTGCGAAGTTGATTTTTTGTTTCTGTTTTAACAAACTCTTTCCACTCAAGATCTGAGTTTTTAATAATAAGCGGAGAAGTATCAAACTCATTAATCTTGAAGGTAACTGGTTTAGACAGACCATCATTAAGACTTAGCCGCTCATGAACCATGTAAGTAACAATACCATTCTGCATGTTAGACAAAGGCTCTAAGAAATAAGCACCTACATCTTCTGGATCTGAGCTAATAACAGGGTTATCAACTTTAAGAGCGTTAGATATTTTTCGGCTTACAAAGCTAAGAAACTCATCGGGATAATTAGGCGCTGCTTGCGCAATAGTCGCATCAGTTCTGCTTGAGCCACCGATAGGCTGAACATAACCGTCAGTTTCAACAAACCGTTTTCTCATATCTTCTGCAATTATGTTTAATGCTTTTGTGTATGTTAAAGCGCCATCAGGATCAGACAGAGCCAACATGCCTTGCTCAATAAACATAGCTTCAGCAGCATCAATAGCGTGATTAGGGATGTTGTGAAGCCCATCAATAGAAAGTATGCGGTCCCTAACTGTAACAGTTTTAGTTCTGCGGCCCTCTTCTACTTGACCTGTGCTAGACCATGTTTGGAATTTAATCTTAGCGTTTGGATCATTTTGTAACTCAAGTCTGTTTGAAATAATCCGAGAAACGTCTTCCGGTCTATAGCCTAGAACTGTTGTGGCATTCTCAAGATAGTTTAGCATCGCTACTGTTTTGCCATCTAAAGCAACTGCACCCGCTGTTGGCACCACTGAGCCAGCAAAGATGCGCTCTTTAACATTTGACCACACAGACAGCGTGTCTTCAAAGTTTGCCATACTGCCGTTTGCAAGAGCAGTAAACCTATCGGTCATAACCTCCCCAAACTGATTACTTTGCATCATTGTGCTTATAATTGCTTGACCTTCTGGAGAGGTAGACCAACCTTCTTGGGAAGCAAAAATTCTAAAATCACTCTGAAGGTAGTTGCTAAACTGTTCATCTAAAGCCTTGGAAGACCTGTCTGTTACTGGCTCATTTCCAGAAAGCACGCTTGAAGCAAACTCCATTTCTTTTTGCTGAAGCTCAAAGGCTTTAAGATCACTCTTTCTTTTATTAAGAATTGTATCGAAATCAGTAACAAGGGGATTGCGTTGATCTTTTGTGCCAATGTTATTAGTTCCGCTTGCGTAAGCGATAGCACCTTGAATGAGAGACTGCTGCTGTGGTGTTAGAGTGCCAACATCCTTGCTTCCGTTAAAGACAGGAATAAAAGAATTAATCTGATCTACTGTTGGGTTTGTACCAATAAATGCGTTTAAGAATGCAGTTGCACTATTAGCAGCGGCTATGTCTTTAATCGCATTACGTTCTGATTCTGGAAGGTCTGGATAGCCAGTGTTTATTATTGAAGCTACAGATACAGCCCTGTCTTGAACAACACTTAAATCAGTCTCATTTCTAATACTATCAGCGTAAGGAAGAATTGTTTGACTTGCTGTAATAGATGCTTGTTTTATTGCTATCTCTTTTGCCAATTGTACCATTTGGTCGTTTGCAGAAGCTCCACGTTCCTTCCAAGAATTTGCTCTAGAAGATAGCTTATCTTTAATTTCAGGATTGAATTGTACTAAACGAAGTATTTCAATTAAAGAACCTTTAGAAGATTCAGGGGCAATGTTGGGATTCCCAAGAGTTAAAGCCTTTTGTAAGAAATCTACCTCATCTGAAGTTAAATCTTTAATTGCTATAGTAAGCAAGCCTTGAGCTAAAGCCATTGCCTCATCGCTAATTTCTTTAGCCTCTGCTTGAGCAGCATCACCCAATCCGGCATCTTTGTAGTCACTGATTGTTTCACTGCGACCTTTAATAGTTTCAAGAAACTCTGTTACGACTTCTGTAGGATTTGATGCCTGCTCAATATCAGCTCTTATGCTTGCTATTTTAGCTGGACCATAAACGCTACCTGCTAAGACATCATCTCCAAGCTCTATGGCGTCTTTTATGCTAGTAAGAATAGCGTTCTTATTTGACCCACTAGCGTCATAAAGCGGAGATAACAACTTAGAAATATTTTCTACATAAGATGTAGTTTTTTCATCTAAACCACTGTCTTCAGAAATTTCACCAGAAGATAATGCTTCTAATACAGCAGACATAGCAAGCTGAGTCTCACCTTCTCCAGACTTAGAAGAGAGATGTTCCATCAAGCCTACGCTTAAACCATTTAAGAATCCGCCAATTATAGCGCGCTCTTGCATTTGATTTGTTTCAACTTGAATTTGTACTTGAGGTCCACCCTCTCTAATTAAAGCAGCGCTTTGATCACGAAGGGTTTTAACCTTAAAAGCAACTGTGTTGGCTAAACCACGTATTGCACTTGGATCGTTGTCTAAGTCAGATGCTCTTTTTAGAAACCCTTGAGAGATTAAACCTAAATCGTTTCTAGTAAGAAATGCATACTGTTGAATCTCAAGTGCTTTTTCTCTGTCGGCTATTTGCTGCTTTGTTGCTGCAAGGTTAGTTAAATCAGAAACTGTTTCGGACGCTGACGCGGTGTAAGCTGCTAAAGAGCTGACATCAGAACCAAACTCAGACATAGTAAGCGCAATGCTCTTATACTTAGCAGGCACTAAAGAAGGAATACCGGAGTCTATTGCATCTCTTAGTTGAGCTAAGATTTCTGGGTCTGTTTCGTTTTTAATTGCATACGACAAAGCTCCTATAGCCTTGCGTAGCTTTGCTTTTTTAGGATGATTTATTGTCTCTGTTCTTTTAAAAAGATTAGAGTTTACAGCATTAGAAACACCAGTTTTTACTTGGGATTCTATTAGCCTTACTTGCTCTGAATCGGGACCAAACATCTTAGCTGCATGTTCAAGTGCATCAAGCCCTTCTCTTTGCTGTAACGCAGCAGACTCAGCTAATTCCTGACGCTCCCTAGCGGCTTGATTTGCAACCATTTTTGCAAACGTACCATCGTGATATGAGTCGCCAAGGTCTGAGATATATGATTTATACCCTGGCCCATCAGCCGCATCCTTCATAGATTTTAAATAAGTTTGGAATGCTTGACTATACTGCGCCGCACCATTTCTGTTGTTTTTATAACGCTCAGAAAGCTCAAACGCTTTGACTTTTATTTCATTATCAATTGCGCTTTGAAATCTAGCTTGAGCTACTTTGTTGTAAGCATCAGAAGCAACAGTGCCAAAGCCTTCCGGTGGCTCTAGAGGAACAGGCAAACCAGTTTCGGGATCAACTACTGTTGCCATCTGCGCTGCTTCTGCGCCTTGTTCAGACGCATATCGAGACGCTTGCTCAAAAGCCAATTGACCCAAAGAGCTAAGGCTCTGCTGAATAGCTTGACCTTCAATGCTTGCAGCTTGAGACGCTCTAGAAACGCCTATCGGGCCAATCTTAAATTTAGCGCTTTCTCTAACAATAGCCATTCTAGACCCCTATGTAACTTTAGTTTTTGTAACTTTAGTTTTTGAGTAGTCGCTTATAGAGCTGACTACAGATGTAAATGCACTAAAGTATGCAGCATTTTTTCTAGCCCTGCCTTCTTGGCGAATAACAGCAGATTGAGCTGTAATTTTTGAGGCTTCAGCAGCGCCCATAAAATCAGAAACCCTCAAGTCTTTTGCAACAACTTTTTTTTGCCTTTGAAAAAAATCGTTAATACTTGGGCTGTCATAAACATCTCTACCACTAGCAGAGAAAGCAGCAATGTTAGCTGATACATTAGACCTGTACTCTTCAAGTCTATTGTTATGCCTTTGCATTGCTTCTGCTTTAGTTCTCACAGCATCAGTATCGTTGTTAAACGCTTGCAGCTCATCTGCTCTACGTTGTTCTTCAGCACTTTTTATTGCCTGACCTGCTTTTAAGAGGCCTATTCCTAAGTTTGCTATTGGAAGAAATGATGACATTAGAATATTAACTCCGCAATAAGACCATTAACCTGAAGTGAAAGCGGATCGTCTTGTTCGATTGTAATCTTAGGGTCTCTGCTGTGACCTAAGATTCTGATTTCCTTTTTCCCAGTAAAAGAATTGTCTTGAACAAAAGAACGATTGTTTACTTTTAGAGATCGGGTTTGTTTTAGATCAAGAACAGTAGTGCCAATGCCTCTAACCTCACCTGTCATCGGACCGTTGCTGATTGAAGCATCAATTGAATTGGTTACAATCTTTGCTGTAAACTTTTTACCTACATAAGCGTGAGTAAAGGCTGACTCACTATATGCGCTAAGGTCTATTTCTTCTGAACCATTTACTGTTATCTGGCCAAGATATGACTGCTTACCGCTCTTAACTCCTATAACGTCAACAACGTCCCCGCTATTATAAAGAGAGCTTACATCAACTGTATTTGTGGAGACAGCTTCATATAGATAGAAGTCTAAGCCAACATCATTGGCAAACTCACAAAGTTGAAGCTTGTTATTTTCATCATATAAATTTGCAAACAGTCTGTTGTGAACTGCAACTGTGCCATCAAAGTTTCCAAGTGATGTAACTCTGGTCCAAGACGCTCTTTTTTCTGCGCGATTAGATGAAAACAAAGCTCCTTCACCGCTAGCCAAAATAAAGAAAGCATAGGAATCAGGCAAATCAAAAGCTGAGTGGACAACTGTCATAGCTCTTGGATGGTCAATCAAGTGAGAAGACAAGGTTGATACCGCAGAGGCCGTGTAAGCGTCCTCTCCGTCCGTGTATAGGTATTCCCTAACTGTATGCCCGTCATGCTGAACAAAGACTGTAGCCCCGTCTATAGACGCTGGTTGGATGTAATCAGTTCCATATGGGGTCTGCTTTCTTATTTGAGCATTAGTAGGCGTAATGGCTTGGTTTAAGTAAGTCGGAACATAAAGCTCACCTGAAGCACCAAATACTTGCAGGTCTCTGTTAGAAATTAAGTATCTAATTTCATTCACCTGACCAGTCGCAGCAGTAAGATCAATTGAGTCAGTATCTCCTGCATCTCCGGTGTCAAAGTTAAAAAACTTACCTATCTGGCTCATGAAGATTGTATCTGGTTGAGCTAAAGTTCCAGCAAACACTAATCTGTTTTCATGGAAACAGACAGCAGCGGGATAGCCTCTAACAGCAGAGAAAGCCTGCTCCCTCCAATCTGTTGTTGGCGAATGAGTTATTAGCTCAACATATCCGCCTCCGTCTTCAGAAGAACTAGCAGCGCCCCCAGCTTGATAAGTGTAACTATTTTCGTCTATTATTTCTCTAACCTGATCTGTAACATTTAAATTACCAGTATTAATGCCACCTGTTGCAGCAGCATTTTGTATTGTAATTTCATCCCCTACATTAAGGCCATGATTAATGTGAGTAATCTCAACTATGTCTGAACCCTCTCTTGTTCTGAGAGGATTTAAAACAGACAAACGGGCAGTAAGTGTATCTATAATATCAACAGTGGCTTGATATGAAGACTGAACGCTTACTACACTCATTTCAGATTTATGGTATATTAATGTTACGCCAACATGAGTAGAGCTTAAATAATCTGAACCTGTTTTACTTCCAGTAATATCAAAATAACTAACGGCAGTTTTTTCCCCTACGCCAACAATTATATCAAAAGCTGCTGCGTTTATCCTTACTTCAGAAATTGTTTTAAATAATTTAGTTGAGTAAGAAACAAGATTTATCGCCGGACCGGTAACAACCTCTGTTTGAGCAACTCCGTCTTGATCGGTGCCTGTTATAGTAAATGTTCTTCCGCTAAGATCACCACTACCGGGACCACCGTCCGTAATTGAAATTTCTCTAGCATTAGGTAAGGAAACAGAACCTCCACTTGCTAATGCTCCATTAAGAGTAAGGGCTATACTTCCACTACCGCTGGGATTTTGATTGAGGCAAATGCCATCAAGATCAGCAGTTGATTGTGCATTAACCTCTACATCAACAGTCGACCCAGAAATCGCAGAAGGATCTAAAGTTACGCCCTGAGACTGAAAGTCATAGTAAGGTTGATAAATTTTATGACCATCTGCTCTTTGGTCAAACGAAAAAGTGCTAACTTCAAACGTAGTAAGGCTTGTTCTAGTTATAACTCGAGGAGCAAAGAGGGGGTGGCATACAAATAATACATCACCATACTGAGCAAAGCTGTATTGATTTAAATAGTCTTGGTCAAATGGAAGAGCAGCAGAGTTTGTATCTGTAGTTACAGTTGCAACAAGGCTTACTGTATCATTGTCAACCAAACGAAAGAACCTTGCTTTTTGATGCTCAATAGAAACAACGTACTGCTCGTTATCATCAAAAACAAATGACGTAAGATGTGACTTGTCAGGATTGTTTGCATCATATGTAAGGTTATAGTCATAAATATGGCGAAGACCGTGCCGTTTCTTCAAGGAACCCTCAGACATTACAACAAAATTCTCAACTCTTTCAGCAGAAGAATTAAGAATTGGTGTGTCTATACGGCTTGATAGTGAATCGCTGACTTCGCCAAACTGAAAGCTACTTATTGGAACTCTAACTTTCTGCATTAACTTCGCCTTTCAGCAATAAACCTCGATGTGTTTAGCTTGCGGTTGGTCTGGGTCTGAGACTGCAAACGTCTAGCTTGGGTCATCTGAAAGTTAGCCTTCTGCTCCATGAGAGTAGCCAACTGGGAATCCCTAGCAACAGATACAGCAAGGACACCAGCCATAACATACTCAACAGCAGTGACAAAATAAGGAGGCCAATCAACTTCATTGGCACGGAAAACATAATCAGCAATAAGAACTTCATTCTCAGAAGAATTGCAAAAAACCTTTGAGCCATAGCTGTCATACTTAATTGGATAATCATTAACAGTAACTCCCGACAACATAATGCACTCAGAAGGAAGCTGATAAGCTGCGTCCCAACGTCCAGAGGGCGCAGCTGCTAATCTGTTAAGCACAGCTTGATCTGTAGCAAAGCGCCAACGTGAGTTAGTCAAAGCTGATCGAGCCATGTCTTCGTACATTGCGTCACAAATTGTTGCTTCCGCAGTGCCATCATCAAAAGACTGAATCACATCACCGCCGATAAGCAATGATGCGCGAGAGCAGATCTTGATGGGTGTGTTTGCTACATCTGGCATTTGAAGTCGGGGGGCCGAAACCCCCCGCCCTACTTAGTTGTTGTCGAGAACTTCGTAGATACCATCGGCGTCAATTACGACAGCGCCCATGGACATCATAGAAGTTGCAAGATGCGAAACTTTTTGCGGTACATAGTTTACCTCAGTAGTCACATCGGCGTTGATGCCGAGGCCAACTGAAGAGGTATGGTACGCAAAGTTTTTGCCGCCAGCTACAGCAGACGTTGAGAAGATCTTGAAGCCCAAGAACTCTTTCATTGTCATGCCGCCTGCGAATGGCAGGTTCTGTGGTCCTACATAGTCGGACGATGCAAACTCGTTGATAGAGAACAAGTCAGCAAAACCAGCAGGAGACATAGCAAGATAGCGTTGGCCATCTTCCGGAATGTCGGCTGTGCCGAATGTAGAGAACAATGTCAGCAGGTCATCTTTGACCAGTGCGCCAGCAGTGTCAGCAATCTGAGTTGCGTTTGCACCAGCGTCCATAGCTGTAATGAGGATCTCATCAGTCTTACGACCCAGAGCAGCAGCAGCAGATTGCGCTACAGCTTGACGCTCGTTGATATTGATCTTCAGCTCATCGAGCTTGTCGATGTACTCAGGTGCGTAGAAGTCAGCCATTGTTGCTTCTACGTTGGTGTGCGCCAGTTCCATAGCTGTAACGTCACCGTTACGAGCTTTGGTATTAGCAGCACCTTTGCCAATTTTTTGAAAACGAGCAACCGAACCAGTGACGTTTGACGAACGAACAGTATTGCGGAGCTTAGACCCCATACGCTGATACGCCAAATGTACTTCTGTTTCGAACTGCTTGATGAAGGCTTGGTCGATAGTATTAGCCATTTTATCAGTCCTTAGATGAAGTTACGATTCAACGGGTGTCCGCTCTTTCACGTCAGCAAGGGTGTCCTTTCGGGCCTTTCAGTGCGTTACGGGCCGTAGTGCCTTATTGTAAACAATCTTTTTGTCTGGATTGCAACGCACAAAATCAACATACTTGTTTGCATCTACTTGGTGTATCCCTACAGCCTCAAAGCCTAACCACGCTGCCCAGTTAAGCATTCCCTCATAATCGGCTAAGATTGTCATGCTCATATAGGTTTCGCTCTGGTCAAAGAAGTTAACTAATAGCCTAGAGCCACGCGCCATAGCGTGAAAGTTTTGCTTCAAGCCATCTGAAAACATTGAAAACATTTGAGGTGACTCGCAGTCATCGTTGTACCACAGTCCACCCACCATAAGGAAAGTGTCGTCATTACGTCTGCAAAGATAGGAGTTAGAGGTCTCATACATTTCGTGCAGGGCTTGCCGAATGTCTGTGTGTCCCAGCAGAATAAGCTCTCTTTTATTTTCTGAGCTTAGGTTCTCGGCTACTTCGTCAACGTGGCCAAGAGTAAACGGGGTGAGATAGTAATCACCCCGCTTTAATATCTTAACCTCGGTAGACCTGTTTAAAACCAGCTTCGACTTCCCGTACAAAGTTTGGGTCTCGGTCTCTTGGACTGTAATATCTTGGATCATTCATCATCTCCCTGAGTTTTGCCTCACTCAGTCCAGCTGTTGGCTGAGTATTCCCAGCAAATGATCCACCTTTTAGTGCTTCTTGTATAGCCTCTAGCGCAAGAATACCTTCATGGCTTTCGCACATACGCTCGATTGCTGGCATAGATTCTTCTGGAAAGAACTTACTAGCAAACATAGATGCGGCCTCAATGCGAGTATCTGCATTCTCACCTAGCTTTGCGGCCTCTGCCTCAAGGTCAGGACCGCTGTCTGTACCAACGGACTGAGCATACATCTCGATACCCTGCTGAAACTCTTCTTGTGAGAAGCCATTTTCAAACGCATGTTCAGACCACCACTTCAAAAGCTCATTGTCTACAGATGCTTCTGGGTCAATGATGTCAGGAAGCTGATAGTCGCCTGAGCTTTCTGGGCGGTTGCTAAATGCTTCTTGCTGAAGCTCTTCAAGCAAGCCGTTGCGAATGTCTTCTTCTTTACTGCCCAGCTTAGATGAAAGCTCCGAGTAAGCCTTGGCCAAGTCTTCACCAGTCTTGTACTTTTCAGGTAGCCACTCAGGGCGCTCCTCAGTTTGTGACGTTACGTCACTTTCGATAACATAGTCCCGTGACGTTGCGTCACTTTCTGCTACTTCGACTTCTTCACTCATTTGTTTTTGCTCCTATGTGCATGTGAGATACGCTGTTCAATAAGCCCAACAATGTAACGCTGGCCTTCAACGTGTCTCAACTCCTCCGTTGTCACGTTAGGACCGTGAACCATTTCAATGGTTACGGACCGCAAGTAACTCAACACCTGTTTCCCTGTAGGTGTTGAGAATATCTCAGCAATATTCTTACTGATTTCAACGTCTTTCTCGGCGGACCTTTGAAATCCGTCCTTCCCGATATTAACCTTGTTGTTCAACAGGCGCTCCCATTTGTTGCTGTGCCATTTGTTGCGCCATTTCTGCTAACTGCTTACGTTGCTCTTCGTCTCGAATAAGACTCTCAGGTACACCAAATTTCTTAGCAAGATGTATTGCTGTTTGCTCTCCGTCAACAAGAAGCTGCAACATCTCAGGGCCAAATGCTCCACCGATCAACTCTAAGAACCTAGAAACTGTAGAAATATCTTGGTTTGCTTGCGCTTGAGCTAGTGGAGAGACTGATCGAATCTTTACTTCACGGCCATTTACTGTTGGGACTTCGATACGACCCTGCTTTTTAAGGATATATATTACCCGTTGAAGCAACGGTTGCACTAATTCTGCCTGCAATCGGCCAAAAGCTGAACCCATACGTCGAGACAAATCAGCCATACGCTCTGCGACTTCTGTTGCTGTAGCTGGTGTGCGGTCTGGATTGCCAAGCATATCGTTATATAGCGCACGTTTTATGTTTAAACGCATATCGCTGAGTACAAGCTGGGCTACATCAAAGCTGCCTGCTGCTTGGATTGGCTGCAAGCCAGCAGAACCCATAGCTTTAGGAATGATTGAACCCGGAACAAGTTGGATTGTATCAGGGTTAATGACGCCATCGTCATCAATTTGATAGACGCCACTGATAGCCATTTGAGCGTTCTCAAGAATCAACTCAATAGTTAGGTTGGTTGTCTTGATAGCAGACAGGGCGTTAATCAGTGGGCCGCGACCATAGATTTCACCAGCGCACTTAGACCAGCGGAAACATATGAACGGATTAGACCCCAAACCATTCATATCATTAGAATAAAGCATTGTTTCTGTGTTCATGCAGATTGCGTAATGATAGTATCCGTTTTGATTCTTTAGGCTATAGTCTCGACAAACCAACTCAAGCACAGTTGTCTCTGCGTTCTTACCCATTTGCGCTGTAACTTTAGGGTCAAACGTAGAATTTGGGTACATTTGAGCAAGGTGATCGTACTTTACGTTCTTTCGCTCTCTGTAAACGTGGTCAATTTTGTCATCTGGACCAGTGTCTAGAACAACATGCGGCAAGGGGATTGCGCTAAAGTTAACTGGATTAACAGCATCCCCTTCTTCAACACAAAGAATACCTGTGCCGACAGCCAAATCCATAAATGATTCATGAACCTCTTGGCTAAAGTTAGAGTTCTGAAGAACCTCAAAGACGTATTCTGTTACTTCATCAAGCTCATTATCTATAGCCTCACGTTGATCCTTTGGAACTTCACTGCCAGCCATAAGGTCAGCCCAACGTGCAAAGTTTGGAACAATGCCGGATTGTAGTCGGCTAGCAAACTCTTGCACACCAACTACAGCAGTCTCGTCAAAGATTTTATCATCCCTGCGTTGCCCATGCTCTTCATAATAAAATGATTCGCGTTGAGGAAGCGCATACTCGTAGCACTCCTCAAACAGAGGAACCCACTTCTCACGAAAGGCCTTAGCTTTCTGATAGCGTTCTATATGCTGCTTCGCTACATTGTCCATTTTTAACCAAACCTACTTAAAAAGCCAGACCCGCCACCTGATCTAAACAGTGACCTACGCCCAGCTCCCTTGCCTGCGCCTCTGCGACCAGACTGTTGAGTTCTAGATTCTAAAGCTTCACTAATATCTTCGCGTTTAGACTCTGCGCGATCTGATATTTCTTCCGCTTTTGCTGCATCTGCTGCTGCACGATCTTCTGCTGCTTGTTTTTCTGCTGCGGGATCAGGTCCGCCACCACCACCAAAACACATAGTAAATCTCCTTTGCTTTACCCTTCGTAAGCACGAAACTTACAAAAACTCAACGCACAAACTACATTCGCGCCCATAATCCCTGCCGTTTTCGTCTGGCTGGGCCTTTATTAAAGACATCAAAGTCACGTTTAGCCACTGTAGGAGTGGCTGGCTTCTGACTATTCATAAGGGCGCGGCCCTCGCCTGCACCCAGAAACAAGTATTGTGCTGCATCGTGGACGTGGGAAAACATATTCTTGTCAGGTTTATCTGCAAACCGTTCACCAGAAACCTCCATCCGCTTGTAGGCATATCCACCCTCAAAGCCTTTAATTAGCTGCTGACAGCGCCGATCTATTAACATCGCTGGCTTCCCTTCTACCATCTTGGTCAGCTGGGAGGAGACAGCCTCAAGTCGAAGGTCAACAGAGTTGGAAGGCGCTGGGAACGCCCTCAAGCCAGCTCCGCGCATGATGTGAAAGGGAGTTGACTCATCAGTTTGCGCGCGGAAATCACCCGATGGATCGCCAAATATAATGACTTCACCAGCGGCAGCGAACCTAGTCGCCAATTCTTGTCGTAAAACCTCAGAGAATCTAACGATTCCCATGTCGATAGCTACGATCTCAGACTGAACAAACCATCTTCCGCGCACCTTCTGTCCTATAACAGCGGCAGGAGTTAGCCCAAAGTCCACGCCTACATACAGAGGCACGTTGGCTGCTATAGGTATTTCTTCCTTAGCGACATGAACTTCTGCTGCAAACATTGGATACACAGGCTTTCCTTCTTGGATATGGCCCAGTCTATTCATAACATACACATCAATCCAAGACTTAGTTTTACCCTGCACCAAATTAGGGTAATAGCTCTTCATCATGTTCTTCTGGTTCTCAGCGTCTTTGCTGGGAACGTAATCTTCTATCTCGCCTTCTTCCGATTTCTTTTCGACCATGCCAGGGGGCTGCGTAAAGAAATTCCAGTTATCTGGTTTGACCAGCATCTTAGCCTGCTCACGCGGTATATGATCTGGGATTGGTACTTCTCCAGACATAATCGGCCACCAGTGATCTTCTTCAGGAGCGTTGGTATCGGCAATGACGCCAGTCCAAGAAGGACCGCCATCACGCATAGAAGGATAACGACCCACACGCATAGTACAGGCATCAATAATACTCTTAGGTATTTCACGCGCCTCGTTAATCCAGATACCAGTAAGCTCCAGAGATAGGAGTTTCTTGACATCTTCGGGGCGATCCAATGCAAGGAAGATAACCTCAAGTTCAATGTCACCTTTTTTTATGTTGTGCGTGTATGGGACTGACCAAGTAAACTTTCCCCAATCAGCTTCAGGAAACCAGTCTAACCAAGTCTTGATTGTCGTTGTTCTAAGCTGTGGGTTGGTGTTCCGTATAATCGCCCAGCGGCTTTTCCGAGTGCCATCAGGCGCTTTCTTCTGTTCCAGAGCGCGGCGGAATACTTCGACACAGCAAGCAACAGATTTTCCAGAACCTACGGGACCGCGTATGCCACGAAAGAAAGTGTTGTCTTTCATAAAGCCCTTGAGGACATCACCATCTGGCTTGTATTTGAAGTCAACCATTCTTCTTCAATAGGCTTTTCTTCTTTGGGAAGCCAGCCTTCATATTCTTGTAGGCTTTGTCGCTAATTGTAGAGTTCTTCTTAGAGCGACTAATCCCTTTTTTCTTACGCGCGTTCATGTTTTCATACAGGCTCATTATCGCAGTCCTTTATCCACGCCGAACTTAATCATACGCTGCACGACCTCTGGGCCTATGCTTTCAATTAGCTTGTCGCACTCTTGATCTGTGACAAAGGACTTGCCGTGCTTGGCTTCAACGTAAGCAAACTCAGTCTTACGAACAATACCACGGAGCATTTGCAGCTCCATGGGTTTTAAAGTGCTGATAAAGCTCACTTCTTTTTAACCTTTGGCTTCTTCTTAGCTGGTTTTACTTCTGCATCTGCAATGAAAAGCAGACGTTTAGTACCCGGCTTGCGCGTTGCGCCTGTATATGTGGTTCCAGCAAGGGTGTGAGTCGGCCCATCGTAGACCTCTCCCGTGTTAGCAATCTTCCATCCCATTATTTGTTTACTCCATATTGAGTGAAAAAGGTGCGTCTCTGTGCGCCAGAACGCTGAGCAGGTTTACTTGCATCCTTGAGAACTGGATCGCGCTCTACCTTATCGCCCATCTTTAGGGAGGGTAGCTCGTAGCTCTTCTTCATTCCAGCGACATAGCTTCCGTCAGCTGCTCGGTATCCCTCGTAATAGTCTTTAGCTGTTACAGGGTTATTGCTTCCGCCCATACACATAAAAATTAACCCTTCAAGCTTTCGGAAATATACTATCTATGGATCGAGTTAAAAAGCTTGCGCGAGGCGCCGCGCCTCCACGCATTCTTGGTCGATCACTTTGACTTGGCTGTCTTCTTGCTGCTGCGTCAGATCTTATTTTGTCGTGGTAAGCCTTCGAACCAAAAGCATTACCTTCGCTATCTTTAGTTGATTCAGAACTAGAACCGCTGCTGTATTTCTGTGGCCCTACTGGACCTCCACCAAAACACATTACTTGTTCCCCTCTTTAATCATGTCAGCTTCCATTTTCTCAACGCGCTTCAGCAATGAATAGTGCTTGGCGGAGTAAACGTCATTCTTCTCAGGGATGCGCTTTAAGTTAAACGCCTTGATAATAGCGCGCTTAATAACCTTGAGAGGCTTATTGTTGTGAGCTTTGTCCATGTCATCGAGCTGCTTACTCAACCGCTCGTACACAGCTTGCTTGGTAATCGGTTTCTTCTGTGTGTTGTTACCCACTGGCCTTATTCCTTTTAGTAATTGCTGCTGCCTTTTTCCGTGCGTCAGCTTTGGAAGACGCGCCCCATGCTTTTAAGCTAAGAAGAAGACGGGTGGGTTCACCCTTGGCGTTCCGCTCAGGGCCGCTATTGCCAGCCATCCTTGCAAGAAAAGAAGCGCGACGAGGATTGTCTCCGCTCTTTACAGGAGCCTTGAGATTGGAACCTTCCGTGCGCTTGAAGTGCGCGCGACCCGCTGCGTTCAAGCCACCGCTAGGATTCTGATGCTTCTTCGCTACCATAACCTGTACTCTGTAATGCAGCCTTGACCTTCGTCATGTCCTGTCGAGGAGAAGGTGTCGGCTCTGGTTTCTTTTTAAATCTACTCATTGAGTGGACCACTCGAATCTTTTATTTGTTGCAACAAGCTACGGGAACGACCTCGGCTTGCTAGGTTCATGCCGCCGCCTCCAGCACCGCCGCGAGACCTAGCATAGGCTCTTTTGGCAATCTGACGATTGAGGGCTTTGATCTGAGCTTCCTTTTTTTTCACACGCTCTTTGGAGCGTTTAATTTCCGCATCACTTGTTCTCTGCTGAACAGGATGATCTTCTGGGTTTAATTCCTGAAGAAGCTCTTCTTGGTCAATCTGATTCTCTAGAGACTTTATCCTCCCCCTTAGCTTTGCTAAAGAAGCGCCACCTTTGATTTTAGCCATAACAATCTCCGTACCCTTGTTAATCGGACCTTAGCTAAAGAAAAAATAATTATCAACCGCACAGAATAGCACCAACCCTTATCAATGCTCCACATGCTCCACACGTCCACGGCAGCAGGGAGTATCCCGGCGAGCCTTGTGGGGAAATAATGAGAGTGGGGGACCTTACAGTTACAGAGTCACTTCGTTTTTCCCCCACCCCCCGTGCCATATCGTCATGGCCAGAGACACTTACCCTAGGTCAATGCTAACTCTGATGTCACCGGCCACCTGTACTTGGCTTCTATCTATGGGTTTATAGCCTGCACGATCAAGTAAATCCTTGCTCGCTTCTAGCTGAACGTACTCTGACTTAGCCCCCATAGCTAACCGTCTCACCGTTCCAGCTGCCAAGGTAGCACTCAGCCCGAACTCCTCGTTCATCCTCTGCATCAAGTACTGCTGCACATGTGGTAGCTTC